>Ga0181526_10000141_pt1 | contig 74288 bp, 63 predicted proteins | sample PEATcosm2014_Bin_35_FD_119750 | JGI IMG/M metagenome (GOLD analysis project Ga0181526, IMG submission 119750) | Peatland microbial communities from MTU Mesocosm Facility, Houghton, MI, USA - PEATcosm2014_Bin06_30_metaG | ecosystem: Environmental > Terrestrial > Soil > Wetlands > Peat | place... | reverse complement strand
GGGTCCACCGCCGGCCATTGAGTGTGCGTTTTGTCGAATATACCACCACAGTTTTTGCCCTTCTGCTCATTTCTTTTATGCTTTACGTCACCTGGTACGACATCAAACGGTTGCCCCTGTTCCGCATGATGCTCAATCGCGAAACGCAGATCGAGCAGCCTGAAAAACCGGCCGCGCCGCTCCCGTCGTCGCAAACCCCGCCGTAAAAAATGCGCTTCTGTCATTCCCCCTTCTTTTATTCGCGCCGCCAGACCCGTGAAGTGGTCGTGGGCGATCCAGCCCGTGGCGGTGTCATCATCGGCGGCCATCATCCTGTCGTGAAACAATCCATGCTTACTTGCGACACCATGGACACCGCCCTCTGCGTCAAGCAATCGCTGGAACTGGTGGCGGTGGGCTGTCAACTCGTCCGCATCACCGCCCCGACCGTCAAGGACGCCGCCAACCTGAAAAACATCGCCGCCGATTTGCGCGCCCGCGGCTGCCTGACGCCGATTGTGGCCGATATTCATTTCAAGCCCGACGCCGCCATGGAAGCGGCCAGGTGGGTCGAAATGGTCCGGGTCAATCCGGGCAATTTTATTGACAAGAAGAAATTCGCCGTGCGCGAATACAGCGCCCATGAATACGACGCCGAGCTGGCCCGCCTCGATGAGCAATTCGCCCCCCTGGTCATGCGGTGCAGGGAGTTGGGCCGGGCCTTGCGCATCGGCACCAACCACGGCTCCCTCAGCGACCGCATCATGAACCGTTACGGCGACACCCCGCTCGGCATGGTCGAGAGCGCGCTCGAGTTCGCCCGCATCGCCCGCCGCCTCGATTTCCACAATTTCAAATTCTCCATGAAATCGAGCAACCCCAAGGTCATGATCGAATGTTACCGCCTGCTCGTCGCCCGCCTCGAGGCCTTGGGGCCGGACTGGAATTATCCCATCCACCTCGGCGTGACCGAAGCCGGCGAAGGCGAAGATGGCCGCATCAAAAGCGCCATCGGCATCGGCTCCTTGCTCTGCGATGGACTGGGCGACACCATCCGTGTCTCCCTCACCGAAGATTCCCCCAATGAGATCGCCGTTTGCACCGATTTGCTCGCGCAAATACCCGCCCTCGTCATGCCGGCCGATTTTTCCAGGAGCGCGACCGTCCCGGTCGCACCCGTCGGCGTCTCGCCGGCGGAACCTGAGTGGCCCTTTGATCCATTTACCTTCCAGCGCCGGCCCACTCCCGAGATCCCGCTCAACGATTCCTGCAAATGCGGCGGCGAACAAACGGTCCGCGTGGTCGTGACTCGCGCCACCTGGGAAAAGGTCGCCCCGAAAATCCGTCCGCGAGACGACGTCCGGCCCGAGGCCATTTACGAAGACCTCAACATTTACGAGATTGATCCCACGAAGGATGTCACCGTCAATTGCGACACCCAACTGGTCACGGTCAAGGATGGCGTCCCCTTGCCGGCCATCGCCGCCTTCCGCCTGCTCTGCGCAAAATTGAAACGCCTGGGCCGGAATAATCCCATCCTGATCAAAGACTGCCTGAAGTTCGAGTCAGTCCCTCTGGAACCAAAGATCGCCCTGTTGCGCGCCTCGGTCGTCATCGGTTCATTGCTGGCCGACGGCATTGGCGACGCCATACTGATTCGCGGTGAAGCGGGCGGTGGACAAAGCCTGCGTCTGGCCTACAACATTTTGCAGGCGGCGGGATGCCGCAGTTTCAAGACCGATTACGTCGCCTGCCCGTCGTGTGGCCGGACGCTTTTCAACCTGCAAACCGTCACCGCGCGCATCAAGGAACGCACCCAACATTTGAAGGGCGTAAAAATCGCCATCATGGGCTGCATCGTCAACGGCCCGGGGGAAATGGCCGACGCGGATTTCGGCTACGTCGGCGGCGCGCCCAACAAAATCAACCTGTACGTCGGCAAAACCCCGGTGAAATTCAACATCCCGGAAGCCGAAGCCGTGGACCGTCTCGTTGACCTGATCCGCGAACACAACAAATGGGTCGAGCCGGAACGCACCGTTGCACCCCTCCCGGCCCTGCAAAATTCCTGACCATTTCAATTAGACGAATCGGGGAGAAAAACGTCTTTTGTTTAACCACAGATTTCAGATATGGGCACGGACAAACGCGAAGCGTCCAGGAGTGCGGCGGCCCTCCGCCGCTTAAGAAAGCCTCAATGCATTACGAACACCACAAATGGTTCGAGCCGGAACGGACCGCTGCGCCCCTCCCAGTTCTGCAAAATTCCCGAGGGATGAAACGATCCCGGCCACACATGGCTAACCATGCATGTGGTTGTTCCTTTCTCGTTGAAAGCGTGGAAACTAAAAATCTTCATCCTGGCATTCGCCCAAATGATCTTTCGAATATCGATATTTTCTACAGCCATTCAAGGTAATTAAAGGTGATTAAAGCCAAAAAATAAGAAAATTCCGAACCCCCATCCGGGGGATGTCCCGGAGCAAATTACGTTTGGGACTTTCGCCCGGAATCTGTTACAAGAACGACCGTGTGAGTGATCAGCGAAAATTCCGTCTCGGCATCCTTGGCTCGGGCAAAGGCTCCAACGCCGCCGCCATCGCCGACGCCTGCGCCTCGGGAGAAATTCCAGGCGAGGTTGTCCTGGTGGCGAGCGACGTGGAAAATGCCGGGATTTTGGAGCGGGCGCGGGCGCGCGGTTTGGAGGCGCTGTATATCGCCCCGGGCAAGTTTCGCACCAAACTCGAGGAAACGGCGGAAACTTCCTTTATCCAGGCCTTGCAAAGGGCGGCGGTGGATTTGGTGGTGCTGGCGGGGTTCATGCGGATTTTGCCGGGCGGCTTCCTGCGGACTTTTGCCAATCGGGTGGTGAACATTCATCCCGCGCTCCTGCCCGCTTTTCCGGGATTGGAGGCCTGGAAACAAGCCCTGGATTACGGGGTGAAAGTCACGGGTGTCACGGTGCATTTCGTTGACCAGGGCATTGATACCGGCTCGATCATCGCCCAGGAAACCGTGCCGGTGTTGCCGGGCGACACCCCCGAAACGCTTCATGCGCGCATCCAGGAGGTCGAGCGAAAAATCTATCCGGCCTCCATCGCGGCCCTGGCTCGCGGGGAAATCCGCCTGCAAGGCCGCCAAACCGTGTGGAAGAGAGTGTGAAAACCAAAAAGAAAAAGTTGGCTTTGCCGCGCCGAAAGTGGAAAATCTCCCCCGTCACGCGCGTGAAGGGGTCGGACAAACAATATTCCCGCCCCCGCGCCAAACAAGACCGGTTGCCCTATGCAGAATAATCAGATATTGAGATTGGGATTGCCCAAAGGCAGTTTGCAGGAAGCCGCCCTGGCTAAAATGGCCAAGGCCGGTTACAACATCCAGGTCAGCAGCCGTTCCTACGCGCCCTACGTGGACGATGAACATCTGCTCGTCCGGCTCATCCGCTCCCAGGAAATCAGCCGCTATGTCGAACTCGGCTACCTGGATTGCGGCCTGACCGGCCACGATTGGATCGTCGAAAACGGCTCCAAAGTCCACGAAGTCGGCGAATTCCAATTCAGCAAAGTCAGCAGCCAGCCGGCCCGCTGGGTCCTGGCCGTGTCCGAATTCTCGCCCATTCACACTCCCAAGGATTTGGAAGGCAAACGCATTGCCACGGAGGTCGTCAACATCACCAAACGCTACCTCGATCAGCATGGCGTCAAGGCCGAAGTCGAATTCTCCTGGGGTGCGACCGAAGTCAAGGCCCATGAGCTGGTGGATGCCATCGTCGAAATTACTGAAACTGGTTCCTCATTGCGGGCCAACAATCTGCGCATCGTCGATACGTTGCTGGTTTCGACCCCCCGCCTGATCGCCAATGAGACCGCCTGGAAAGACCCGTGGAAACGGCAAAAGGTTGAAACGCTGGCTTTGTTGCTCCGGGGCGCGATCGAGGCCGAGACCAAAGTCGGCCTGAAAATGAACCTGCAACAGAAAGATTTGGAGTCTCTCCTGCGGACTCTCCCCGCCTTGCGCAATCCAACCGTCTCCAACTTGAGTCTGCCGGGCTGGGTTGCCGTCGAAACCATCATTGACGAAAAAGTGGTTCGGGAGTTGATTCCCCTGCTCAAGGCCGCGGGGGCTGAAGGAATTATTGAGTATCCGTTGAATAAAGTGGTATATTAACCCGGCTGATTGAACAATGTATTATGGGATCACTAAAAAAACGTCGTAAAAGCAAAATTAACAAACATAAACGGCGCAAAAAGCTGCGTGCCAACCGGCACAAGAAACGCACCTGGCAGAAGTAGCTTGGTTGTGCCTTTTGGGATTCGCGGGTTGCCCGGCGCAGTCCGCCGCCAATCGGACAGTGATTCCTTTTGGCCGTCGTTGATCGAATGAAGGCATATTATCCAATTCTGATCGTGGCGTTGGCCGGCGTGATTTTGCCGGGTTGCGCCACCACCGCCAGGCATCCGGTCGCCGTCCAGTCCGCCCCGGCAGCCAGCCATGGCGCCGACGACGCAAGCGACGACCTGTTGGCGGCCGAGCTGCCGAACTCCATGGCCAGGGGCAACCCGGCGGCCCTGGCCCATTACGCCGCCGGCGTAAGTTATGAGTGGAACGATGAGGACGAACTGGCCGTCAAACAATTCAACGACGCCGCCCTGGCCGATCCAAGCAACGAGTACTTGGTCATCAAAGTGGCGGAGCGTTTCCTCAAAAACAAGCAAGTGGACAAGGCCGTAACTGTCCTGGCCAGGTCTGCCCGCCAGCCCGGCGCCTCCGCGCTGCTCCTGAGCTGCCTGGCGCGCGCTGATCTCCAGGCCGGAAAGACCCGCCAGGCCCTTGCCGCCAGCCGTCAGGCCATCCAGCGACAACCCGATGCCTTCGACGGCTATGAAAGCCAGATCGAAGTTTTCTTTCACAACAACAAACCGGGCGAGGCCCTCCGCACCCTGAATCGCGCCGCAAAATCAATCCGCCCCGATCCGCCCGCGCTCGTCGCCCTGGGCGGCCTTTACGCCGTTTATCTCAAGACACAGCCCAAGGATGCCGCCACGAAAACCAACGCCACTGCCCTTCTGGACCGCGCGGCCAAAATGAATTTTTCCTCGCCGCGCCTTTGGCAGAGTTTGGCCGACACCTACAGCCAGATCGATCAACCGAAAAAAGCCGCCGCGATTTATGACAAACTTCTTTCCCAAACGCCCGAACCTTCCGTCATGCGCGAAGCCCTGCACGAGAAGCTCGCCGCCATCTATTTCCAGGCCGAAGACAAAACCAACGCCACCAAACAACTCGAGGCCATCGTGCGCGACAATCCCACCCGCTGCCCGCGGGCCTGGTTCTTTCTGGGCGAACTCGCCTTTGAAGACGACAAATTGGCCGAGGCTTCCGATGATTACGAAAACGCCCTCCACTGGGACCCCGGCCTCGAGGAGGCCTATTACAAATTGGCCCTCGTTCAGATCGCTCTGCACCGCACGGAGGACGCCTTCAGAACGCTCGACGTGGCCCGGGCCAGATTCCCCAAAACCTTCCTCTCCGAGTCCTACACCGGCATCGCCTGCCTGCATGTCAAGAATTTCACCGGGGCCATCCGCCATTTCAACACCGCCGAGATGATCGGCCTGGCCACCGATCCCGGCCTGCTCGACTACCGGTTTTATTTCCAGTTCGGCGAGGCTTGCGAACGCAACCAGGAATACAAGCGGGCTGATGAATATCTTCAAAAATGCATCAACCTCAGCCCGGACTTTGGCGAAGCGCTCAATTACCTCGGCTACATGCTGGCCGATCGCGGCGAACAACTGCCCCGCGCCCGCGCCTTGATCGAAAAGGCCGTTCAGCTCGAACCCAAAAACGGAGCGTACCTTGACAGCCTGGGCTGGGTGTTGTTCAAGCAAAAGCAGCCGCAGCAAGCCCTGCCCTGGTTGCTCAAGGCCGTGGAGCTTTCCCCCGAACCGGATGCCACCGTGCTCGACCACCTGGGAGAAGTCTATATGGCCCTGCGCCAGCCCGCCAGGGCCATCGAAGCCTGGAAAAAATCGCTCTCCATCGAATCCAATCCAGATGTCAAGAAGAAGCTGGATCTCTATTCAGGTGGCGCCTGACCGCGATGCCTTCCCATTTCTCCAAACACTACACCCTGGAGCAGGCCCGCGCCCTCCTGCCCAGTGTCCGCGAATGGCTCGATGAACTCGGCCGTCACCAGGAACGCCTCAAAACTCTCGACAAACGCGTCGGCCTTCTCATTTCCTCCGGCGACGATGCGGGCGGCCCTTCTGTCAATCAACTGGTCGGTATTCTGGCCCAATGCAAGACGGTCCTGCAGCGCTTCCGCTCCCGCGACATTCAAATCAAGGATTTAAACCGCGGCCTGCTGGATTTCCCCGCCTGGCGCGACGGCCGTGAAATTTTTCTCTGCTGGGAAAAGGAGGAGGACGACATCGAATACTGGCACGACCTGGAATCCGGTTACGCCGGCCGCGAACGCCTGTAAGAATTTTTATCCCGTCCTCACGGCTCCGTGTCCGCCTGCTCAAAAACGCCCAGTATTATCGCAAAAGCCTGCTGCGAATTCGCAAGGGTCAGATTCACTGTGAATTGGCCGTTGGCATTGGGCCGTGAAGCGGCGTGCCCGTCCGAGAATAAAATGTTTGCCTGCCTCTGCTGGTGATGTGTGCTCGGCGTGATGTTGAACATGGACCAGCCTGCCGGACACAGAAACTCCGTGTCAATGGCCAGGGCGCGAATTGGCTGGCCGTTGCCATTGTTGCCCATGTTGTCAAGTTTAATATTGTTCGGCACAAACGTGTTGCTCGGCGTATTGAACAAGTTCGTGTTCCCCGCATGGCGGTAGAAGTAACTGCATTGCGCCTGACCGACGCCCACCTGCTTCAATTGAGCGTCCTCATCCACCGGTTGATCGCTGCCCGGGCAGAACAGCACCTTCGGCTGGCTGGCCAAAGATCCTGACAGCATCAGCCCCAATCCCACCGGGGCGCCGCTGGCCAGTGAAATCAGGCTGGTCGGCGCGCCGGTCGAAGTATAAAGATCAATTGGGTTCATAATCGGCGGCGCCACCGGGCCATAGGGAATCAGGCCGCCATAGTCAATCGAATAGGTGCGCACCGCCAGGCCAATTTGCCGCAAGTTGGAAACGCAGGCGATCCGCTTGCTGTTCGCCTTGGCGGCGGCCAGCGCGGGAAACAGCAAGGCGGCCAGGATCGCGATAATGGCGATCACCACCAGCAACTCCGCCAACGTGAATGCCCGGTCTGACGAAGTTGTTTTGGTCGCCGGCATTGTCTTTCCGTTCACGAAGGAGGCGGCGACACCTGCCGCGCCTGGTAGAAACGCTGGTTGTAGCTTGGCGAAGGATCGACAAACGAAGTCGTCCCCGAAGTATTGGTCACCGTAACCACGTTCGACCAACGGTACAGCGGAGTGCTCAGGTTGGTCGTCGTCACAATTTGGAAGACAAGCCCGGGCAGGCTCAACAAGGTGGCGCCAAACTGGCCGTTGCTCCAGCTTGGGTTGACCAGGGCCGGAGTGTTCCACAACTGCACATTGCCAACGTCCCAATATCCCCCTGTGATCGAGCCGGTGGGGAGAAACTGGATGCCAATATGCTTGCCCGCCCACGGGTCAGCAGGCAGAACGGTGGGAATGTTCAACGTGTATTGAATGAAATTGGTATCGCTCGTGAAGACGTTTGTATCATAAACCACATTGGTGGAGGCTACCGTCTGCATGTCACCCGAACCGTCGCGATAATAGAGGCTCATTTGCAAGATGGCCCCCGGCATCAAATCATAAAAATCGCTGCTGGCGATGAATCCGGCCTGCAACTGATACGATTGGCCGGCTTGGTAGGTCGCGGTGAAAGTGTGCGAAGGATTGCCGGTTGAATCCACTGCATCATAATCCTGGAATAAAGCCAGCTCTGGGTCCTCGAAAATATAAGCGGCTTGGGGGCCGTCGCAATTGAGGATGTATTCTCCATCGCCCGGCAAGTTGCCAAAGACCCCGATCGCCCCTTCATTGTCCTGCGGCGAAGCTTCCCACGAAATCATGTTCGTCGCCACGTCCGTGTCATAATCCGTGACCACCGGCAGCCCGAAGTCCGCATTGGGAATATAAATGGATTGCGCTCGAATCCCAATGCCTCCAAACAGGATGAGCGTGGCGGCGAAAAGGGTGATGCATGTAGTCTTCATTTTTTAAACTGGTTCATTGGTTTGGAGCTGGGGAGGGCCTGGCTTGCGTCGGCAGGACTAACCTGCGACGGCGCTGGAAAAGAATCTGCGACTCAACCACCGGCACAACATGGACCATAGTATGCTGAATCAGGCCGTCATGCGCAAGTCCCTATCTTCACTTCACGGTTGCCGGAAAGTTGGTTTCCTTGGTTGCGCGCGGCCCTCATCGGTCAAACCGGCGGTTTGACCGCCTGAAAGTGTATGGACAAATCCCGGCACATGCAGACGTTCAGTCCCGAGGCACCCGGCGGCTCCAGTTTATATCGGGCAAACAAATTGGCGAATCCCTCGCGGGCGCGGCGATAATAATCAAAACCTGGCGGGGTGGTGGAGCCTCGCACAGGGCGGTGGTGAGGCAGCCAGATGGAGAACAGCGGCACAATTCCTCGCTGAGCCACATATTCGGCCCCGGCCAGCAGGCTGTCCAGCGGCTCCAGGCCGATGACAAATGCGCTGCAAATCTTGTTTGCGCCATGCTGGCGGGAGGCATACTCCAAGGCGCGCAGTTGTTGTTCTCTTCCGACGTATCGGGCAATTCCCGGACAAATCTGTTCAAAAATCGCCTCATTCCAAACATTCAGGTCATAAGCCACCCGGTCCACTCCTGCCGCAAAGAGCGCGTCCACTGCGGCGGGGTCTTTGGGGGCGCTGGTGTAAACATAGATTTCACCGGGAATTTTGTTCAAGCCCAACCTCCGGTCGATGGCAGCAAGAATGTCCACGGCCAACGGCACTTCACCCCGGGCGGAATCCACCTCGGATCCGCCGGTCAACTGGACGTCGCGGATGCCACATTCGCGCACGCAGTATTCGACCGCCTCGGCCACGTCGTCCGGGGACGCGATCGGTGGCAGCGGTTGCCCGGCTTGTCTCATCGCCATGGTCATGTTGCCCTGATAACAGAATTCACAGGGCTGTCCACCCAGCGCAAACTGGCATGGCCATAGATATGGAAAGGACACAACGTCCAATCCCTGCAGCACCGCCATCATCCGGAAGGGAAATCCTCCGCGGGTTTGCTGTTCATGGAAACGTGTCGCCGGGGGAAAGTCCACTTCAGTCACCGGCTGCCCACGGTGGGTCAGACAGGGACGACCGGCGGAGTTGACGGCGAGGCTGAAGTCCGCGCCGGGGCCGACGTGAAACATGTGTGCCGGAATCCCTCCCGGCAAAAGAAGGCAATTGCACGCGAAGGGATCGCTCGTTGGCGTCAGCCGGTGGGTGCGGCCAAAGCGCGCGGTGATTTCCTCCGGCACATTGATTCCGCGCGTGATGAGCAGCGTCTTCAAATCCAGCACATCCACGGGCTGGCCGTCGAGATTGAAGGATGTGGCCGCCTTTCCTGGCTCTTCCTTTTTCCCCTGCCAGACGCTGGTTCCTGAAGTTATGGGCGTTTTCATGCGTATTCAATGGATGGTTTTCTGAGTCACTTCACTGTTGCCGGAAAGTTCGTTTCCGCGGTTCCGCGCGGGCCTGCAAAGCCGATTTTTGCCATCCACTCGCCCGCCATTTGCGGGTCCACGGTCGTGCGATATTGTCCGGGAGTCGCGGTGCGCATGACTTTGCCGATGCTGTGCATCACCATCTCGGGCATCTTCATGTCCAATTCCAGGGTCACGTCACCCACATCCGCCAAATGGCTTTGCCCGTCGCGAAATTCGATGAACAAATCGTTGCCCGCGGCGCGCAAATGATCGCCCTGCGTAAACAAGTTGGCCGTCAACCCATTGATCGGAATCGTGGCGAACGGCTTGCTCGAAATGTGGTGGACAGGCGGCCCCTGGTGGGTCGCGCGCTCCCACACCACGTAGCCGCAGAGTCCGAGCACGAAGAGGAGCGGCAGCGCGTAGAAAAACTTGAGCGCCATTCTCGCCTTCGGACCTGCCTTGGTGGTTGATGAGTCGGTCATCAGGATGGCGTGTTCGCCAATCGAACCCAATGCTTGGAGCAATAGGAGGGGAACACAAGGCAAATCTCGGCATGGCGATGCCGGCTGGCGCGTCAGGACACTGCTCTTATTGTCGTCAACCCTTTGTGTAAATCTTGTTAATCCTGTCGAAATTCTTTACACCTTAAACGCCGATTACAAAAAGAATTTAAAATAAGTGTTGGTTTGGTGAATATCTATGCTATAATATAGTCTGATGATTGGCTAAATGATGCCATGTCGAGAAATTGAAATATGGAAACCGTCAACCAACCCGCCGGAAACTATGAATACACGCAATGGTAAAATCGCCCGCCTGCCCCGCCCTGTCCGCGAAGAGCTCAATGAGCGCCTGGAACGCTCCGTGCCGGGCTCCCAACTGCTCGAATGGCTCAACGCCCTGCCGGAAGTTAAAAAGCTCCTGCAAAAGGACTTCGCCGGTGTCCCCATCAGCAAGCAGAACCTGAGCGAATGGCGCCAGGGCGGTTTCCAGGAATGGCTGGTCCGCCAGGACCTCTGGGCCGGCGTGCGCAACGTGGAGGATTTCGCCAGGAAACTGGGTGAGGAACGGGACAATGTGGTGGCCGATGATGTGGCCACGGTTCTGGCCGCCCGTTATGCGGCTTTGATTTCCAGATGGGACGGCGGGGTGGACGGAAAATTCGAGGCCAGGGCGCGCGTCTTGAACGGGCTTTGCCGTGGCGTGGTGCAATTGCAGCGGGGCATGCACCGGGCGGCAAAGGACAATCGCCAATTCATTCAGGAACTGGAGGATAAGTCCCGGCGGATGCATGAAAACTGCAAGAAGAGATTATTGGATCAGGTCTGGGCCATTCATCGGGAGCCGATAGTGGCCAAAGTTTTTGGGGGCGGCGAGTTGGGCCGGAAACTGGCCAAGTACATCGTCGCACTGGAGAACGACGTGCCAGACGCCAAATTGGAAATGCCTGACGACGAAAAACCGGATCCCAAATCAGTCAAAGTGACCCCAAAAAGACGCGTTGCCAAACGTGTCAGGAAATCCAAGCTGGACGCCGTGGATAAACCGTTGCAGGAAAACGAGATAAAGGGTGAAAAGGAGCAAGAGTCCAGTCAGGAAGAGTCAAGCCTGGTCAAACCTGGTCAAACCGATTTTGCACCCATAAGTCCCATGCTTCCCATAAGTCCCATCTCCCGCAATGCGGCTTCTGCTGCCAGCGAGTCCCAGCCACTGCCGGATTTGGCCTGCGGAGATTCAAGACCGGAGCCGCGGCCCTTTTAAACTTGTTGCTTTACTTGAAGTGTCCGAAAATCCCATTGTACTTATATGACACGCCAGAAGGTTTTGGACCTGTATTTCATGGAGGCCCGCGCCAAGTTGATCGATCTGGCCGCCTTTCTAGATCGCGTCGATCGGGCGGAGGGTCCCGACGACTTTCGCATCAAGGCCTTTCGACGCGCCTTGGCGGAGTTGCAAAAGGCCGATCCCCAACGCGCCAAACGCGTCTTGCTCGGTTTAAGCGATCCGACGGCGGAGCCAATCCAGCGCGCCGCGACCAAGGCTGCCGCTGGCGCATGGCCGGATGCCCCCTAATCCGCCGCTATCCTTATGCGCTACATCGAACCTCATGCACACATGGTGAGCCGGACGACCGACGATTATCTCGCCATGGTCACAGCGGGCTGCCAGGCGGTTTGCGAACCGGCGTTTTGGGCGGGTTTCGACCGCCGTTCCGTTGATGGTTTTTACGATTATTTTTGCCAGTTGACCGAACATGAACCGAATCGCGCCGCGAAATTCGGCCTGCCTCATTTCGCCTGGCTTTGCATCAATCCAAAAGAGGCCGAGGACCTGAAGCTGGCCGGGGAAGTCATCGACATCATCCCCCGGTTCCTCGACCGCCCCAATGTCCTGGGCATCGGGGAAATCGGGCTGAACAAAAACAGCCGCAACGAGCTGGCCGTGTTTGAAAAGCACGTGGATCTGGCGGCGCGCCACGGCCAGTTGATCCTGATTCACACGCCGCATTTGGAGGACAAGCGAAAGGGGACACAAATTATTGTTGACAGCTTGAAAAGCGACGGCAGGATCAAACCGGGGCGCGTCATTATTGATCATGTGGAGGAGCACACCATTGAACTGGTGCTGGACGCGGGCTTTTGGGCGGGGATGACGCTTTACCCGGAATCCAAATGCACGGCCGCGCGCGCGGTGGACATGATCGAGCTTTACGGGCGCGAGCGCTTATGGATGAACAGCGCCTGCGACTGGGGCGTGAGCGTTCCCCTGGCCGTTCCGCGCGCCGCGCTGGAAATGCGGCAGCGCGGCCACGCCGCCGAAACGGTGGACGAAATGATTTATCAGAATCCCCTCCGGTTCCTCGGCCAATCGGGGAAATTCAAGCTGCCCGGTTGAGGGGCGGGCGATCTTTGGCCAGGCAATGAAACTCAACCATGATCTGCATCTGGCCTATTGCACGAACATCCATCGCGCTGAAACGTGGCCTGAAACCCTGGCGGCGTTGCAGGAGTTTGCCCTCGCCGTCCGCGACCGCGTTTGCCCCGGAAAGCCTTATGCCATCGGGCTGCGTCTCAGCGACCTGGCCTCGCGGGAGTTGAGCCAGCCTGCTACCCTCCTGGAATTTCGCCGCTGGCTGGATCGAAACAATTGCTACATTTTTACCATCAACGGATTTCCCTATGGCCGGTTTCACGGGCAGCGCGTCAAGGAGCAAGTGTATCGCCCGGATTGGACTTCCGACGATCGCGTCAATTACACGAATCGGCTGTTCGATCTGCTGGCCCAGCTCGTGCCGCCGGGAATCGAGGGCAGCGTGAGCACCGTGCCCGGTTCCTTCAAGGAATTCATCACCACGGACAATCAGCTCCGGCGGATTCGCGCTAATATTTTCCGCTGCGTCAAGCATATTGCAAGCGTCAGCGCGCAAACCGGACGCCGGCTGCATCTTGGCCTCGAACCGGAACCGCTCGGCCTTTTGGAAACCATTGATGAAACGCTGTGTTTCTTTGACCGCCTCCGCGATGAGAATCCCAACGACGGCCGGCTGGCGGAGTTTCTTGGTGTCAATTATGACACATGCCATTTGGCGGTGGAATTTGAGAATCCAGCCGGGTCGCTGGCGCGGTTCCGGAGCCACAGTGTCAAAATCAGCAAACTGCACCTCAGTTCCGCCCTGAAGCTGCGCCCCGCGCCGGAGAGCCTGGCCGCGCTGGCCGCGTTTGCCGACGATACCTGGCTGCATCAAGTCGTCTCCCGCGCCGCCGATGGCAAATTGACCCGGCACAAGGACTTGGATGCGGCGCTGGCCGCGCCGAAATCGCCGGCGGAGGAATGGCGCATCCATTTCCACATTCCATTGCACAGCCCGCCGGCGGCCTGGTTTGACAATACTACGGACCACCTGCTCGGGGCTTTGGATGTTCTCCAGGCCGATCCGCATCTGTGTTCTCACCTGGAGATGGAAACCTACACCTGGGAGGTCATGCCGCCCGGATTGAAGAGCCAAAGCGTGGTCGAACAACTGAGCTTGGAATATGACTGGTGCCTCAAAGCGTTGCGGGCCAGAGGGCTGGCTTGACATTCGAACCAATAACATTGAACTTAACGCGGCCATCCAAACTTCGCACGCTCCTGATTCTGGGGCGGGTCTCGAATCTTCCCACGGTGTGGTCCAACTGTCTCGCCGGCTGGTGGCTGGCGGGCGGCGGCCCCCGGGCGGGCCTGCTTTGTGTTTCGATTTCGGTCTCCTTTCTCTATCTCGGCGGGATGTTTTTGAATGACGCCTTTGACGCGGGATTCGACCGAAACCACCGCCGCACGCGGCCGATTCCGTCGGGCGTTGTCACTGAAAAGGAGGTTTGGCGGTGGGGTTTTGCCTGGCTGGTCCTGGGTCTGGCTGGTTTGGCCTGGCTGGGCCCGGTTACGGCCGTGTTGGCGTTGCTTCTCGCCGGCTGTATTTTGTTTTACAACGCCATCCACAAAATCATGGTCATCGCGCCCATATTGATGGGCGGCTGCCGTTTTTTGGTTTATCTGGCGGCGGCTTCGGTTGGGTTGAATGGAATCACGGGCGAATGCATTTGGAAAGGGCTGGCCCTGGCCGGCTACATCGTGGGTTTGAGCAGCCTGGCTCGCAAGGAAAACGCGCCGGTTCGCATCCGGTACTGGCCCTGCATTTTTCTGGCCGCGCCCCTCCTCGTCGCCGGGCTGGCCGATGATGGGCCTGATCAGCGGGCGGCCGCCTTGTGTTCGGTCGTTTTGATCCTCTGGGTTGTCTGGACATTGCTCCAGACCTTTGGACGCGAGCATCCCAACATTGGCCGGGCCGTTTCACGTTTGCTGGCGGGCATCGCGCTGGTGGATTTGCTGGCGGTGGCGGATTTGTCGCAGCCTGCCGCGGCGATTTTCCTGGTTTGGTTTTTGCTCGCGTTGTTGCTGCAGGGGGTCATTCCGGCCACCTGAGGGGCAATGATCGCTTGACACCCCTTGTTTTTGGCATTTTGCAAAATAATTGACCCTGGCGCTCGCGTTTTCACCCGTTGTGGTGTATAATGAATTGTGATTTGTGAGAAAGCCATAACATGAAGAATAAAATGAAAAGCTGGAGCAGGAAAAAAATTAGCGACAAGTTTGCCGGATTGTTGAAGCAAGACGGCACGCCGATGTCCCGCCAGCAAATCCACATGGCGCGAAAAAAAGCGCGCGGCATTTGTTTGACCTGCGGGGCGCCGGCCATCGGGGTGTACTGCTTGAAGCACACCATTGCGGCGCGTGAACGCATGCGCCAAAAATTGAAATATCGCCGCCGCCTGCGCAATTCTTCCAGTTACGTTTTGGAGAAGGAAGTCCGCTCCAAACGGAATCATGCCGGAGGCCGTGGCACGGCGGTGCGCCGCTCCCGCTCGCGAAGCAGGGCGGCGGCATTGGCCGGGCGTTAGCCTGCCGCTTTGCCGGGGGACCGGTGTCGCACGGTCAAAAGCCACAACATCAACAATAGACAAAAGGCTGCGCCTGCGCCGAGCGGCATGATCTGGAGTAATGTGGCGGGAGTGTGTCCCAGAAGCATTAAAGTCAGCCAATAGAGCAAACCGAATGCGCCATAGAATATGGCCAGCCTGAACCATCGGCTGGCCAGGCTCCACATGGCGATGGCTTGGCCCAGGCCGACGAAGGTCATGGTGACGGTATAGGGAATCAACATGCCGGCGGCGGGCGGATTGGGATGGCCGGAAATGATTTCGACCAAAAAGTTCCGGAGCGTAATGATTCCGACAGCGCCGCAAGCAAGTCCCGTCGCGTACAAACTCAGCAAAATGCGTTGATCAGAAAGTGCCTGTCCCTCTTTGCCGCCGGAACGCGACGTAAACATGACCAGGAGCAGCGGGGCAATAGTGAGGGGAAGGGCGATGGCCCACCGCGCAGCGTATTGGTAATCTCCAAGAGCGTCCCCCGAAAAATACTTTTGCGCCACCATGGTATCACCCGAGAGAAAGAAGTAGTTCCCCGCCACATAGGCGCCGGTGACGAGAAGAAAATGGATGAACTCCTGATTCCAGGGGGAGATGCGGTGGGCGCCGTGCCGGAAAATGTCCTTCCACCAATACAGCAATGTGAGATTGGCCAGGAGTGAAAAGGTGGTGGCCGATACAGCCATCTCCGCCGTTGAAAATCTTTTGGTCATGGCCCAGCCGAAAAAAATCTTCATGCCCACAGCGACGAGGGCGATCAATGCAATCCGCTTAAACCAAGCCATGCCCTGGCAGAGGGCCACGGCAAACGCCGACCATAAGTTGACCAGGATATAGATGAGGGCCACGAGCATGAGGCTCGTTCGAAAGCCAAAGAAGCGGGCCAGCGGCTCAGCCAAAACAACCGCAAGCAGGGAGCCGGCAATTGAGGCCTGCAAAAGGAATTTTTGACAACCGGCCAGCAACCCCTGCAAGCGCGCTTCATCATTCTGGCCGCGGAAATGAGCGATGTAATGGATGAGCGACGTGCTGACCATGGTCAGCGGAAGGCTCAAAAAGCCGATGTAAGTCAGAGTAGTGTTGCTATAACCGAATTCGGCTTTCGAGAGCCGCCGGGCCATCATCGCGCTGAAAGCAAAATTACCCAGCCCGCCGACAAAGCCGAGGATCGACCAAAAAATGCCGCTCCGCCATAATTTCACCTCGCAGGTTATGCGAAGGCGTCCTTATCGTGTCAACGGCAAAGCATCACTGAAAGCACGCTTGAAATCAGGAGCGTCAACCGTTAAACTTCCCGGCGGCATGAGCAGTTCTTACATCCAAAATCTTTTGGCGGAACGCATCGGAGGGGCAAATTACGGAAAATCGACGGCGATTTATAAGTTTGAAAAAATCAAACGGGCCAAACGCGCCGCGCTCAACACCCATCCCGGCGCCGAAATCATCGATCTGGGTGTCGGCGAACCGGACGAAATGGCTTTTCCAGAAGTGGTGGCAAAATTGGCCGAAGAGGCGCGCCAGCCCGAAAATCGCGGCTACGCGGACAATGGCGATTCAGTATTGAAGGAAGCCGCCGCCCGCTACCTGGAAAAGGTTTGCGGCGTGCGGGGCATCGATCCGGGAACCGAAGTCCTTCACTCCATCGGGAGCAAGGCCGCGCTCTCCATCTTGCCGGCGGCGTTGGTGAATGCGGGTGATTACGTGCTCATGACCACGCCCGGCTACCCGGTGTTTGGAACGCACTCCAAATATTACGGAGGGCTGGTGTATCAATTGCCCTTGCTGGAAATTAATGGTTTCCTGCCGGACTTGGAATCGGTCCCATCCGAGGTGCTGCGCAAGGCCAGGGTGTTGGTGTTGAATTATCCGAACAATCCAACGGGGGCCTGCGCCACGCCGGAGTTTTTTGCCGGCATGGTCGCGTTCGCCAGGGAGAACCGCCTCGTTGTCATTCATGATGCGGCTTATGCCGCGCTCGTTTTTGAGGGCAAGCCTCTCAGCTTTTTGGCGACGCCCGGCGCCAAAGACGTGGGCTTGGAGCTTCATTCCACGAGCAAAAGTTTTAACATGACCGGCTGGCGTTGCGGCTTTGTCGCCGGCAATGAATTATTGGTCCGGGCTTACGGCGATGTAAAAGACAACACCGACTCGGGCCAATTCCTCGCCATCCAGCACGCCGCGGCGTATTGCTTCGAGCACCCGGAAATCACCGAACGGATCGCCGCCAAATACTCCCGCCGCATGACGGGGCTGGTCAGAGTGTTGCAGCGATGCGGTTTCAAAGCCGCCAAACCCAAAGGCTCCTTTTACCTCTATGTCAAAGCTCCCAAAACGGCGGCGTTGGGCAACGGAAAAGGCCTCGAATTCAAAAACGCCGAAGAGGTTTCGCAATGGCTCATAACCGAAAAACTGATCTCGACCGTCCCTTGGGACGATGCCGGGGCTTATTTGCGCTTCAGCGTCACTTTCGCGGCCAGGGACTCGGCGGATGAGGACCGGGTCCTGCGCGAAATCGCCGGACGGCTCGGGGAGGTGCGGTTTGAATTTTAAGGCTGCTGCCAAATCTATTGCAGTTCAAAATCATCCGTCCGGAAAGGTGAGGCGGGCAGGCCCGCCTTGTTCCAAAGGTTGACCACTGGATAACTGGCCCAACCATACCGCACCGCAACGGGATGCGCCACTTCCGTGCTGTGCACGAGCACTTTGTCCAACCCTTTAATCTCGGCATTGGCCCACACAAATTTTCCGTCCGAACCGCAAATGGCAAAGCCTGTCAGCTCGCCGCCGCGCGCTTCCAAGCCGCCGCCCACATGGTCAAAGGTCAGGACGATTTGGTTGCTTTCAATTTTCGCCCGCTTAAAGACCGGGCCGGAATACTCAATCGCCTGGTGATAGGCGATGCCGCGCGCAGCCAGGGCCAGCCGCTCGCCGACGGGCTGCTTTTGGGTGGGATGAATGTTGTGTGGATCTCCAACATCAGTGATGACAGCCATTCCCACGTTGGGCAGGATTTCCGTCGCTTGCAGTTGCGCTTCACGCACAGATGCCCAACTGCTCTCGGACGGCGCCAGTTTGATATCGCGATAAGGCGCCAATTGGACCAGCAGGAATGGAAATACGCCTTCGCCCCAGACTGTCCGCCAGTTGCGGATCAAGTCGGGAAAAAGCGTGTGATACTCCCCGGCGTCCTGAGCGCTGCCGGCGTTGCTCTCCCCTTGATACCAAAGAACTCCTTTGATGGCGTAGCCCGTCAACGGCGCTATCATTCCGTTATACAATTCGCCCGGTCTCCAGGGACGGCGCGGCGCGGCATTTGTGAATTCGATGCCCTTCTCCTTCGCCTCGCTTTTCTCCTGGTTGTAGGCGGCGAGGCTCCGTTCGTACTTGTCCTCGGCGACAATCCATGCACCGAAGACTTCGGTGCGGTATCCGGGATTGGCTTGCAGAAACTCGCGCTGCATCCAGACTTCGGCGGGTGTCCCGCCCCAATCGGATTCAATGACGCCAACGGGCACATGCAGCGCCTTTTGCAGATCGCGCGCGAAGTAGTACTCCACCGCTGAAAAGTTCGGCGTCGTGTCTGGATTGCATTCGGTCCAACTCGCGCCGATATCGTTCGTCGGCGAGTCCATCCGGGCCTTGGGCACATGTAAAAGATGAATCATCGGATTGGCGCTGCTGGAAATGTCGGCCGCCGCCGCATGTGATTGTCTCAGGGGAAATTCCATGTTGGATTGCCCGCTGGCCAGCCACACCTCGCCAACCAGCACATTCTTCAGTTCAATGGAGTTGCCGCTGGTGATGGTTAGCGTGTCCGGCCGGCCCGGCTTCAAATTTCCCAATCTGACCAGCCATTTTCCGTCTTTAACGCGAGTTGAAACCGTCTGCTTCTGAAAACGGACGGTCACGGTGGCGCCTTCCCGGCCCCAACCCCAAATAGGCGCGGACACCCCTTCCTGCAAAACCATGTTGTCCGAAAACAGCCGGGGCAGGTTCGTTCTGGTCAAGGTGAATGTCGTCGGCGCGGTTTCTCCTCTGGCGACATGGCCTCCGCAAAGGACTGCCACTGCCGCGAGCAAAGCAATTTTCCGAGATGTCAAATGCATCCTCCATTCTGTGCCCAAACAATCGCCGATAGTCAAGAGCGCGTTGCCTTCCGGCAGAGGACTTGGGCGCAAGTCCGATTTTGCGCCGCCCACATTTTCCGACCAATGTTGACCAGCCCTTCCCATGCAATTGCCTTTCAGTTTGAAAGGCATTTTTAAATTTCTCAAGAGCAACTTGCGTTGAAGAATATTGCCCCGAAAAAAACAGTGAAAATTTCCGCATTTTGCAAAGTCACAACACGTTGTCAGCAAGGCGCTTGCACAATTGGCAATTATTTACGGTTGATAATGGACAATGGGCAGTTTTTCAGAACTTTCGTCAGTCCGCCATCCTGTCCGCCGTTTCGTCCTTCTGAACTGTCCGTTTATTTGCGACGGCGGAACAGCAAGGCTGATGCGCCCATCACACCAAGAGCAATCGTGCCCGGTTCAGGCACAGTCTCGATCAGGCTGAAAGGCCTTAAATTGATTGAGGCTGAGGTTGTGGCTGCACGATGATCCGACCCTTCCGAAAGTACGGGTTGAGGTTATTGTTCGCTTCGAAGGTTTGACGATTAAGATCAACCCCAAGTCCCTCAGTCCCGCCAAACTTCCATCCACGCAGTTCGAGGATGAACCAGCAATAGGCAGAACCACCCTCTATCCACCACTACCCAGAATCATTGCCGGTAAGCACTTAAAACCAAAGAAACTGGCTCCAGTGAATTGGCAACCATCCTTTGCGTTTCAAACAGCAAGGAATGGGCCGCTTTTTCAACCATTTTGTCTCGATTCACGCGGGGAATTGCCGTTGTATTCTCCAAAAGCATGAAATGGGCAACTGCAATTTGTTTTGGGTTGGCGCTCTGGGCCACGCCGACATCTGTTCAAGCCCAATTTAGTGGCACGGCAAGTGGGGGTTGTTTCACGATCACCGGGTACTTCGGACCTGGCGGTACTGTGGCCATTCCAACCAACTTCGACGGCCTGACCGTTACCGGCATCGCGGCTGGCGTATTCCAGTTTCGCTTCGGCGTGACCAATGTCATAATTCCTGCCAGTGTCACCAACATTAGCCCGGCTGCATTCTCTTACTGTTCCACGCTCACAGCGATAACGGTGGCTGCACAAAATTTGAGTTATAGCAGTACGAACGGCGTTCTGTTCAACCACAGCCAAACCACACTCGTTGAATGTCCAGGCGGCACGGGCGGAAGTTACACAATTCCTGGCACTGTCACTACCATCGAGGCGGATGCGTTCGAGGCTTGCCTTAATTTGACCAGCGTCACCATTCCCAGCAGCGTCGTCACCATCGGGAATGAAGCATTCAGTGATTGCACCAAGCTGCTTTGCGTCGCGATCCCAGCAGGCGTCACGAGCATCGGTGAGGGTGCGTTCGAACTATGCGCCAGCCTGACAAACGCCACGATGACAAACGGAATTTTTAACATCGGGGAGGGTGCGTTCTCTGGCAGCGGTCTCACCACTGTCACGATTCCTGCCAGCGTCACCAACATCGGCGAGGGTGCGTTTTCTTCCTGCGGCAGTCTCACCTGGATAGCAATGGCCGGGCCGAATGCATTTTACAGCAGTACGAACGGGGTGTTGTTCGACCAAGACCAAGCCACGCTCATTGAATATCCTGGCGGCATGGGTGGAAGTTACACAGTTCCTGTCAGTGTCACCAGCATTTGGAAAAATGCCTTCGCGGGCAGCGGTCTGACGAACATCGTGATTCCCGATAGCGTCACTAGCATCGGGGAAGAGGCGTTCGAGAGAAGCGATCTGACAAGCGTTGAAATCCCCGACAGCGTCACCAACATCGCGGGACAGGCGTTTTCGGAATGCCCCAGGCTGACTGCGCTAACGGTTGACGGACAGAATGCATTTTATAGCAGTTCAAGCAACGTGTTGTTCGACATTAGCCAGTCCACACTGATCCAGTATCCAGGAGGCCTCATCGGTTCTTACATTATTCCCGGCAGTGTCATCAGTATCGGAGACTCTGCGTTCCAATCCTGCGTCAACTTGACCGGCGTCACGATCCCCGGCACCGTCACCAGCATCGGAGACAATGCGTTCCTCGGCTGTGGCTTGACCAGCGTCACGATTCCCGCCAGCGTTACCAATATAGGGGAGTATGCGTTCTGTTGCCAAGATTTAACCAACGTCACAATAGCTGACGGCGTCACAAGCATCGGAGAGTTGGCGTTCTATGCCAGCGGACTGATCAGCGTCACGATTCCCGGCAGCGTGATTACCATCGGATTTGCTGCCTTTGCTTCATGCAGCGGCCTGACCAACGTAGTGGTCGCGAATGGCGTCGCTGGCATAGGGGAGGAGGCGTTCCTCGGCTGTGGCTTGACCAGCATCACGATTCCCGCCAGTGTCACCAGTATCGGGGTGTTTGCGTTCGTTAATTGCACCAGCTTGATTAGCGTATATTTCGCGGGCTCCGCTCCCAACACTGATCCGTCTGCATTCGCGTCCGATGATCCAACCGTTTATTATTTGCATGGCACCACAGGTTGGAGTAACTTCTCCTCCATTACTGGTCTCACGACGGTGCTATGGAACCCGCTGATCCAAACCGGCGACGGCAGCTTTGGCATCAGCAACAATCAATTTGGGTTCACCATCACCGGCACAACGAACATTCCGATCATGGTGGAAGCTTGCATCAATCTGGCCAGCCCGGTTTGGATTCCGCTAACGAACGTGATGCTCACCAACAGTTTTTATTTCAGCGACCCGCAGTGGGCGAATTACCCCGCCCGTTACTACGGCATCGGCTTTCCGTAAAGAGTGGAGATAAAAGCTCCAGGCATACCCCAACCCAAAAATCCTCAATTCGATGGTTTGGCGGCCCGGTTCACCGGGCAAGTTTCCTGACTACAATCCCCGATTGGCCCTCCACAGCAACACGGCTCCCACTGCCTGGAAGATGAAATTGGGCAGCCAGACTATCAGGTAAGGCGCCCGTTCCGCGTGATCGGCCCATGCCTGGCCCAATACAACAAAGCTGTAATAAATCAACATCAGCACCAAGGCCGTCGCCACCCCAACGCTCGTTTCGCGTCGATGCCCCCGGATTCCCAGGGGTATCCCCACCAGCGTAAACCCAATGCAGGCGAAGGAAAACGCCATCGCGCGATTCAGATAGACCAACACCGGTGTGGTCATGTCGCTCGTCATCTGCCTCAATTCCTGCTGCATTTTCAGAAGCTGCTCCTTGTTCAAGCCTTTCGCCGGCGGTTCGGCCATGTCGTGTTCGATTTTATCGCGCTTATCCAAGAGTTGGCGGAAGGTCATGTCGCTGATCGGCAGAGGCAGCACCCTTTGCGCTTGCGCTTCGACTTCGATGGGAAAGGTCGCTTCGCCGGCGTCGGGCATCGGCTTCCAGCCGTCGCTGTAATGATGCATGCTGTGCTCATCATGCAGATTCATAATGATCTGTTGATGGGCCAGGTCGGAAATAATCGTCGCGGAGGCCCCTTGTATCCTCTCTTCCAGTTGTCCTTTCCGATCGTACTGCGAGACAATGACGTTGTCGAAATTGGTCCCGTCCGCATGACGCCTCCCCACCCAAATGGAATGATCGCCGAACGGCGTGGATTCTCCGCTTTGCAGCAAGTCGGCCGGGCTGGTCACGACGGCGCGATAGAGCAGCTTATTGTAAGCCACGCGGCAGGATGGGGCGATGTCAAAGTTCAGCCAGGCGCACAATCCGCTCACCGCCACGCTCAGCAACAGCACCGGCGTGATCAGGCTGATCAAACTGATGCCGCTGGCCCGCGCCGCCGTCAATTCCTGCTCGGCGCTGAAGCGGCCAAAAACCAGCAACGCCGCCGTCAACATCCCAATGGGCAGCGAGAAGCCCATTACCCACGGCACCAGCAAGGCGATGGCGTGCAGGGCCAGGCCAAGGGTCGCCTGGCGGTTGACCACCAGATGCAGGACCTCCTTGATGACGTTGCCCAGCAGGAGCACCAGGGTGAAGACGAACACCGTCATGCCCAACGTCGCCAGCATCTGGCGCGTCAAGTATAAATGTAGCGTTCTCATGTCGAAGCCGGCGCGGCCTGCGGCTGCCTGGCCGCGCGTCACCCGTCCTGCATCGCCCCCCGTCGTTTACTGCTGCCGGGCCGATTCGTCCGCGGCGTCGAAGGCGTGCTGCAACGCCACCAAATCCTCCCCGGGCTTGAGCGAGTCCAGAATGGCCTGCTCCGCCTTGAGTTGTTCGGTCGAGTAAGCCGCGGCCTTGATGGACAGGCCGATGCGGCGGTCTGACTTGTCGATCTTGATGACGCGCGCCGTCACTTCCTGTCCGGCCTTGAGCACGTTTTTGATTTTGTCCGTGCGCTCCTCGCTGATCTGGGAGATATGCACCAGGCCGTCAATGTCGTGTTGCAGGCCGACGAAGGCGCCGAAGCTGGCCAGCTTGGTCACGTTGCCGGTGACCAAATCGCCCACCTTGTAGTATTGGTCGATGCTGCTCCAGGGATCGACGGCCAATTGTTTCACACCCACGGAAATGCGCTGATTGGCCTTGTCCACTTCCAGCACCACCGCCTCCACTTCGTCGCCCTTCTTGAACATTTCGGAAGGATGATTGATCTTGCGCGTCCAGGAAATGTCCGAGACATGGATCATGCCGTCCAGGCCTTCTTCCAACTCGATGAAGGCGCCGTAGCTGGTCAAATTGCGGATCTTGCCCTTGACCTTCGTGCCCGGAGGATACTTTTCCGTGGCACGGTCCCATGGATTGGCCTCGAGCTGGCGGATGCCCAGCGATATTTTTTGCTCCTCGCGGTTGATCCCCAAAACGACCGCCTCGATCTCCTGCTCGGCCTTCAACACGTCGGACGGCTTGGCGATTCGTTTGGTCCAGGACAATTCGGTGACATGCACCAGCCCTTCCACGCCCGGCTCCAATTCCACAAACGCCCCGTAAGGCACCAGATTGACCACCTTGCCCTTGACCTTTGCGCCCACTTGATACTTCGCATCGATGTTTTCCCACGGATTGCTCAGTTTTTGTTTCAGCCCCAGGCTCACCCGCTCCTTTTCCCGATTGATGTCCAGCACCACCACGTCGATGTCCTGCCCGACCTTGAGCAATTCCGAGGGATGCCCGATGCGCCCCCAGCTCATGTCGGTGATATGGAGCAATCCATCAATGCCGTTGAGGTCGATGAACGCGCCGAAATCGGTGATATTCTTGACTGTTCCCTTGCGGATGTCGCCCGGAGTCATGTCCGTCAGCAGCTTGCTCCGCTTTTCATTGCGCTGCTGTTCGATCAACTCGCGCCGCGACAAAACGATGTTCTGGCGTTCCTGGTTGATTTTGACGACTTTATATTCGTAGCTGTTGCCGATGAACTGCGCCAAATTCTTGGGCGGGATGATATCGATTTGCGAGGCCGGCAAAAACGCCTCCACCCCGATGTTGACCAGCAAACCGCCTTTGACCGCGGCTTTGACCTTGCCGGTGATGGTGCCGCCTTCGTTGCAAATCGTCAGGATTTTATCCCAATTCTTTTTGAATTCGGCCTTCTCCTTGGAAAGCACGACCATGCCTTCCTTGTCTTCCAGCTTCTCGATCAGGACATCGACTTCATCGCCGAGCTTGACGGTTTTGATATCGTCGAATTCGTTGCCGGAAATGACCCCTTCACTTTTGTAACCGATATCGACGAGGACTTCCTTGGGGCGGACTTCAATGACAGTACCTTTGACAATCTGGCCTGTGGCAAAGCGGGTCGGGCTTTGCTTGAGGGCTTCTTCCATCGTAAGCATAATTATTTTGTATTCATAAACTGCGGGAGGCTTGCGGGCGCGCGGTGGCGCCATCGAAGACTCCATTGCCTGACCTGACCGCGTTGCCTGGCAACAGAGGTAAAAGGTTAGGTATCAATGTTAACTTTCTTTTCTCAGCCTTAATGAACAGCCGCACACGCAGCGTTCAGGCAATGGAAACCATACGCCTCCGCCCGAATAAGGCAAGTCGAAATAAGCCCGCCCAACAGGCTCAAAAGCAGCCCATCAGCCAAACCAGCCCCGCAACGCCGAATTCTGCCCCTCTTATTATGCAAGGCGTTCATAATAAGGTATTTATGACCAATGTCCTCAAAAGCCACGCTATGTGGCGGCGTTTGACCACGCTTGAACTCTCCCGCGAAGAAACCTTGAACTTGAAGCCCTCAGCGTGTATTTAACTGCCCCATGCGATTTATCGCCGGTATTATTGAAAAGCTGCAGCGCCACCCCAAACGGGTCGTTTTCCCGGAAGGCACCGAACCGCGCGTGCTTCAGGCCGCCCGCCAGTTTTATTCCCTGCGCCTCGGCGCGCCCGTTCTGCTGGGTGACCGGACCCAAGTCAAACAGGCCGCCGCGGAATTGAATGTCTCGCTGGAAGGCGTCCGCATTATTAATCCCGCTGAAAGCGAAGACCTGCCGGCTTTCGTCAAGCGCTATGAATTGCTCCGTCGCTACAAGGGGGTCGAAGAAAAGGAAGCGCGGCAAACGATGCTGAACCCCAATTATTACGGCGCCATGATGCTCGCCATGCATCAGGTGGATGCCTTTATTTCCGGGGCCAATCAGAGTTCCGGCAGCGTCCTGCGCCCCTTGTTTCAGATTGTCAAAGTCGCGCCCGAAGCCACCACCGCTTCCAGTTGCATGGTGATGGAAGTCGAGGACACGCGCTTTGGTGATGAAGGCACGCTGTTCATGGCGGACTGCGGCGTCATTCCGGAGCCGACCGTGCAGCAATTGGCCGACATCGCCGTCTCGACGGCCGATTTGTGCCGTCAACTCACGGCCGTCCGTCCGCGCGTGGCCATGTTGTCGTTTTCGACCAAGGGCAGCGCCACCCATGCCTCCATCGGCAAAGTGCAGGCGGCGACCGCCCTGGCCCAAAAGCAGGCGCGCGACAAAGGTTTGGAGGCGGATTTTGACGGGGAACTCCAGGTGGACGCGGCCTTGATCCCGGAAATTGCCTCGCGCAAATTGCCCGAGAGCCAGGTGGCCGGCCGCGCCAATGTCCTGATCTTTCCCGACCTCAACGCCGGCAACATCGGCAGCAAGCTCATTCAACACGTCGCCAAAGCTCATGCCTACGGCCAAATTCTGCTCGGCTTGGGGCGTCCGGCCGCCGATGTCTCGCGCGGATCCAACGCCCACGATGTCCTCGGCGTGGCCGCCATCGTCGGTGTGCAATCCATCGCCTACAAGGACCTTTATCCACAGGAGGATATAACAAAGGGCATCCCTTTTGTTGATCCACAATGAACACAGTCACGCCCCGCGTTTATATTGCCGCGACCCGTCAAAATGAGGGGAAAACCACTACATCGCTCGGGCTGCTCGCCGCCTTGCAACAATTTTACCCGCGCATCGGCTACATCAAACCCGTCGGCCAGCGCTTTGTCGAAATCGAAGAACAAAAAATCGATGAAGACACGGTGCTGATGGACCAGGTCTATCAACTCAATTGCCCGCTGGTCGATATGAGTCCCATTGCGGTTGAGCCGGATTTCACCCGCAAATATTTGCAATCCTCCAACAACGAAGCGCTGATCAAAAAAATCAGCAAGGCCTTTGACCGCGTCGCCTGGGAAAAGGATTTTGTCTTGTGCGAAGGCTCGGGCCACGCCGGCGTGGGCTCGGTCTTTGATTTGTCCAACGCCCAGGTGGCCAAAATCCTGGGGACAAAAGTCATCATCATCAGCCAGGGCGGCATTGGCAAACCCATTGACGAGATTTATCTCAATCAGGCGGTGTTCGAAAGGGAAGGCGTCGAAATCATCGGCGTCATCCTCAACAAAGTCACCTCCGACAAATTGGATTACATCACCGAATTCGCCCGGCGCGGCCTGAGACGCAAGGGCTTGGATCTCCTCGGCGTCCTGCCCCATCACCACCTTCTGTCCAGTCCCACCATTGACTCCATCCAGGAAGACCTCAAGGCCGAGCGTCTCAACAAGAGCGGCCGGGCCAGCAACCTGGTCGATAGCGTGGTCATCGGAGCCATGGGCGCCCAAAATGCCATCAGCCTTTTCAAGCGCGGCTGCCTCGTCATCACCCCGGGCGACCGCGAGGACATCATTATGGCCGCCGCCGTTGTGGCCTCGGAACCAAACCAGGAGTTGGCCGGAATCGTCCTGACTGAAAATCTCCGCCCCAATCCCGCCGTCCTGCGCATCATCGAGAAGGCCGCCTTTCCCGTCTTGCTCGCCGCCGAGGACAGCTATGAAGTCGCCTCCCGCGTCCACAACCTGATCGTCAAGACGCGCCCGGGGGACACGGAGAAAATATCCGTCATTCGTGACATCATCGCCGCAAATGTTGATGTCAACAAGATATTGCGCGCCCTCTGAAAACAAATATATGAGCCTTCCCTTTGCCCTCAACCCCGTCCTGCAACATCTCCCGGTTTATCAGCCGGGGCGGCCCATCGCCGAAGTCGCCCGCGAACTGGGGCTGTCCGAACGCCGCATCATCAAGCTCGCCTCCAACGAAAATCCCCTCGGCCCCTCCCCCGCCGCCCTGGCCGCGATGAGGCAGGCCGCCCGGCAGGTGCATCTTTACCCGGATGGCAACGCCTTTTATTTCAAGCAAAAACTGGCGGCGAACCTGCAAGTCGATCCGGCTTATCTGATTCTGGGCAACGGTTCCAATGACATCATCGAATTCCTTGGCCACGCTTTGATGGGGCCGGGCGACGATGTGGTTGTCTCCGAATATTGTTTTGCCATTTACCCGATTGTCGCGCGGTTGTTCGGGGCCAATGTCATCACCGTCCCGGCAAAGAATCACGGCCACGATCTGCCCGCCATGGGCAACGCCATTACGGCGCGAACGAAGGCCGTTTTCGTGGCCAATCCCAACAATCCCACCGGCACGCTCGCCCCGCCCGAGGAAGTGCGGCGTCTCATCCAGACCACCCCCGCCCATGTGGTGCTGGTCATGGACGAGGCTTACATCGAATTCCTGGAAGATCCGTTGAACCTCGTTCCGCTGGTTCACTCCGGCGAAAAGCCGAACCTGATTCTCATGCGGACGTTTTCCAAAATCCACGGCCTGGCCGGCTTGCGCCTGGGCTATGGCATCGGCCACCCGGAGTTTATTGCCGCTTTGGAAAAAATTCGCCAGCCCTTCAATATCAATTCCCTCGCACAAGCGGCGGGGCTGGCCGCTTTGGACGACCTGGAACACGTCCGCAAAACGCGCGAAAATAATCTCCTTGGCCGGACATTCCTGCAAGACGCCTTTACGAAAATGGGCCTGCCTTATGTGCCCTCGTCCGCGAATTTCGTCCTCGTGCAAGTCGGCCAGGGCCAGCTTGTCTTCGAGGAACTGCAAAAGCAGGGAGTGATTACCCGCCCCATGGGCGGCTACCAATTGCCCGAATGGATCCGCCTGTCCATCGGCACGCCCCGGGAAAACCACCGGGCCGTGAAAACACTAAAACGAGCGCTTAAAGCCATCCGCAAAGCCGGGGCATCCAAAGCGGGTTAAGAATGCATCGGCAAATGCCGATAGATTGGCTGGTAAGCAACGTTTTATGAGAAGAATTATATTTGCCCTCTTCACTTGTTGGATGGCCGGCCAGGCGTTGGCAGACGACTCGACATGGCTGACCAGCGTCCCGCAGGCCGCGGATCAAGCCAAAAGGGAAAATAAATTGCTGCTGCTCGATTTCACCGGCTCCGATTGGTGCGGTTGGTGCAAAAAGCTCGCTGCGGACACTTTTTCAAAACCCGGGTTCAGCGACTATGCCGCGAAAAACCTGGTGCTGGTCGAGATTGATTTTCCGGCGCACAAGGCCCAGCCCGCCGCATTGAAGGAAGCCAATGCTGAATTGAAAGAGAAGTACAACGTCAAGGGATACCCCACTTTGGTCGCCTTGAAGCCTGATGGCACAGTCCTTTGGAAGCAGACGGGATACCTGGCCGGCGGCCCCGACACCATGATCGCCAAGCTGGATCAAGTGAGGCCCAGGCCTGTCCTGCCGGCCACCGCCGCCCCGGCCATCGCCGCGGCGCCGGCCAGCCCCATGCCGGTCCAATGGCCGGCCCAGGCGCCCCGAATGCCCGGCGACGAGCCGAGGCTTCAAGGCATCTTCTATTCCTCCTCGCATCCTTCCATTATTCTCGAGGGCAAGAGCTGTGCGGAAGGCGATTCAGTGCAGGGCATGCATGTCCTGAAAATCGCGCCTGACAAAGTGACGGTGGAATGGAACGGTCAAGCCAAGGAACTAAGAATGAATTGAAACAGTTCCAGGGCCGACGATCTGCTCCTTGAGGTTGGCCCGGCGGAGACGGAATACTCCGCTCCTAATCTTAATCGTAATCCTAATCCTGATCTCCGGCGCCATGAAAGCGTGTTGGGAAATTGCCGACCACAATGAACGAATACCAATTTCCGAGGATCCCCCCTTTCAAGACGCTTTCACGTAAAGTGGTCAACAGAATATATGGTTATGCGGTCATGACCCCTGAACGCCTTGGCCGAATCCGAAGCACAACGTAAACCACGACGCAAATTGTGGGCGGCGGCGAGGACCGGATGCAATCCGGGCGGTTGACAATGAATCGGTCCCTTTTGTTGCCAAATGACGAATGTGGACGGGCCGGGCTGGCGACTTCCGATTTTTTACGATTTGCCCTTGACATGCCTAACAATGTTATGTAAATTGCGATCATGCTTTCAAAAGAACTGGTCGCCGCATCCACCACCACCCTAGTGCTTTCGATCTTGGGCGAGGGCGAGAATTACGGCTATGCCCTTATCCAGCGCGTCAACGAACTCTCCGCCGGCCAGGTACATTGGAGCGAGGGGATGCTGTACCCGGTGCTGCATTGGATGGAGAAGGAGGATTTGATCGAATCCGAATGGCGCGAGGCGGAGACGGGGCATCGCAGGAAGTATTACCGGCTACGCCAGGAGGGGCGGAAGGCGCTGCACACCGAAAAAGAACAGTGGATGGCCGTCCACACCACACTTACAAAATTATGGAAAACCCAACCCCGTTTGACCTGAACGCAGCGATTCGCCGCTGGCAACAAAGTATTGCGAACTCACCCGCTTTCAAACCGGACAATCTGGAGGAACTGGCCTCGCACTTGTGGGCCTCTGTCCAGAGGCTGAAGGCAACCGGGCTTTCCGAGGAGGAAGCATTTTTGGCCGCCACGCAGCGGATTGGAGAGCGATGCCCGCTTGAACAGGAATTTGCCAAGATAAACCCGGTTGTAACTTGGTCCTTGCCGGTGGTTTCATTTTGGACCGTCGCATGTATATACCTGCTCTGGGTCGTCTGGTTGCTGGTTCACTCGATTGGCTATTTGTTGTACTCGCTGGAGCGAGGAGCCCTTCGGGCGTTGGGTGGGGTCGCTGGCCACGCCCTACGGTTATTAACTCCAAGTAATCCCAGCTTTCTCGATTCTTTGCCGCGTTACTGGGACATTGAGTGGAGCGTAGTATTGGTGGTGGTTTTTATTCTTGTCGCGCGATTGGCCACCGGCAGTTGGAAAGGCATCGGCGCATTTATCGGACATTTTGAGCATCCGATTCGCACCGGGCTACGCTTGGTTCTGTTTGGCTGTGTTTTACCATTTTTGCCCGCTTTATTGACAGGCTTCCTGACAAGGAATGGGCTCGGACAGTCAATCGCGTTTGGCTGCATCATTACGGCCGCAGCCAACTTCGTTTTGGTCGTGAGCATGGTTTTGCTGGCCCGCTGGGGACTGCGCAACATGTCGCCGGCTGGTGGCCCACCTCACAAGCGCGCAATGAGATATTCGTGTTGAAAGGAACAAAAAGGCGGCTGACTTTCGCCCATCCTCTGTGAGATGGGACGACAGACTTAGAGGGTTTCGATCTTGTCCTTCATTCTGTAACTCCGGCCTTCGACGATCACGGTTTCGGCGTGGTGAGAGGGTCGTGAGAGGGTCCTCGGAATCCAGGAACATGAAAGGGGAAGTTGGTGAATGGCTTCGGTTTGAACTTCGTGGTCTTCGCGCTCTTCGTGGTTCCAAATTGCTTTAAGTCTTTGCCGCGCAATCTCTTAACCCCGCTTTCATAAAAATTACAACTTTCTTAAAAAATCTGTTGACGAAGGAATATATTGACTGTAATCTTCGTCTAATGAATGACCAACTAAGGCCATATTGAAAAGGAAAAAGTATGAATGGAGACATTATGGACGGGGTTCAGGGAATGCCGATGGCCCCGGCATCCAGTGCGGAGAATGACCGCGAAAAAGCGCAGAAGGCACAAGAACAAAAATCCCCTCTCGCGAGTCTTGCGTTTTTTAGTGGCCATTCCGTTGGGAAGGCTCGCCGCGCCGAAGCAGGGTCAAGCCCGGTCAAGAAGGTCAGACCGATCCGGCTCTTCTTTGCGCCCTTGAGCTTTCGCGCCTTTGCGTTTCTTGCCCATTCTTCGTGGTTAAAAAATGAAGGCCAGTCAAGCTCGGTCAAACTGGGTCAAACCGATTCGGTTGGTCAAGCTGCCGGCCAAAATCCATGCAAAACGTTTAAAATGAACAGCTTGCAAAATAAACAGCTTTACTCCAGTCAAACCATGGTAAACTTAGTTACATATGGTCAAAATAAGCCAATCCTCTCCGGATTAGAGGCCCTTCAGAGTCGCCTCTATTGTGGAACCCTAAATCGATTGACTTCAGCATTCAGCATCCTGCCTTCAGCCTTTCCCCAAGGAATTAGCTTGCCCCCATCTTTGACTCGTCCAACAATATAACGAATCTGTTACAAAAAAGTGAAACTGACCGACCTGCGAACCATTCTGCAATACATCCCGCGCTTTCGGGAAAAGATCTTCGTCATCAGCGTGGATGCGGCCATCGTCACCAGCGAGAATTTTCCCAATATCCTCCTGGATGTCGCCGTGCTCCGTTCCTTGAGCATTCGCGTCGTCCTGGTCCATGGCGCCGCCGCGCAAATGGACATTCTGGCCAAAGAACTGAACATCCAGCCTTCCAACCTGGACGGCGGCGGCGTGACCGATGCCCCGACGTTGAAGCTCGCCTTGACCGCCGCGAACCGGTTGACGCATGAGATTCTGGAGGGCCTTAGCGCCAGTGATCTTCGCGCCGCCTATTGCAACGCCTTGATCGCTCATCCGCTGGGCATCATTCATGGTGAAGACCATCTTTTCACGGGCAAGGTCGAGCGCGTCGATGTCGAAATGCTCCAGGGGTTGCTGGCCCAGGGCATTATTCCCGTCGTGCCGCCGCTCGGATTTGACGGGGATGGCAAAACCTATCGCGTCAATTCAGACGCGGTGGCCCTGGAACTGGCCAAGTCGCTCAACGCGGCCAAGCTCATTTACATCACGACCCTGGATGGATTGATTTATCAAGGCAACTTGATCCGGCAGATTCTGGTGGCCGAGCTGGATGCGCTTCTGGCGCAGAATAAAACCGGTTTCGCGCCCGAGGTCGCCTCCAAGGCGCAGTGCGCCTCGGCCGCTTGCGCCGCCGGCGTGTCGCGCGTCCACGTCATCAACGGGCGGGTGGACGAAGCGTTGCTGGCCGAAGTGTTCTCCAACGAAGGCATCGGCACCCTCGTTTACGCCAACGAATACCAGCAAATCCGGCGCGCCATGAAGAAGGACATCCGCGCCATCCTGACCTTGACCAAGAATTCCGTGGTCTCGGAGGAATTGATCAAGCGCACCCGGGCCAATCTGGAAAAGACCCTGGGCGACTTTTACATTTTTGAAACGGACAAAAACCCGGTGGCCTGCGTCGCGCTGCATCTGTTGGAGCAAAACAAGGGCGAACTGGCCTGCCTCTACGTCAGCCCCTCGCATGAGAACCAGGGCATCGGCCGGAAGCTGGTCGCCTATGTTGAATCGAAGGCGCGCGAGCTTGGCCTCAGCGAGTTGGTGACCCTTTCCACCCAAGCCTTCACCTGGTTCCAATCCAAAGGCGGTTTCAGCGAGGGCGGCCCCGATGATCTCCCGCCGGCGCGGCGGGAAAGATACGAGCAGAGCGGAAGAAACTCAAAAGTGCTGGTCAAAAAACTGGCTCCAAAATGAAATCAAAAAGGGGTCTTTCCCCTGAAGCCCTCCGCGCCTGCGCGCGCCGCGGCGTGGCGCCAACGCGCTATTTTCTTGCCGTGGACATTTCCCGGCAGACCACCTCCCTTTTTGCCCGTCCGGCTTCAGCCGCCGCGCCGGGCCGCCGCCACAAACTGGTCAGGGCTTTTCGCTGCTCGACTTCAAAGTTCGGCATTGGCGAAACCGCCCATTCGAACATGACCCCGCGCGGCCTGCATCGCATTGCAAAAAAGATCGGGGGCGGCTGGCCGGTTGGCACGGCTTTCACCAGCCGGCAAGTCACCGGCTTCACCTGGCACGGCAAACCGATGGCCCGGATTACCACGCGCATTTTTTGGCTGGAAGGTTTGGAGCCGGGCCTCAATCGCGGCGGCAACGTCGATTCACACTCCCGCTTCATCTACATTCACGGCACCGGCAACGAATTGACCCTCGGCCGGCCCGATTCCCACGGCTGCGTTCAACTCGCGGCCGCCGATTTGGTCCCCCTTTATGATTTGCTCCCGGAAGGCACCCTGGTGTGGATTGCCGAATTCTGATCCTAATCCTGATCTTAATCTTAATCCTCATCCAGTTTGACAATGCCCGCCCCACGGCTTATTAAGACCAAGTCAAAATTAATTATGAAATCGATACGAAACTACTTCGTTCTGCTCTCCGCGCTTGCTTTTGCTTTTGCCGCGCAAACGACTCTCGCCGCCCATCCACCGAAAGTCGGGGACAAGGCGCCCCGGGTTCAAGGCCCGGATCAGGAAGGCAAGACATGGAAGCTGGCCAGCGAAATCGGCAAAAACGTTGTCCTTCTTTATTTTTATCCCAAAGATGACACCCCGGGTTGCACCAAGGAAGCCTGCGGCTTGCGTGACCGCTTGGGCGACCTCAAGGCGCAGGGGGTTGACGTCATCGGCGTGAGCTTCGATTCAGTGGACAGCCACAAGAGCTTCGTCTTTAAGTACGGCTTGAACTTCCCGCTGATCGCCGACACCAACGGCAAAATCGCCGATGCCTACGGCGCCCGCATGGGACCGGACAAAAAAATGGCCCGCCGCGTCAGCTTCCTGATTGGCCTGGACGGCAAGATTGTTCATATCACCGATTCGCCCAATCCGGATGTTCATTTGCAGGAAATGCAGAGCGCCATCAAGAGTTTGAACGGCAAGAACTCTCTGTAATCCTGTAATAAATGGATTCAAACGATCCAGCCGCCGCCCACCACCAGGTCGCCGTCGTAGAAAACGCAGGCTTGTCCGGGAGTGATGGCCCGTTGCGGCGTATGCAGCATCACCTTCGCCTCGCCGCCGGCCAGCGCCTGGACGGTGGCCGGCGTTCCGGGATGATTGTAACGAATTTTGGCCGCGACTTGCATTTCCCCCGGCGGTTGATCGAACGGAATCCAGTTGCAATTGCGCACGGTAAATTCAGCGCGGTCCAAAGCGGAATCGTCCCCCACGACCACGCGGTTCCGGGCGGCGTCCAATTCGATCACATAGAGCGGCTTTGGTGTTGACAGCCCAAGGCCCTTGCGCTGGCCGATGGTATAAAACTCAATCCCTTCGTGATGACCGAGCACCCGCCCCTGGAGATCGACAATTTCGCCCCGATGTTTTTGCGCCAGGTTGGCGGCAGAGAGAAATTGGCCGTAATCCTTGTCCGGCACAAAACAGATTTCCATGCTCTCCTCCTTGTCCGCGGTTTTCAAGTGGCGCTCGCGGGCGGCCTGGCGCGTGTCCTGCTTGGTTTTTTCGCCGAGCGGAAACAGCGCGCGGGCCAATTGATTCTGGCGCAGGGAAAAAAGGAAATAGCTCTGGTCCTTGCGCGGATCACAACCCTTTTTCAGGAGCGTGCGGCCGTCGGCGCGCTTTTCCAGCCGCGCAAAATGGCCGGTGGCAATGTAATCCCCGCCCAGTTGCCGCGCGCGGTCAAGCAGCGCGCCGAACTTCAATTTCTCATTGCACATGACGCAGGGGTTTGGCGTGCGTCCAGCCTTGTATTCCTCGGCGAAGTATTGGATGACCTGCTTTTGAAAGGCATCCGCCTCGTCAATAAGATAATATGGAATGCCCAGCTTGTAACAAACGCTGCGCGCGTCCATGACCGCCTGCGGGCCGCAACATTTGTCCTCGGCGCGGGAGACGCAATCCTGCGGCCACAACTTGAGCGTGATGCCGACCACATCGTAACCCTGCTCCAACAGCAAAGCCGCCGCCGCGGAGGAATCGACTCCGCCGCTCATCCCGACTATGACCCGGGTTCTTGTGGTGTCCGACACGCCCAAAAGATAGGCGCGATTGCCCTCCGCGCCAAGCCGCGAGTTGATTCTTCGGCCCTGGCGGCGGTCAAGGTTTGTTGGAATTGATTTCGGCCGCAAATTTTTGCGGATCGTCCGGCGTAATGACGACCGTTTTGTCAGAAAAGCGCAGCACGACGGCCCTTCGCGCGTCGGTGGCGTAGGCCCGATAAACGCCGAGTTTCTTGTTGCGAAACCAGCCTGTAAATGAGAAAAACCCGCCATTGCCGAAGAGGCGCAGCGACCGTCGAAAAGCGTCCGGATCAACCGTCGCCGAAATCAGCCGGAACAAATCCAGGCGATGCTCCCATCCCAGCCTTTTGATGATGAGCGATGTATCTGTCAGGACATAACCCCGCACCATAAAGGCCGCGCTCACCACGAAGGTCAGGAGAGGAACCGCGACGAGGAGCCAGCCGGCCCAGGGTGGAATCATGGACATTCCCTGGGGGCGAAGCGCGGCGTTGCTGCCAAGACCGATCATCACGCCCGGCACCGGAAGGAAAAGACATATCACGCTGCATACCGCAGTCATGAGGACGAGCGGAGCGCCCCACGGCGCGTTGAATGAAACCTCTTTCATGCCACAGGCTTTGCCGGCTTCAAGGCCGCGACGACCTTTGGCCGCGTCATAAATATTATAAGCAGTACCGGATAAACCAGGCTGCCAATGGTGACGATCAGCGACACAATCATCATTATCCCTGACGGGCCATTATTCAGCGACAAGATGCCGCCGACCATGCATGACAGGATCGAGTAAATGCCAGCGATAATTGAAGCAATTCGCGCCCAATTCTGCGACAACAACAATCCGATTCCCGCCGCCAACAGCACCACGGCAGCAATGCCATCCAACGGCAACGTTACTTTTGTCCATTGGTTGTCATTCATCTGTTTCAGCATGGGAGTGGCCATATTCATCCTCGGCAGAACGAATATTGAAAACAGCGTGACGAACAGGTCGAAAAACCCAAACCCGATATTCAATATCCCGAAAATCGTCACCGAAATGGGCCGTTGTTGCATATTGTTCCTCTGGCTCCAGTTAATAATTGCAGAGAACTGCCAGGTTCCAGCTTAAATCCCCTGCCCCGCCGTTCAAGGGCAAAGTGCCTCTCAACGCATTCAAACCCGCGCTGTCGTTTTTGTTGCGGCAAATTCGCGCGTGACGATGCGGGGGGTTGGTGTATTTTTGTCTGGCTGTGACGACCGCTGATGCCATCAAACTCCTGGAGAGATTTCGCGCGGGCAAAGTAACCTTGCCCGCCGCGCTCCAGGCTTTCCAAGCCCCGCCGGTGACAGACCTCGGCTTTGCCCGGGTGGATACTCATCGGGCCTTGCGCAAGGGTTTTGCGGAGGTCATTTACTCCGCCGGCAAGACAGGCCCGCAGATTGTCAAAATCGCCGCCGCAATTCTTGCCCGTGAAGAGCGCCTCCTGATCACGCGCCTGACGCCCGATCAGGCGCGCATGGTGCGAAGAAAGTTCAGGGCCGCAGTCTTTCATCCTGTCGCGCGTTGCGTGACGATCGAGAAAAAGCCCCTCGCCAAACGGCCGGGGTCCATCGCCGTTGTCTGCGCGGGGACGAGCGACTTGCCCGTGGCCGAGGAGGCGGTTGTCACCGCCGAGATCATGGGAAACCGGGTGGAACGGATTTATGACGTGGGCGTGGCCGGGCTGCATCGGTTGTTGAATAAGTTGGAGCCGATCCGAAGCGCCCATGTGGTGATCGTCGTGGCGGGGATGGAAGGTGCTTTGCCCAGCGTGGTCGCAGGGCTGGTCAGCCGTCCGATTATTGCCGTCCCGACCAGCACCGGTTATGGCGCGAACTTTGGCGGGCTGACCCCCTTGTTGAGCATGCTCAACAGTTGCTCGAGCGGGGTCACGGTCGTCAATATCGACAATGGATTTGGCGCGGGCTACGCTGCCAGCCAGATCAATTTCCTCTGCGCAGGCGGCTTATGAAAACACTCTATCTCGACCTTTTCAGCGGCATTAGCGGGGACATGTTTATGGGCGCGTTGCTGGATGTGGGGCTTGATTTTCCACACCTGGCCGGCGAATTGCAAAAGCTGAAACTGGAGGGTTATCACTTGCAGGTGTCCCGGGGCAAACGCGGGCAAATCGAGGGAACAAAATTTGACGTTCATCTCGGACACCATTCGTACGAACACGGACAGGAGCACGAACACGGACGCGAATATGCGGAGATCAAGCAACTGATCCTGCAGAGCGGAATTTCAGCATGGGCCAGGGAAAAGGCCGTCGCGGTTTTCAATCGCATCGCGGCGGCCGAGGGAAAGATTCACGGCGTGCCGCCTGAGAAAGTCCACTTTCACGAAGTGGGCGCGGTGGATTCCATCGTCGACATCGCGGGGGCCTGCATTGGGCTGGAATTTTTAGGAAAGCCGCGCGTGCTGGCGGGTCAACCGATCGATGGCACGGGCTGGATCGATTGCGCGCACGGACGTCTTCCGATTCCGGCCCCGGCCACGCTCGAAATTCTGGCGGCGCGCGGCATTGCTCTGACGCAATGCGAAGAACCCCGCGAGTTGATCACTCCCACCGGCGCCGCATTGCTGGCGGAGTTTGTGGAGGAATTCGGGCCGATGAAAAATTTCGCCCCGGCGCGCATTGGTTTCGGCCTCGGTTCCCGCGACAACCCAACGCGCCCCAACGTGCTGCGGGCCATCCTGGGAGAAACAAGCGCGGCCCTGGAACACGATTGGGAGAGCGATGCCATCGCGGTTCTGGAAACAAATCTGGATGACGTCAGCCCGGAAATTCTCGGGCACTTTATGGAAACGGCCCTGGCCGCGGGCGCACTGGATGTCAGTTACGCGCCCTTGCAAATGAAAAAAAACCGGCCCGGCTTCCTGCTCGCTGTTTTGTGCGCGGCGGCTCAAGCCGACAAGTTCAGCGAATTGATTTTGCGGGAGACGAGCGCCTTCGGGGTCCGCCGCTGCATGGCTGAACGCCGCAAACTGCGGCGCGAGTTTCAAATGGTGCGGACTCCTTTTGGCGAAGTGAGCATGAAGCTTGGCAAGCTGGACGGAAAAGTGTTGCAGTCCGCGCCCGAGTTCGAGTCGTGCCGAAAACTGGCCGAAAAGGAAAAACTGCCGCTGAAACAGATTTACGAAGCGGCGATGGCGGCGTGGACCAACGCACCGTGAATGAAGTTGCCGCAGGTTAAGTGACGATGATCGTCAAGAAGCTATTCAACACACTCAAATAGGCGCCGGGTGCGGCGACGGTTCACTTTATGCAGGCGTGGCCGCAGAGCCAAATACGATCAACGTAGTTGGCGGGATTCCCAAGGGGCGGTGTGGGTTTGGGGGCATTCGGCTCCGCCACCACCGGCTGAACCGTGCCTGGATTCTGCCATTTGTGGATCTCTGAATGGCCATCGCTAAAGGAAAAGCCGCAGGCTCCGTTATGGTATGAGGCCGGCACGTCTGAGTTTCCGGCCGACCACGGCGTGGGCACTGCAGGAGTGCCCTGGGTTCCATCATCGAAGTAGCCATCATTGATGCTATTGGGATGCTCGTCGAGGAAGACAAAAATGTTGGCGGGTTGGGTGATGCTCGCCATTTTCACGTACTGCGGCCAGGTGTTATTGATTACGTTGTAGCCCGAGAATGAGGAATCGGGTCCGGAACCAACAGGCCCGTTGACACAAGTGCTGCATTCGGAAAAAAGCCCGAGAAAATCGTTCATGGAGTAGCTGCGAGCCCGGGCTTGAAACCCTATCCGGAGTTGCCCGGGGGCGAGATATTTATCGGCTGGACACTTGTAGGCGCCTACGGACTTTCCCATATACCCCCCCAAAAGTCCGGAGCGGAGAAGGTCGAGATTGGTATTCTGCGGGTTTACCGTCCAATCCATGACATCCACGCACCACGTATTGTAAGTCCCGGCTTGCACTTCCGTGTCCGTCGGGGCTTGACCGTAATTATTGACGCACCGGTCGTTGTTGTCGCCGGCGTACATCAACCACGCTTTGGCCAATTGGTTGCCGTTATTCATGCATTGGAGGCCTTGAGCTTGCGTCTTGGCCTTCACCAAGGCCGGAAGCAGCATGGCCGCCAGGATGGCGATGATGGCAATTACGACCAGCAGTTCAATCAATGTGAATCCATTGCGGAGTTGGATATCCTGCTTGATTCCCGGCACAGTCCAGTTTCCAACCCCATCGGGCAGCTTCAGTACTGCGTGTCTCTTTATCATCGGCATATTTCAAACTAATAATGCTTCAACAGAATGTCAACCTCAAAATGGGATATTCCACGACTACACGACTACCCGAAGCCTTGGCCAACAAACGTGGTATCCCCTCCTGAAAACCAGCGTCGCCGGCCGTCCATTCGGACGGCCGGCGACCCAATTAGTTCCGGTGGCTGCACCGGCTGCCCAGACATTTGAGCGGTGCGTCCATGCGGCTCAACTCATGGGACTCGCAATCTCAGACGCGGCGGCCACGCAAAAATCGTGGCAACAGGGTCAGAATGCCCGTTCCCAAGAGGGCCAAACTGGACGGTTCGGGAACCGACACAATTTGGATATTCGAGAAGACCGCCTGGCCGGTGTTGCCGGGGAAAGCGGGATCGGTTTGGATTTGCAAATAGCCCCCAAGTATGCTGCCGGGGACGCCGGTGGGGCCTGCGCCAGCACCCAAGTCGAAGTAGGAGTCGCCAGGCGCTGATAAGGCCCACACCCCGTTCACGGAATACTGAAATGCATTAAAGCCCGTGTTCGGGTCGACGACATAGTTCAACCCCATGGTGTACGTTTGGCCTAGTACGTAGTTTGCGACGCCTCCGGGGGGGGACGAACCAGCAGCAGGGGGATAACCACCTGCGGCGGGGGAGAACGGGTAATACGAAGGCCCTCCGAATTGGACGACCACTCCAGTCGACGTGACGAGGGATTGCAGATCACCGCCGATACTGCCGCTTGGATTGCTGAACAGCCAACCGGCTTCCAGGTCCTTGCCGTTGGGGTCGTTGCCGGTCAACGTCAGGCCGAAGGAGGCATTGAAGTAGTCATTGTTTTGGAATGAGTAGGCGCCCGATCCCGAAGAGAAATACCAGGCATCCCGCTGGGCGAAGCCATTCCCTCCCGGGTTACTGACGCCCGTCTCTTTCAACAAGACTATCGAGGGATAGCTGTTGACGTCGAAAAACGAGGTGCCAGGGATGGGGGGCTGGAACAAATCCTGATCTATGACGGTCGAATTGATCGAGCTTACCTGACCGTACGTTGCGCTGACGGCAACGAATGCCAGGCCGATGACGGTGGCAAAAGATTTGCGGACCGTTGAGTTGGTAATTTTTGTCGCCGGGCGGCAAAGGGATATTTCATGATTTTTTGGCTTCATATGACCGCCACTTTAACGGAAAAGGGCATTATGTCAAGGGAAAAAGACAAATAAAATAGACGGAAAAACATTGACATCTCGGCTTCAGGCGGTAAAGTGCCGATTGGCCGTCTGATTACCAATTCAGATTAATGGCTGTTGCAAAGATAAAAAGTGCGGTAAAAATGAGATCACGTATGAAAAACAACCTGAATTTCCATCAAAACGATTGCGGTTTGCCTGAATTTCCTTTGAATTGGCTTCAGAGGCCGGCGATGTGGTTATCGACCGCGCGCCGGGAGATGTTTCCGGGACCAAACGGGCGAAAAAGCCTCAAAACCGCAAACTTTGCCGCCTTGGCTTTGGCCGCCGCTTTGGCTCTGGCTGCCAGCCCTGCTCAGGCCGTTACCAATATTCTGGTCAACCCCTGTTTCGGGGCAAATAGCGGCAACAAGGTTCCGACTGGCTGGACCTATTTCGATGATCCGACGGTCCCGACTTCGACTCATGATTATTGGATCGAAGGCAATGAAGCCACCAACATTTGTGGCAACGAATATTGGAAGGAGTGGGGAGCCGGTTATTTCGCTCCCCCAATCAACAATGTGGCCGGCATTTACCAGGAGTTCGGCAGTTCACCTGGCTCAGTCTATCAAGCCAGTGGATATTTTTTCACCAAAACCACCGACGACATGGGGAGCCCCACCTTTAATAGTTACGTCTGGATTGACGTTTCTTTCCTCGATGCGGGCGGTGATCTTCTCGCCCTTTACACATCGGCTGATTTTTACGGCAATATGGGGACGGGTCAATGGTTCCAATTTCAGGTGACGAATGTGTGCAATCTATCGTCTCCGGTCGCCACCGGCGATCCCTATTTCACCAACTATGCGGTGTCGGCGTCAGCGACGAATTTGGTCGCGCCAGCCGGGACAACCACGGTCCGTTACCGGTTTGCCTATCTGCAGGCAGGCGCTGAGGGCGGCTCCTGCTATTTCGACGAGGCCGCGCTGGACCAGATCGCCGGCCCGGAAGCGCCCGTCATTGCCAACATCCTCCCCCAGAACATGATCTTCTTCCCTCAAAGCAATGGCTTCAGCTTTAATGTCAGCTCGCCCAGCGGCGCAACCATCAATAGCAATGCCATTCACCTCAGCCTGAACGGGGTGGATGTTTCCGGGAGCCTGGCGATCACCGGCTCCCCATCGAGCAAATCTGTGTCCTATCAAGGACTCCAATCCAACACGACTTATAACGCGTCCATATCCGTGACAGACGTGGACAACCTCTCCGCCAGCGCCAGCACCTACTTTGAAACCACTTGGGTCGGGATTCCTCCCATCCTTTATTTGTGGGAAGCCGAAGATTTTGATTTCAGCAGCGGAATGTTCCTTAATTTCCCCGACCTCTGTAACGCCGGCGGCGACACCAACTGCTACTACGGGACAGTCGGCACCCCCGGCGTGGACGAGGAGTATGGTGGCGAATCGGTCAGTCATCTTTATCGCCCGGCTGATCAAATGAACATTGACATCTCAGGGGACTACTTGCGCGAGAACCTTTTCAATGCCGGCAGGACTGATTACGAAATAAACCCGTTCGACGGCAACGAGTGGGTCAATTACACCCGGGATTTTTCGAACGGCACGTATTGGGTGATCGGCCGCCTTGCAACCGACGTCACCCTCTCCGGGTCTTTGACCATGAGCGTGGTCAACCCGGACACCACCCTCACCGAGCTGGGCACCTTCAAGATGGCCAAGGGATACGGCTGGACCACCTTTTCGAATGTCTTTCTGCTCGATACCAACGGCAACATAGCGGACGTGAAACTGAATGGCAAAACCACTTTGCAGGTCACGAGCGGGGGCAACTTATTGCCAAACTTCTTCGCGCTGGTCGTCGCACAGGCGGATTTGCCGATCCTGAGCGGGATGTACCCCGATGGCCAGCACCCGTTGGAGTACACCAATAACCTCACTTTCACAGTTTCTACGGTCGGAGCCACCTTTCCGGCCAACAGCATCAAAGTGAACCTGGATGGCTTCGACGTGTCTTCGGCGCTGGTGATCACCGGTCCGGACACGAGTGAAACTGTTGTTTATCCCGATCTGCTTCCCAATGCGATCCATTACGCGATTATTACCGTAACCAATTCTCTCGGTCACGGCATTGCCGTCAGCAATCAGTTTGATACCTTCAACGAGAATAATTTCATGGTGGAAGCGTCGGATTTCGATTACAACGGCGGACAGTATATCAGCAGCAACAGTTGGTACCCCAATGCATATTATGGTTATGGCGCCACGACGAACATTGATTACCAACACACCACCCTTGGTTGCGAGAGCGGGAATTTCCCATATCGCACAACTGGCATTCCTCAAGAACAGGGGTATGACTGGCTTACAGATCTCTTTGTCTCTTATGGGGGGATTGATTTTGACCTGGGTTGCTTCGGGCCAGGGGATTGGGCCAACTACACCCGTCTTTATCCGACGGGCAACTTCTTTGTTTACATGCGTACCGCGGGTTTCGGCCCCTTTTCGATGTATCTGGAGCAGGTCGTCAGCGGCGCGGGCACGACGAATCAAGTCGTCAAGCAATTGGGCAACTGGGGCGCTGTCGGGGTCAACGATCTGACCCATGCCTGGGTGCCGCTGACAGATGCCGGTTTGGTTGCGCCAATTCTGGTGAACTTGAACGGGGTCGAAACCCTCCGTATCACGACCACCACCGGCGACTGCTATCCAAACTACTTCATTCTGATCCCGGCATCCGGCATCACCCTGTCGGCCGCAAGGTCAGGCAGTAATGCCGTCATTTCTTTCCCGTCCCAGACCGGGATTGTCTATAGCATCTTCTCCCGGGCTGCATTGGACTCCGGCAACTGGGACTTCGTGACCAGCGCGCTCGGCACCGGCGGCGTCGTGCATGTGAGCATCCCCGCCTCGGCCGCGGCGCAATTCTATGAGGTCCTCGCTCCTTGAGCTTCAGTCGGCGGAACCGGCCTGCCGGCAATGAAGACGTTGTAATGAAGAGACCTCATACATTCGCCTCCGGGTGGCTCTCGATGTTTAGGGCCGGACTCCGGCTCCCGTTTGGGATGGATCGCCGTCACGTTTGTCAAATTCTTGCCGTGGCGGCCACCGTTCAAACTGCGGTCGCCGTCCTGGCTCCCACCAATTTGGTGAGCTGCACGGGAGATCTGAGCATCGTTTTGCATTGGGACCCGGTTAGCGATTCCACCCTTTCGGGATACAACGTCTATCGTTCTCTCAACAGCACCAATCCGTTCGTCCTGCTGAATTCCAGCGTGTTGCCATCGCCGGGTTACTGTGATCTCCAGGTCAGCGATGGGGAGACGAACTTATACGAGGTCACCGCGGTGGACGCGAGCACGGGTGAAAGCCTTCCCTCGGCCACCCTGGCTGCGGCCGCCAATCCCTTCGCAAATAATGATCAAATCCTGGATTACATCCAGCAGGCCGATTTCGATTTCTTCTGGTACTGGGCGAATCCAGCCAATGGCCTCATCCCGGACCGGAGCGAGACCTATTCGGGTTGCAGCATCGCGTCAGTGGGATTCGGGCTGACCGCGATCGGTGTTGCCATTGACCACGGTTGGATCACTCGGGCCCAAGGCGTGGCCAGGGTCACGACGACATTGAACACTTTTCTCAATGGGCCGCAAGGACCGGCCACCACCGGCACCATCGGCTACAATGGGTGGTTCTATCATTATTTGGATATGAACACCGCCGTGCGAACCGGCAATTCGGAGCTGTCGTCGATCGACACCACGCTTCTGCTGGCCGGAATCCTCTACGCCAAACAGTATTTCAATGGCACCAATGCCGACGAAGCCTACATACGAACGATGGCGTCCGGCATATTTAACCGGGTGAATTGGAACTGGTTTGCTCAAGGAACGGACGCTGTATCAATGCAGTGGTTGCCCGGCGGCACGGGTTTCGCCTCCGCCAATTGGGTTGGCTATGATGAGGCGATGATGATATACATCCTCGGCATGGGCAGCTTGACCTATCCCTTGCCGGCTTCGGCATGGCCCAAGTGGACCACCGGCTATATCTGGGCCACCAACTATGGTCAGGCTTATATCCAGTTCCCATCCATGTATGTGCATGTGTTCTCCCACTGCTGGATCGACTTCCGCCATATCGCGGACTCTTACATGAGCAATCACAACAGCACCTACTTCGAGAACTCCCGTCGGGCGGCCCTTGCGCAGCGGGCGTTCGCCATCGCCAACCCAAACCATGAAACGGGATACAGCAGCAACGTTTGGGGTTTGAACGCGAGTGACGGGCCAAATGGCTACGCGGTGCATGCCATCACGGGCACCTCAATAATCGGATATGACGATGGCACGATCGCCCCCTCCGCCGCGGGCGGTGCAATGGCCTTCACACCCGAATATTCGGAGCCGGTGTTGACCAACTTTTACGCCCATTTCCGTCCGCACCTTTGGACTGCCTACGGTTTCTATGACGCGTTTAACCAGACAAAGCAATGGTATGACACCGATGAACTGGGGATCGATCAGGGACCCATTGTGATTATGATTGAGAACTACCGCACCCAGCGTCCCTGGCAGCTTTTCATGCAAAACCTGGAAGTCCAAACCGGTTTGCAACAGGCGGGCTTTGTCTCGCTGCCTTTTGTCTCCCCCACCTTGCAGCCCGTGCCGGACCAGAATGCTTTCAGTCTCACGTGGCCCGCACAGGCAGGCGGCACTTATCAAGTCGAATACTCACCTGATCTCATAACCTGGTTCGCCTCGCCAACCGGAGAGGTGGTCGCCACCAATTCCACGGCCGGTTGGACGGATAACGGCCTTCCAGCCACCACCAATTTGCCCTCCAGCGTCACCGAAAGATTCTACCGCGTCTTTCAGTTCGGTTTCCCTTAGGCGCATTATTAAACCTTGGTGGACCGACTTCTGCTGATCAACGATTATCCCCCGCCGCTTCCCCTTTGCTCCAATGCACTGTGGCTGAATTCAGGTGACTGGAATCAGCCCCGATGCGAATCACAAAATCCCCCGGTTCCCAGTCATACACCAAATCACCGTTGTAAAACTTCAAATCCTCGGGAGTGATCTTGAAGCTGACCTCCCGGCCTTCGCCGGGTCGCAGGTTGATTTTCTCGAAGCCCCGCAAGTCCTCCACGCTCCGGGTCACACTGGCCGCTGTATCGGTGATGTACAACTGCACCGTCTCCTCTCCCGCGCGCTGGCCGGTATTGACCACACGCACCGTGGCCGCCAGGGTCTCATCCCCTTTCAGATGGCGCTGGCTGAGCCTGACATCACTGTAGGAGAAAGAGGTGTAGCTCAATCCAAACCCGAAGGGGAACAACGGTGAGTTGGGCATGTCGAGGTAGCGGGAGACGAACTTCACCCGGGGATCCCCCCCGTAAGGGCGCCCGGTGTTTTTGTGGTTATAATAGAGGGGAATTTGGCCGACATTCCTCGGGAAGGTCGCAGTCAGCCGGCCCGATGGGTTATAATCGCCAAACAACACATCGGCCACGGCGTTGCCAGCCTCGATCCCGCCGAACCAGGTTTCCAGGATCGCGCTGCAATGGGCCGCTTCCCACGGCAATGTCAATGGCCGGCCGTTCATGAGGACCAACACGATGGGTTTGCCGGTTTTTTCCAGGGCTCTTAGCAGTTCCTCCTGGTTGCCCGGCAAGCCAATCTCGCTGCGGCTGGCCGCTTCGCCTGTCATGGCGAAGGATTCCCCGAGTATGGCCACAATTACGTCCGCTTTGTTCGCGGTCGCCACGGCTTCATCGATCATTTCCTGCGGCGAACGGCGGTCCGTCACGAGGGCCGCGCCCGAAGCGTTCAGCAGTTCCAGCATCTCAGGATCGTCCACCAGATTTGCGCCGCGCGCCTGCAAGATGGATAACTCCGGGCCGGCGGCCTTCTTGAGTCCGTCCAGAACGTTGACCGCCAGTTTCCAATCTCCCGCCGCGCTCCAGGAGCCGATCAAATCCCGGCGGCTGTCAGCCAAAGGCCCAATCAAGGCGATCACACCGGATCGTTTCAGTGGCAGGGTTCCGTGGGCGTTCTTCAACAGCACAAACGAACGTTCGGCAACATCGCGCGCGAATTTCCGGTTTTCAGGTGTAAGGATCTCCCGCTCCGCCCTCTGTTCGCTGCAGCCGTGGTAGGGGGCCGAAAACAATCCCAACTTGTATTTTGCCTCCAAAACCCTTTTACAGGCTGTCTGGATCATCGCCTCCGTGACCGCCTTTTCCGCCACGAGCTTTTTCAAATGCTCGAGATACGCTTCACTCACCATGTCCATGTCAACGCCCGCCTTTAGGGCAAGCTCGGCGCAGCGATCCTCGCTGCCCATTCCGTGCTGGGTCATTTCGCTGATGCCGGTATAGTCGCTCACCACGAATCCCTTGAAACCCCATTGCTGCCGCAGCAGATCCGTTATGAGCCATCGATTGCCGGTGGCGGGCACGCCATCCACTTCGTTGAATGAAACCATGACACTGCCGGCGCCAGCCTCCACGGCGGCTTTGTAAGGAGGCAGATAGTACTGATACATGGTGAGGCGGCTCATATCCGCCGGGTTGTAATCCCGTCCGGCTTCGGCTGCGCCGTACAGGGCGAAATGTTTCACGCACGCGAGCACCGCGTCGCTTCGGGCCGGATCGTCCCCCTGAAACCCATGCACCATGGCCCGGGCGATCAATCCGCCCAGATACGGGTCCTCGCCCGCCCCTTCCGCGATCCGGCCCCATCTCGGATCACGGGCAATATCGACCATCGGCGAAAATGTCCAGTTCACTCCGTCGGCGCTGGCCTCGCTGGCCGCCACACGCGCGCTCTGCTCAATCAACCCCGGATTCCAAGTGCAGGACAGCGCAAGCGGAATGGGGAAAATGGTCTTGTGACCATGGATGACATCAAATCCAAACAACAGGGGAATATGCAGACGGGATTGCCCCACGGCCAATTCCTGCAGCTTTCGCACACGCGCCGGAGTATAAAGATTGAAAACTCCGCCCGCCAATCCGTCGCGAACGCTTTCTTCCACATTCTTGCTTGCGACCGGCCCCGTCACGTCAAATCCCGTGGACAGCAAGTTCAATTGTCCAATCTTCTCCTCCAAGGTCATCTCCCCGAGCAGGCCGGAAACAAACGCATCCATCTTTGAATCCGGCGGGGGCGTTTGTGCGCAAAGCTTGGCGGCGGCGAGCGCGCCGAACAAAAAGGCGGTTAGTTGGCCTGGCTTCATCTTGTGCTTCCGCTCACCATGTCGTTGCAGGCAGGCACACCGGCAGGGACCAGTTGCTGGCATTAAACACTTCAGGTTCCTGGCCGGGATCTCCAGTTTCCATAATGGCCCCGGGATATTGCAGGCGTAGTCTTCGCACCATTCCAGGAGAATGCCGCCCGCCCGCCCGCTCTGTCCACCAACAAATACAGCAGTTGGACCAATTGGATGACCGCGCCCAAGCCATCGCCCGCGCCGAAGCCGCGCTGAAAATCTTCGAGACCATTGAGCACCCTTACGCCGCCAAAGCCCGCGCCCAACTTGAGAAGTGGAAGGGGGATCGGGGAAAATGACTGCGAGCGGTTTCATAAGCCTGTCCCCAAGTCGCAAGCCGTTGATAATCAGGAGCCGTTCTTATGATTTTGACCACGGATCAGGCCGGATAACACAGCCCCGAAAGCTTAGCGGTTCCATCCGGTTCCATACGTGACATTCGTGGTCAAATCCTAATCCGAATCCAACAGAACGTTGGTGTCGAAAAGAAATCCGCTCATTCCTCGCCGCGAGTCAAAGCCATTACGCCCATCGTCGTAACGCCCGGGCGGGCGGCGCCACGCGCGCCTTCCAGCCAGCTTTCGACGGGTGGCGGAGTGGCACGCCTGAGACGAAGCGTTTCCAGCCAGCCAGCCAGTTCATCCACTTGCGGAACGGGCAGGTTTTCAATGGCAGCTTCAATGTCAGCGATCGTACTCATGGCCGTACTTTAGCATGGCAAGCTGGCAACAGCAAGATTTGAACCCGCTCGCAAACCGCCAGCGGAAATTCGTCTTGAAATTGACCGATGCCCACCACCCCCATTCCTCCTCGTCCCGGCGCTTGCGCGGAGCATCATGTAGAGTCAAGGCCGGCGGGCGGCTTAAAATTGGGGTTCTGATTCTTCTGCCCGCCCATGTTTCTGCCTCAAATCCGTCCCGGACTCTTCAAAAGGGCGATTACAAAAATAATTTAACATAAATATTGTCTTTCCGTATTTTTATGCTATAATGCCGCTTAGTTGAATAGATAATGCAGCCATGTTGAAAAATTCGAAAACAACAACAACCCTCAAAAACCATGAATGCCCGCAATGCCAAAATCACCCGCCTGCCCCGCGATGTCCGTAAAGAGCTGAATGAACGTCTGGTGCGCTGCCAGGAAAGCCCCCAACGGCTCGATTCGCTCATCGCCTTGAACCAAGTACATCATACTAGTCGGGAATGATGTGCCGGAGGCCGCATTGGTACTGCCGGACCCAAGAAGGAATGGAAAAACCGGTCAAACCAGCCAAAACGAAGCCGACAGTCAAATCAGCCGGAAAAAGCAGCCTAAAAAAATGTCTAACAGGTTGAAGTCAAACAAGATAGGTAAAAAGAAGCATCCAAGAATCACTCAAGCCGGATCAAACCCAATCAAAGTGAATCAAACCGATTTGGTACAGCCAAGCGCTGAGGGATTGGGAGCAGGATTGGGATTAGGAGCCGATGAGGCGAAGGAAAAGCCCGGAAAATGACGCCGTTTTTTTGCCTCCCATGACTCCCATAAGTCCCATAATTCCCATCTCTCCGGAAGAGAATTTCCGAGGCCGGGGAGCTGCCGGAACGCGGCAAATTTGGCCGGGTGCGCGCCTTGCTTGGGTCTTTTTTGCCCATCCAGCAAGGCACTCTGCGCCGAATTGCCATGTTTTGGGGCCAAAACCCCGTGGCATGTCCTTTGCTAAAGGAAGTGAACATTACAACAAAATAACATGAATACCCTGGAACTGATGGAACCCGAGAAGCCTGCCACCAAGCCCGCAACCCGCGCCAAAGACGTCGTAGTGCTCCCTTACGGATTGCTGGGCTTCGAGCGCGTCAAAAACTACAGCCTGCTGACTAACCCCGAAGAAGCGCCTTTCTTGTGGTTCCAGATGCTGCAGGATCCCAAGCACTCCTTTCTGGTCATGCCTCCAGGTGCGGCCGTTCCTGATTACCAACCTGACCTCGACGACAAGGACGTCGAATTCCTGGAATTGGACGATCCTTCGGATGCTTTTATCTTGAACATCGTCACCTTGCGGGAAGCCGGACAGGCCACCATCAATTTAAAAGGCCCCATCGTCATCAATCGCCGGACATGGATCGGAAAACAAGTCATCCCGGTCAACGCCTCCCAGTATCCGACGCGCCATCCGCTGCCTCTTTCCTGATTTTCCGTCCCACTATTGCGCCATGCTGATTCTCTCCCGCAAGCCCGGTGAAAGCATTGTGATCGACGGCCGCATCATCATAAAAATCATGCGCCTGGAAGGCGACGTCGTAAAAGTCGGAATCGACGCCCCCATCGAGATTCCCGTCCACCGCCAGGAAGTCTATGACGAGATCCAGAAGAGCAACAAGGAATCCCTGACCGACAGCCGGATGAAGCTGCCCCACCTGGCCGCGGGCGGGCAGGACGGGGCCGCCTCCTCCCCGAAGGACAACCGACCCGATGCTAGTCAATACTAATATATACGCCCTTCCCGGCTGATCCCGCGGCCTCCATGGATTTATGATCGCGCCTCCCACCGCCGACGAAACTGTGCTCCCGCCCGATGGCCAAACAGGAACTCTCCTCCCGGAACAACTGATCGATTTCGCCAACGAAGCTTTTGTCTTCGCTGATGTTTCACGGACATGCCGCTCCTTAAAAAAGGAGCAGGATCCGCAGCGCTTTCCCGCTCCCCCGCAAGCCTGGTTCGCCGATGTGGCGCCCCCGCCTCTAGCCCTTCTTCATTTGAAGAACACCCGGGTCGTTCCGAGTCGCGAGCACATTCTCCCCCTCTTGCGCAAAGGCGGAGTGTGCGTCGAGATCGACACCCGCACCGGCTGGTTCGGACGGCAAATCCTTTCCGTGCTCGAGCCGGCCAAACTGCACTTGTGCGACCGCGATTTCAATTCGTTCGACGACTCGCCCTTCGCCGCGGCGATTGAACAGGGAATTGTTGAACTTCATGAGGGCGAGGCAGCGGAGCATCTGGCCGCCCAGCCCGACCGGCATTTCGACCTGATCCATCTTCATACCGACCCGTCCTACATGGCCGCGGCGCGCGCTTTGGAACAGGCGGGGCGCAAAGTCAAGGACGACGGCTGCATCATCTGCGCCAACTACACGACGTATTCGCCGTTGGAAGGGATCAAATACGGCGTGGCCCGGGCGGTCAATGAATTCTGCCACAGAGGCGGCTTTGAAATCATTTGTCTGGCGCTGAACTCGTTGGGCTATCAGGACGCGGCCCTGCGCAAGTGCGCCGCGTCAATCGGAGCCGGGCATTTGGGCGGCGCTTTCCTGGACGCTCCAGACACCACCACCTACCTGCCCGATGTGTGGGATTATTTGATCGAGAAATATCAAGTCCACAGCGTGCTGGACGTGGGCGCGGGAGCCGGATGGAGCACAAAATGGTTTTCCGACCGGGGCGTCTATACCCTCGGTGTGGAAGGCTGGCAGGAAGCCCTCGAAAAGAGCCAATGCCGCGCGAATATCGTTGAACATGATTATAGTGCCGCTCCGTTTGTCCCCTCCATGCTTCTGGACCTGGCCTGGTGCGCCGGGTTCGTCGAACATATCGAAGAAAAGTTCATCCCCAATTTCATGGCCTCCTTTCGCGCCTGCCAGTACGTCTGCCTGACGCACGCGGAACCCGGCCAGGCGGGTTATCATCACGTTAATTGCCAGCCCACGGAATACTGGATCAACAAGATGAACGAGTTTGGTTTTGACCATGACGCCGCGGAAACCGCCTGCCTTCGTTCGACAGACAAGCATAAAGCGCCCCGGGGCCGAAGGACCCTGACCTTCTTCAAAAGACGAGATTAAGGATACCCATGACTGCCACCGCCTCCAAAACGCCCGACGATCAGCCTTCTATTTCTTCCGTGCCGCCAACCGCCGCGGCGCACAGTAAACGCCCGTTAAACATCTGCATTGCCAGCCCCGAGTTCATTGGCCTCACCCGCCATTGCAGCACTGGCGTCGCTTACACCGCCCTGGGCCAGGCTCTGGCCGCGGCCGGACATCAGGTCACCTGCCTGTTCCTCGGCACAAAAGATCCTTCCGCCCATGCCTGGGAACACTGGGTTGAAAAATACAAGCGCGACGGCCTGACGCTGATCGCGTTGCCCCAACTCAATGCCTCGGGGCTGGTAGCTCCGCCCCACCTCATCAAATCCTATGAGACTTACCATTGGCTGAAAAGGAACGACCGGTTCGACATTATTCATTTTCCGGACCGGAAGGGTCCCGGCTATCACACCCTCACGGCCAAACATCATGGCCTGGCCTTTGGGCGCACGACCATTTGTGTTGACCTTCAGAGCATGAGCGCGTGGCTCAAGGCGGTCGATCAGGAGTATGTGAACGATTTGGCCGAAGTGGATACGGATTTCATGGAGCGCCGGACGGTGGCGTTGGCCGATGCTGTCGTCAGCCCGAGCCATTATCTGCTCAACTGGATTTCCGGCCAACAGTGGGAAATACCCGGGCACTGCCACGTGCAACAGAACATCCTGCCCCACTCCGCCCGGCCCGCCGAACCGCCGGCCGCTCCACACCGGCACGAAATCAACGAACTGGTTTATTTCGGCACGTTGGAAACGCGCAAGGGTGTTGCCCTCTTCTGCGACGCGCTCGATGCCATTCCTTCCGCCATTGCCAAAAAAATCCGGATCGTCACTTTCCTCGGCAGGGAGTCCATCGTGGACGGCATCCCGGCGCGGACCTATGTGCAAAAACGCGCGGAACGATGGCCCTTCCCATTCCAGATTATCACCGGCCATGATGCAAACAGGACGATGGACTACCTCCGGCAAAAAAACCGCCTGGCCGTCATCCCTCCCCTTCTCGGAAACTCCCCCTATGGAGTGCTCGAATGCCTTGTGGCTGGAATCGCCTTTGTCGCCAGCCGCGTGGGCGGCATCCCTGAACTCATCGCTCCCGAGGACGTCGGTAAAGTGTGTTTTGAACCGAATGCCGGCGCCTTATGCGCGATTCTTGGCGCGGCGCTGACTGAAGGGCTTCGCCCGACCCGCCCTGTGGTTGATGCGAGCGCCAACGAACAAGCCTGGATCGCCTTGCACGAGAATTTTTTCGCCCGGCCCAACCCGCCCGTCCAGCCGCAGCCCGCGGCTCTTGGGCCGGAATTGGCCTCCCCGTTGCCCAACTTTTCCAATGAGGCTGAGCGGGCCGCCATCCAAGCGCTCTCGATCGATCCCACCAACGCCGTTGCACTCAAAGTCCTGGCACGAATTCATCTCAAGGCTGGATTGCACGAGGCGGCACAGGAAGCGTGCCAATTGATTCTCAAGCACGATGCGGATGACGCGGAGGCCCTGCAAATGATCGAGGAAGCCAGGTTCCAAGAGGCGAAGCTGATGGAGAATTTGCCTGAGGCCAACAGCATCGTTCCCCGCCCTCAAACATTACACCACCCGGAGCCGTCTCAGGCTTTTGCCGTGGGTCTGGCCGCTCAATTCGCCTGCCCTTGAACAGAGGATCACTGATTGGCCGGGATGGCTTTCGCTTTCCGCAATGGGCTTGCGCTTTCGATGATGGCCCGCCTGGCAAGAACCAACGCGCTCACCGTCAGAGCCAGCATGAAGAAAGTTTCTCCGCCATCGGGCGCGCCAAACACAAAATCCTGCCCGGGGCCGGTCACGGCGATTAGATTTGCGGCCGGGCCGTCATAAGTTGCCAGCGAAGCAATATCCACGCTGGCCCCATAATCATAGCCGTTTATTGAAAAGGCGTCGTCGGCGGGCAGACCGTCAATGGCAACGGCATTTGCCGAAACAAGTTCCCAAATCGCAATCTGCAAGCCGGCGGCGCTGGGTGAACTCATCGTGGGAGAGTAATACTCCGCCCATAAGTCCTCGATGTCCTTCGCCGTGGCGGCATTCAATTGACCGGGGGGCTTCGGCGCGTCGGTCAGCGAAACCAGGGAGTAGGGGAATGTTTGTCCGCTCCAATGGAACGGATCAATGCAGAAGCCGCTGTGAATGGTGCTGCTTGCGCCGTCGGTGACCTCAAGTGTGTTTATTCCGGCATATATGCTGGCGCCGCCGGGCCGGCCCAAATAAGGAAGATTGGCATCTACAACTTCCATGGGCGTCGTGCTCCAGTCCGTTACCTCGGTAACTCCGATTGAACCGGCGTCCAAATTTGCTGCGAGGCTGGCCACCATGGTCCAGCCAATGACCGCCGCCATGGATTGTTTGATGATCAGTTTATGTCTTATTTTCATACTCACAATTTCCCGCCATCCTGCTCATCTATTGCCAACTGGCGTGCCCCCTCGGCTTAATGTGCCACCCCGCTCTTAATACTGCAACTCGCTTTTAATCAGCATCTTCGGTGCCAGAGCGATTGTCGCTTCAGCCAGAATCCCCAATGAACGCTTCCTGTTGATTCCAAGCAGCTTATGACGAATGAAAACCAGTGTTCACAATTGGGACACTTTTCTCATTTTTGGACACTGCAACGGCCGAAGGGCGCCTTGCCATCATCGGGGCGCACATTTGGTTTCAAGCAGGCCATGTTCATTGCCGGGCTGACCATCGCTTACGTTGCCATCATCGGGGCGCACATTTGGTTTCAAGCAGACCCCATCTGAAGGCTGGCGGAAGCGCCTTTCCAAGCCGCGCCCAAGAGCCAAAACAGAATGACGCGCCAGATCATACGGCGGGAATATTATCATTTGCCCAAGCCGTGACAACCCTGCAAGATGTTCTCAGAGCCAGATGTAGTTGTGCCTCCAACGTGGACGGCCCGCTTGTCCCGCCGACTTGTCCGCCGTAGTTTTTTTGACGAAGGCGGAAGCCTTTTAGCGAAGCAGGAACCTGCCATTGTCGCAAGGCCCCGAACTCCAAGACCACATTTCGCGAAGCGAACGTCTCTTTCAAGGCATCTGACCCGTGGCGGGCTTGGGAAGCCCACCTCGTCTGGCGCCATTTAATTAGCTGGCATACACCATGCTGCTGGTTGCCGTCTGTCTTCTGATTTGGCGCGGCATGGACTGAATTCTCCTCCAACTCCTTCTCCGCGACAAGCCCAAAAATCGACTAAACTCCCCTCTGACCTTCTGACCTCTGACTGCCTTTCGGCCAATCAGCCCCTGCTCCGGTTGCCGGCATAGTGGCAGCGGCGTCCCGCCGCTGTCTCCGATGCCTTTCAGCCAATCAGCCTCTGCGTTGAGTTTTTGGCGCACTGCCTCAATCGCGGCGGCGAGTTCGGGTTTCTTCTTCTTCCAAGTTTTCCAGCGGTTGCGCTTGTCTTTGTGTTCGCTCAAAAGGCGAAGCAAGGCGCGTTGCTCGGGTTCTGGTTTGGCGGCAAGGTTCCTGGCAACGGCGGCGAACGCTTCGTCTGGCAATTCCTTATCAAGCGCATATTACATCCCTGAGCCTGCGGTGGAAGAGAAAGTTATTCACAAAGAATTCGCACCAAAAATTGGCCCGGCAACCCATTACGAAATGTTGAACGCGTGCCCAGTCCAATGTTGAACTTTCATAAGTTACTAACGGACAAATTGTTGTGATGGGTCAAAGGAAAAGGCTAAAGACTTCTGCCGTCGCCGCAGCGGCTATACGGACTGACGAAAGCCCTGAAAAACTGCCAGCCTGAGCGCCGCATCCTGACCATTGTCAACTGTAAATAATGGCAACTTGTGCAAGTACCTGGACGACAACTTGTTATGACTTTGCAAAATCATGAAATTCTCACGGTTTTTTTTGCGCAATATTCCCCTTGACAACTTTCGTTTTTACTTGAAAAACCCGGAAATTTTCACGGTTTTTTCCCGGCTCGATTTTCTCGAGAAATTCAAAACTGCCTTTCAAACTGAAAGCTATTCTTCGCAAAAGGGCTGGCCAAAAATGGGGGCGGCGCAAAATCGGACTTGCGCCCCCATCATCGCCGCCATTGCTTTTTTAGCCGCCGGGACAATATGCTTCTCCATATGTCTTTGCAGCCGCCCAAACTTGAACCGCCCCGCCTGCTCAATCGCGAATTGAGCTGGCTCGAGTTCAACCAGCGGATCCTGGAAGAGGCGTTGGACCCGTCCACGCCGTTGCTTGATCGTCTCAAATTCTTTTGCACGTTCAGTTCCAATCTCGATGAGTTTTTCGAAGTGAGGGTGGCCGGGCTCAAGCAACAAATGGAAAGCACAGTCGTCGAGCGCAGCCCGGATGGGTTGACCGCGACAGAGACATTGCAGGCAGTCCATCGGCGGGTGCGGCGGCTGGTGGAGCGCCAATATGCCTGCTGGCGAAACGAACTTCGGCCGGAACTGGCCCGGCACGGCATTCGCTTTCTTCGTTTTGCAGAACTGTCCAAAGCCAGCCTGGGCTGGGTGGAGAATTTTTATCGCACGCAGATACGTCCCGTGCTGACCCCGCTCGGATTGGACCCGGCCCACCCGTTTCCGCAGTTGCTCAACAAATCGCTCAACACGATTGTCCAGTTGGAAATCACCGCATCCGGCAAGCTTCAACAGCGCCTGGCCGTTGTCCAGGTGCCGCGCGTATTGCCGCGGCTGGTGCAACTGCCCCGCCCCGCCTCCAAGCAGCAACAGTATCTGTTCCTGGGCGATGTCATCGGCCATTATCTGGCGGATTTGTTTCCGGGGACAAAAATTCTTGGCTACTGGAATTTCCGGGTGACGCGCAACACCGAACTCTACGCCAATGAAGAGGAGGCGGCCAGCCTGCTCAAAGCCGTGGAGAGCGAATTGCAAAGCCGCCGCCGGGGCGACGCCGTGCGCCTGGAGGTCGAACAGGGTTGCGCGCCGGAAATTCGCGCCATGCTCCTGGAAAACCTGGGGCTGAAAAACCAGGACTTGTTTGTCATCAACGGCCCGGTCAATCCGATTCGCCTCATGGCCGTGGCGGAGGGAGATCATTCCCCGGACTTGCGCGAACCGCCGTTGGTCGCGCCGCCGCCCGCCGCCTTGCGCCAGGAAACGGATTTCTTCGGCGTCATTCGTCGGGGCGACATTTTGCTGCATCACCCGTATGAAAACTTCGGCGGCGTGGTGGACTTTCTGAAACAGGCCGCGGCGGACCCCAATGTGCTGGCCATAAAGCAGACCCTTTACCGGACGGGCGGCGACCCGCAAATTGTCGGCGCGCTGATGGAAGCGGTGCAAAACGGCAAGCAAGTGGCCGCAGTGGTCGAACTCAAAGCGCCCAATGAAGAACCTCATGGCACGCTTTGGCCGCGCCGCCTGGAGGAGGCGGGCGTGCATGTGGTCTATGGACTGCTGGGCTGCAAAATCCACGCCAAAATGTGCCTGGTGGTGCGCAAGGATGACGACGCCATCCGCCGTTACCTGCATTTGAGCACCGGCAATTACAATCCGGTCACGGCCCGCTTTTACACCGACGTCGGCCTGCTTACCTGCCGTCCGGCCTTCGGCGAGGATGCGGCCAATTTGTTCAATTTATTGACTGGGATTTGCCAGTTTCAGGGCACAAAAAAACTCCTGGTCGCACCCTTCGAATTGCACGCCCGCATGCTGAAGTTGATCGAGCGCGAAAGGGAAAACGCGCGGAAGGGGCTGCCCGCGCGCATCATCGCCCGGATGAACAACCTGTCGGACCCGCACATCATTGCGGCGCTTTACGACGCCTCGCGCGCCGGGGTCAAGATTGATCTGATCGTGCGCGGCGTCTGTTGTTTGCGCCCGGGGATCAAAGGGCTGAGCGAGCGCATCACCGTGCGCAGCATCGTGGACCGTTTCGTGGAGCACAGCCGGGTCTTTTATTTCGAGAACGCCTGCCAGCCCGATGTTTTTGCCGGCAGCGCCGATTGGACGCCGCAAAGTTTTTTTCGGCGCATCGAAGTCGTTTTCCCAATCGACGACGGCAATTTGCGCGAACGCATCCGGGGCGAGTTGCTGGACACGGCCTTGAAAGACAATGCCAAGGCGCGCTTTTTGACTTCCAGCGGCTCCTGGTCGCGACAGCGGGCCCGGCGGGGCGCGGTCATCCACCGCAGTCAAAGTGAATTTATCAGGGCGGCCGGGGGCGCTTCCCCCGGCCAGGCTTCCGCGCGCAAAAGCAAGGCGCAATTCCCGCGTTTCAAGCTGGCCCCGAATCCATTTTCCGCAAAACCCAGGTAATGCCATGCTCAACACGGAGTTCATTGCCGCGACTCAAGGAAGCAACCGGCGTCTCATGATCGTGCTGCACGGGCTGGGCGACAGCGTGGAGGGCTATCGCTGGTGGCCCGAAGCCATGCAGTTGCCGTGGCTGAATTACCTGCTGGTCAACGCCCCTGATCCCTATTACGGCGGATTCGCCTGGTACGACCTCGAGGACCCGGCGCGCGGGATCGAGCGCAGCCGCATATCGCTCTTCCAATTGCTGGACCAACTGGCGGGCAAAGATTTTCCGGCCGAGAAGATCGTTTTCTCCGGCTTCTCCCAGGGCTGTCTCATGGCGATTGAAATTGGCGCGCGCCACCGCCATCGTCTGGCGGGAATTGTTGGCATCAGCGGCTACGTGTATGAGCCGGAACGACTGGTTAAGGAACTCGCGCCGGAAGCCGCGCGCCAGCGTTTTTTGCTGACGCACGGCACGCAGGACCCGCTCATACCCATCGAGCGGGTCCGCCCGCAAATAGAAGTTTTGCGGCGGGCCGGCTTGCAAATCGACTGGCGCGAATTCGTAAAGGGCCATACCATAGCCGGTGAAGAGGAGATGTCGGTTGTCCGTGAATTTGTGCGAAAAAGTTATGAGTAGATGCTATTTGGCAACCGGCAAACCCAGGATCGTTTGGCTTTCCCTGCGAATGGCGGCGGCGATGCTGTTGCCGCTGTTTTGCCGGATCGCTGCGGCGGCCACCATCAGCGGTTTCTCACCTTCGTATGGCCAACCCGGCAATGTGATCACGATCAACGGCTCCGGCTTTACCACGGCGACCAACCTTGTCTTCAATACCGCCGCGCCGAACCTGGGAGATTTTAATATTATTAGTGACACTCAATTGACGGCTGTCGTGCCCATCGGAGCCACCAGCGGGCCTTTGAGCGTTGGCACAAGCAGCGGCACGGCCACAAGCGGCTCCAGCTTCACGGTGGCGCCCACCATTGCCAGTTTCTCGCCGCAAACCGGGTCGGCGCCAACGCAAGTTTCCATTCTGGGCGCCAATTTCATCAGCGGCGGAACGAACACGACCGTGACTTTCAGCGGAGCCGCGCCGGTCAACGGCACGGTGACGGCCTCGAATGACGTAAATGCCACGGTCCCCGCCGGGGCGGGCGATGGGCCGATTACCGTGACGACATTCGCGGGATCAGCGGTCAGCACCAACATTTTCACCGCCAGCAGTGTGCCGACCATCACGAGTTTTTCGCCGACGGCCGGCGCCATTCTTTCGACCGTGACCATCAATGGCGGGAATTTTTTCAGCCCCACCACGGTTAAAATTAACGGCACGACGGCCAGCGCGACAATCACTTCCACAACCCAACTCAGCGCCACGGTGCCCACCGGCGCAACGACGGGCCCCATCGAGGTGACCACCGCCAACGGCAGTTTCACAACCAGCAGCAACTTCCTGACAGGGACAGGCCCCATTATCACGGATTTTTCTCCGACCGTGGGCGCATTCAATACTACTGTGAACATAGATGGACTGAACCTCTCGACAGTAACGAGCGTGACTTTCAATGGCGTTAAAGAATACATCACGGCCCTGACTCCGCTTCAGGTCAATATCACGAATGTGTCGGGCACAGGACCTATAACGGCTATCTCTCCACAAGGCAGTTTTACCACCAGCTCAAATTTCATCAGCAGCACGGCGCCAATCGTCACTGATTTTGCGCCCACGCTGGGGGGCGCGGGAGTGAACGTGGTCATTGATGGACTCAATTTTACGACCGTCACGAGCGTCAAATTCAACAACACCACAGCGAGCTTTCATGTGACAGCCGGCACACAAATCTCCGCCACCGTGCCGAGCGGGGCGGCGACTGGCCCGATTGTTGTGGCATCCCCTTCCGGCACCTTTACGACCAGCAGCAATTTCGTCGTCACGACCAGCGCGCCGGTCATCACCGGTTTTACCCCGGCCAGCGGAGTGCGCGGCACGACGGTAACGATCAATGGGGGAAATTTTACCAATCTCTCGTCCGTCCAGTTCAACGGCGTGACCGCCTCTTATACACCGCCGACTTCGACAACCGTCCTGTATGCCACCGTGCCGGCCAGCGCCACTTCGGGCCTGATCAGTGTCAAGAATAACAGCGGCACGGGGAACAGTCCGGCGATGTTTTACCTTCAACCCTGGATCACCAGCGCCACGGCCTCCGGCATCGTCAACTCGTCCCTGGTCATTGACGGCCGCAACCTGACCAATGCCGGCGCCGTTCAGGTCAATGGTCTCAATTATGCCTTTACGAATTCTCCCACGCAGATTGTGGCCATCGTCCCGTCCAACGCCACGACCGGCCCGATCACTGTCACGACGCCGGGCGGCATTTTCATTAACCCCACTTCGTTTGTGGTTCTGCCAAAAATCTACAGCTTCAGTCCAACCCTCGGGCCGGCTGGAACCACTGTCACCATCACCGGCACCAGCCTGTTCGATGTGACCAACGTCCAATTCCACGGCACCAGCGCGACGCCATTCAACGTCATGACAAACCAGTTGCAGGTCAAAGTGCCCACCGGAGCGACTCCGGGACCGATCACGGTGGTGACCGCGGGCGGCAACGATGTCAGCTCGAATAGTTTCACGGCTACCTTTTCGAGCACGCTTGTTCTCAGCAAAACCGTCAGCCCTGCCGTCACCAGCCCCGGAAGCAATGTGACCTATACGCTCGAGGTGACGAATGAGGGGCCTTCCACTGTGACGTCTGTCAGCGTGACTGATAACATTCCGATGGGGTTCAATCTCACTTCAGCGACGAACAGTCTCGGGACCACCATTTATACAAACAACATGGTGATCGCCAGCCTCGGAATACTGACGAGCAATACCAGCGCGACGATCACGGTGAAAGGCACGTCGGCAAGCCCGGGCGCCCTGACCAACAGCGCGTACCTTGGATTTGCGGAGGGGAACACGGTCTATGGGACCAATTACGCCTTCGCCCTCACTTATTTCATCACCGCCGCGCAACGCACCTTGAGCATCGCGGCATCAGCGAATTCGGGGCAATTTCTCGTCACATGGCCGCTTTCCGCCGCGAATTTCACGCTCCAAGTCAGTACTAATTTAAACGCGGGCGGCGGATGGCAGAGCCTCGCCGGCGACACGATTGTGACCAACGGCCTGAATGAATACAGCAACAGCCTCCCCTCCTCCGCCGCGGAGTTCTTTCGCCTGCAAGACCCGTAAGAACGCTACTGCTTTTCGTATTCACCCTTGCCCAGACGCTTGAGAACGGTGAAGCCCGCCTTCTTCGCGTCGGAAACGGACAGCGGCTTGAGTTTCACCGGAGAATTAAAGGTGGAGATGAGCTTGCGCACCGGCCGCCGGCAGGCGGGACAGACTTTCAATTCCGGCGCATCCAGGGGACGGCGCAAGGTGAACTTCCCGCCGCAAACGACGCAGTCGCCTTCGCACAGCTCATATTCGTAAAGAGGCATTCTATGTTTTCCTTTGCCGCCCAAGCTTAGCATTGCCATGGGCGCAATTCAACCCCGGCGATGTGTCAAGACTAATTATACTCCGCGAAAATACCTGACGTAAACCGCCCTGATCGCCGCCCGGGTCTCTTCCAGCGCCTGCATGAAATCCGCAACGCCGGCAAAACCGCAGCGCACGGACACGCGATAGAGGGCTGGTTCATCATCGGGCAGGAGAACTTCGCCTTCGTAACTCCACCGCCGCAGGATGCCCTCGATCCGCCGCAAATTCCCATAGTTCCGCAAAAGCAACCCGGCGTCATCGCGCTCCAGCAGGCCCGCTTCGCCGCCCCGCTGCAAGGCGGCCAATGAGTTGGCTTCCTGCCAGCCGCGGGCCAGGCAAAAAGCCTGTCCCAAGAATTCGGCATCCATCAGGCCGCCCGCGCCGGTCTTGATGGCCAGGCGGTCTTTGCCGGCCGGTGTTCGTTCCCGGATGACGCGCTCGCGCATGGCGTCGATTTCCTTTTTCCAGCCGGGGGTGTAGGCGGCGAGGCCGGTTTTTTTGGCCCGCGCGCCGGCGCGCGCGGAAGAGACCACGAATCCGGCCTCCACATTTTCGGGGCTGAAATTCGCCAGCGCGGCGGCGAGCTGCAGGAATTGTCCGCCGGCCTCCAAGTCTCCGGCAATGGGCCGGACCCTGGTCAGCGCCTGGATTTCCCAAAGCGCGGCCCGCCGCCGGTAATATTCCTCGCAGGCCTCGAGCGTGTTGACGAGCAGCCCCTTTTCGCCGTCGGGCCGCAGACGTGTGTCAAGATGCACTACTGCGCCCAGCTCCGTCTGGCTTCCGAGCAGATCCAAAAACGCGGCGGCGAGGCGCTGGAGTCCCGGAAGGTTTTTAGGGTTGGACTTCGTCACAAAAACAATGTCCAGGTCCGAGCCGTAGTTGATTTCCCGGCCGCCCAATTTCCCCAGGCCGACGACGCAGAGGGGCAGGCGCTTGAATTTGGCCTGGCGCGAAACCACTTCCAAGGCGTATTGCAGGCAGGCGTCGGCCAGCGCGGAAAGTTCGAGCAGGTTCTGTTCAAAATCGGCCAGGCCCAAAATGTCGCGCAAGCCAATGCGCATCAACTCAGCCTGATGATAGCGCCGCAGCCAGAGGCGCTGGTCAGCGTCGCCCGCGCCGCGGCGCAAATCCTGCAAGGTTTCGACGGCGCTCTTTTGCCGCCGAACCCGACCGCTCAATTCCAATTCATAGACAAGGTCGGGCGCGCGAATGGCTTTTTCCGCCAGGAATTCGGAGCGGTCAAACAGGAGCAACAACATTTCGAAAAGCGAAGGCTTCTGCGTCCACAGTTCGTACAAAGTGGCCCGCGCGCCATAGGCGTCAATAAAACTGTCCAGCCGGACCAGGACACGATCCGGGTCGGACAGAACGGGGCCGTCCTTTGGCTTCCGCGCCGCGCCGCCCGCGGGTTGGGGACAAAGGGCCAGAAACCGGGGCAACAATTCGCGCGCCAATTCAACGGTGCGCGGCGAAACATGGACGTAGCCGGGGCCGTGCAAAAACATTTGCACCATTTGCCAGGCGCGGGCGGGGTCGCGAAAGGAATGCCGGGAAAACAATTCCTGCCACGCCTGTTCGGAGTCTTCGGCATCGTCGGGCAACAAGGAGGACGGCTCCGGTTCCTCGCCCGCCAAAAGCTGGTCGTAAATGCGGCGCACCTGGCCGGCGTGGGCGCGCCGGGCGGCTTCAAAGGCCGCCAGGGAGGCAAAGCCCATCAGGCGCGCCAGGCGTTCGCGGGCGCGGCGCTCGGTGGGAATGGTATGGGTCTGCTGGCCGGCCTCCATTTGCAGGCGATGCTCGACATCGCGCAAAAAAATGTAGGCTTCCTCCAATTGCTTCGCGTCCGGCCCCGAGAGCAGGGAATATTCCGCCAGCTTGCGCAAGACCGGAATAGTGGAGGCGCCTTGCAGAAAAGGGACGCGGCCCGCGTGCAGAATCTGCAGGGTTTGGACAATAAACTCGATCTCACGAATGCCCCCCCGGCCCAGCTTGACGTTGCGCTCCAACTCGCCGGCCTTGACGATTTCCTTTTCGATGCGCTTTTTCACCGCCGCGACTTCGCGCAAGGTGCGCTGGCTCAAGGAGCGGGGGTAGCGAAAAGACTGCACCATCTCGACAAACTCGGCGCCCAATGCCGTGTCGCCTGCCACTGGCCGGGCCTTGATCAACATCATGCGTTCCCAGGTCTGGCCCCATTGCGCGTAATAATTCTCGTAGCTCTCGAGGGACCGGACCAAAGGTCCCGCCTTGCCTTCCGGGCGCAGGCGCACATCAATTCGGAACAGGCTGCCATCGGGCGTCATTGGCGCGATTTCGGCGATCCATTTTTCGGCCAGTCGGGTGAAAAACTGGTGATTGGACAGGCCTTTTCCAGTTTGTTCATCGGGCCGGGGCGGCGATTTGAAAACGTTGCCCTCCTCGCTATAGACAAAAAGAACATCGACGTCCGAACTGTAATTCAGCTCAAGCCCGCCCAGTTTTCCCAGGCCCAGCACGCAAAACTGGCTTTCCTGCCAGCGCCTGGACGCGTCGAGATGAAAGGGCCGCCCAAGGCGCTGGGTCAGGCTTTGGCGGCAAAGGCGGCAAACAACATCCAAACAAACGTCGGCCACCTGGGAGATTTCGCGCGTGATCTCCACCGCGTCCGCCAGGCGGCTCAGATCGCGGGCGGCGATGCGCAACATTTCGCGCTGTTTGAATTGGCGCAAAGAGGCGAAGGCCGCCTCGTAATCATTGCGCTGGAGCAGAGGCTCCAGCCAGCGGCCAATCTCGCGCCGCAGGCCCTGCTCCCGCCGTGGAAAGTTCAGAACCCCCGGTTCCAGGAGCGGTGGCAGCCAGTCGGGATGGGCCAGGAGCAACTCGCTCAAAGCCTGGGAACCGCTCAGAACGGCCGTCAAAATGCGCGCCTGTTCGCCGGAAAGCTTTTTCAAAAAGCCGCCCGCGTCAGTCTGGCGCAATTGCGCGACGCCCTCCATCGCGCGCCGCGGGTCAGCGCAGGAGGCAACGGCCAGGGTCAAGGTTTGCGTTCGCATTATCCATTCCTAATCTTAATCGTAATCCTAATCTTAATCTTGGTTGTTCATGGGAAGAAGAAGATTAAGATTAAGATTACGATTAGGAAAAAACACCCCTATAAGCCTTCCCTTGACAATTGGGCCGGGCGGGGGCAGAAGTACCGCATGAAAGGGATGGTGCCCGCTCCGCTGTTTTTCTTGCAAGATTGGGGCCGGCACCCCGTAATGAGATATATTATGAAAAGGATGATACCTACTCTTCTGTTGTTGGCGCTCTGCGGCTGCGGGCCGTCGTACAATTTTTCCCCCTACTACGGTCAGCAGCAAAATTGGTCCACCAGTCCGGGCGGATATGTCAAGGTGGTGGATGGCGCCACCCTTTATCCGCCGGGGCAATTCCCGAACCGGCCTTATTTGATCATGGGCTCCGTCTCGACCGACAACCAGGAGAACGTGGCCAAAGCCGTCCATGAACAGCATGCCGACGCCGCGCTTATTTACACTGACGAGACCTATCGCACGGGCACGGTGGCCGTGGCAGGCCCCGGCGTTGTTTGGGGCGTGCCGCTGACCGGCAGGAAGGTCAACGCGCAGCTCATCAAATACAAGTAAAGAAGGCTGCTTGAACGGGCGGTTTCGGGGAATTAACTTAGTTTGAGCCACCTTGGACCGGTTCGACCGTGGTTTTGTTGCAAGTTGTTGATTTTGAATAACATGCGTATAAATTGGCCTGGCACCTTGACCGGACAAACTACTTTGATTCACTTTGACTGACTTTGACCCTCCGTCGCCGAAACGGTTATGGAGGGCAGGCCCGCGTTCTCCGAAAGGGCTTCCTCCTCCGCCCAGGCGGCTACGGAGGACAGGACGGCGCGGCAAGCCCGCCTGAAAACCGCAACGGCTGTGGCGGGCGGGCCGGAGTGAAGCTGCGTGGATTTGACGCAGCGGCAGCCCGCTCTTCAATTTTCCCCATTTCAATCCTTTTGCATCCATACATAATCAAACTACAGAAAGATAAGACGGATGTCAAATTAAAAGGTTACATTAATTAATACTTCTGCGAATTGGGGAGGCTTCGGACGAGTCGGACGGATCAGACGCTTTTGAGCATTTCTGCTGCTTTCTTCAAGGCTTCGTCCAGTTTGGAAACGTCTTTGCCGCCGCCGCGGGCGTTGTCGGGCTTGCCGCCTCCCCTGCCCCCCACCAGCGGCGCGATGGCTTGCACGATTTTGCCGGCTTGCAGCTTCGCCGTAAATTCCGGCGAGACGCTGGCGACCAGAGCCACTGCCTGATTGGCCGTGCCGCCCAGCACGACCACCCCTTTGAACTGGCCTCTGAGCGCGTCGGCCACGGATTGCAGAAAATCGCTGTCCACAGCGCCCAGATTCTCGATGATGGCCGGGGTCGAACCGAGCGTTTGCGCTTTGGCAGCAAGGCTGCGGGCCAGTTCCGCCGCCTGTTTTTGCTGGACGGACTTGAGTTGCTTTTCCAAATCCTTCTGTTGCGCGAGAAGGGATTCCACGCGCTTTTCCAACTCGCCCACGGGCGAATTGACCTTCCCGGCCACGCTGGAAATCAGAGCGGAGTCCTCCCGGGTCTTGTCGTAAGCGCGCAGGCCGGCGACGGCCTCGATGCGCCGGATTCCGGCAGCGACCGCGCTTTCGCTCAGAATTCTAAACAGGCCGACTTCGCCGGTCGCGCGCGTGTGCGTGCCGCCGCACAACTCCATGGAATAGCCGTCCAAACCGCCGCCTTTGCCGCCGATTTGCACGACACGAACAATGTCCCCATATTTTTCGCCGAAGAATTGCATGATGTCTTTGCGTGTCTTGACTTCCGCGTAGGGCACTTCGGTCCACGTCACGCCGGAATTCTCCAGAATCCGTTCGTTGACCAGCCTTTCGACATCGGCAACCTGCCCAGGATCAAGCGCGGCGCTGCTGAAATCGAAGGTCAATTTATCCGGCCCGACGTAGGAACCTTTCTGAGTGGCATCGGCGCTGACGACTTCGTGCAAAGCCCAGTGGAGGAGGTGCGTCACGGAATGGTGCCGCTGGATGGCCTCGCGGCGGGGACGGTCAACGGTAAGTTGAACAATTTCGCCGGGATTGGGGAGTGCAAGTGCTTCTTCGTTGGGAGCGCGACCGTCCCGGTCGCTCTGCCGTGCGTCTCGCGCGGCAGTCTTCCGCAAGGAGGATTCCGTCGGCGAGACGCCGACGGATGCGGGCGGGACGCCCGCGCTCCCTTCTGCAATGAAATGCAGAAAGGTGTTGCCGGTCTTCTGCGTATTGGCAATGTGCCAGATTTTTCCGCCGGCCTGAATTTCGCCTGAATCGCCCACCTGCCCGCCCATTTCGGCGTAGAGCGGAGAAGCGTCGAAGGTGATGGCGATTTTATCCTTCACATTAACGACGTCGAGAACGGTGGCCGGAACGCCCAACTGATCAAACCCGACAAAGCGCGTGGGCCGGGACGTGTCGATATTGGAAGCGGCGATGATTTCCTTCTTTTGCGCCGCACGGCCGCGAGCGCGCTGTTCTTCCATCAACTTGTCGAACTCATCAACGGCAACATCAATGTGGTGTTCGCGGGCCATTAATTGGGTGAGGTCGAGCGGAAACCCATAAGTGTCATAAAGCGTAAATGCCCACCTCCCAGGCATTTGGCTCAAAGCAGCGATTCCTTCGGCAGCGAATTTTTCCCTATCTTGCCGCATCCCTTCCAAGTAGTCGTTGAAAAGCTCTATTCCCCGATCCAGCGTCTTGTTAAACGCCTCTTCCTCGGTGCTGATGACATCCTTGACGTGATCCTTCTTGGAGCGGATTTCAGGGAAGATGCCGCCCATTGTGCCGGCGAGTACATCCACCAGCTTGTAAAAGAATGGTTCGTGAAAGCCGAGGGTGCGGCCGTAGCGGACGGCCCGGCGGAGGATGCGGCGCAGGACGTAGTTGCGGTCGTTGTTCCCCGGCACTATTCCATCGGCAATCGCAAAGCTCAAGGTGCGGATGTGGTCGGCGATGACACGGAAGGCGATGTCAATTTGGATTTGCTCCTGTGAATGAGGAGCGCGACCGTCCCGGTCGCCCTGCTGCGCGTCCCGCGCGGCAGATTCCGCCGGCGGGACGCCGACGGATGCGGTCGGGACGACCGCGCTCCTAGAGAAGTCAGGAGTCCAAAGCCAGGGATAATTTTCGGTCGGCGGCACAACACCTGAATCCCAAGGGTTGCGACAGATGTAATGGAACTTCTCTTCAAGCTCGGCATCACCGCGAATCATCCGGTCGAAAGACTCGTTCTCCCAAAGTTGGCCGGACGCCTCTTCCAGTTTGTTGATTTCATGCGCGGTAAAGGATTTGATCGAATGCAGCAATTCCACAAGAGACCAGAATACGGGTTTGCCTTCCTTGTCATGCTCCTTGATCTGAGGTTCAAAGAGAAAGTGAACGTGATCAGGCATGATGCACGCAGCGTAAAGTTGATAACGGTTTCCTTCATGCCCAAAAAGAAGGCTTTTTAGCACGAGATCCCGCGCCGCGGGCGAAAGTTGGCGCCGCTCGCGCGTTGAAAAGCTGACCATGTATTTTGCCCAAGGCCGCTCGAAATGAGGAAGACGGCGCTTTGAATAACGGGCCTGCGGGGAAGATTCCGTCGGCGAGACGCCGACGGATGCGGTCGGGACGACCGCGCTCCCAGAGGATTTTGGAAGCGTGGAATAGTATTTTTTCCCGCTGAGCTTTTCCAGCCGGTCAAAGATGGGGCGGAAGATGTCGGTTTCGTAGTTGGAGATGGTCTTGCTGAAATCTTTGAAACCGTTTGTGTTCTGCATTATGCCGGTGACACGCTCGAAGCCCATGCCGGTGTCAACGTGCTTCGCGGGCAACGGGGAAAATGATCCATCCGGGTTGGCGTTGAATTGGATGAAGACGAGGTTCCAAATCTCGATGCATCGGGCGTCGGCTTTGTTGACCAGCGAGCCTTTGGTGTCGCCTGCCGGGGTCAAATCCATATGGATTTCGGAGCATGGACCGCAGGGCCCGGTTTCGCCCATCATCCAGAAGTTGTCTTTTTTGCCGCCGTTGACGACGTGGACTTTGGGGTCGAGGCCGGCGGCAGAGAATTTCGCCGCCCAAAAATCGTGCGCTTCCTGGTCAAAGTCGCTCGGTTCGCCTTTGGCTTTGTCGGGGCTATAGACGGTGGCGTAAAGGCGTTTTGCAGGGAAACCCCACTTTACAGTGACCAGCTCCCATGCCCATTCAATGGCCTCTTTTTTGAAATAATCGCCAAAACTCCAATTGCCCAGCATCTCGAAAAATGTGTGGTGATAGGTGTCCAGGCCGACGTCTTCCAGGTCGTTGTGTTTGCCGCCGGCGCGGATGCACTTTTGCGTGTCGGCGGCGCGACCGGGATTGTAGGGACATTTTGTTTGTCCGAGAAAAATGGGGACGAACTGGTTCATGCCCGCGTTGGTGAAGAGCAGATTGGGCGAATCGGGCATCAAACTGGAGGAAGGCACAATGGTGTGCCCCTTGGATTTGAAGAAATCCAAAAAGGATTGTCGAATTTCAACCGAAGTCATTGCGAGGGAGGTTAGAGTTTAAGGGCAAAAGTTCAAAGCTCTTTCGCCGGCCTGGTCATGAAGCGGTGGACGAGAAAATAATAGAGCAAGCCCAGGACCGCAACCGCGCCGAAGAGCCAAAGAGTGACTTCGCGCATGTCGCCCCGCAGGAGCGCAGGGTCGTCGCCCGCCTTGACGCCGACCCACACCAGAACCGAACACCATATTCCCGAGCCGAGCAGGGTGAAAAGCGAGTACCATCGGAAATCCATTTTCACGATGCCCATGGGAATGCCGATGAGATGGCGCACGACCGGGAGCAGGCGGGCGACGAAAACGCCGAAGGGGCCAAAACGCGCGGCCCAGCGTTCAGCGGCATGAAGTTTGGCTTCGGGCACAAGAAAATAACCGCCGTAGCGCAGTACCAGCGGCCGTCCGGCCAGGCGCGAGGCCCAATACATGATGGTTGCGCCGATCCAGGAACCGAGGGTGCCGGCCAAAACAATTCCCCACATGCTCAAGCCCCCGGTGGCATGGGCGCGTTGCGCGGCGAAAGGTATGATGAACTCGCTCGGCACGGGCACGATTGTGCTCTCCATCGCCATAAGAGCGGCGATCAGAGGGTAGCCGCCGGAGGCGAGGGTGTCTTGGTACCAAGTGACCAAATGAGTAATGGCTTCTTTCATGTCGGCATCCGCTCTTAATCTTTGGATTAGGATTAAGATTAAGATTAGGATTAAGAATTGGAAACCGCCACTTCTTAATTCTTACTTCTTAATTCGTTCCAGCACTTTGCACAACGCGGCCAGCCGCGGACAAGACACCCCCGCCTGCCGCGCCTGGCGCAAGGGTTCCAGAAAAAGGCCTTCCAATTCCAAATCCTGACCGCGCTCGAAATCGATAAGAGTGGACGCTCTGTAGGCGCCCATATCGCGGGTGCGATCCATTTGCCGGTCAGCGGCGGAGTCTGACACGGCGAAGCCCAACGCCTGCGCGGCATGAATGGTTTCCATCATCAGCTCGCGCACCAGTTTCTCCCAGCGCGCGTCACCGAGCAAAAGATCCGTCGTCAAGCAACGCCCCAAGGTTTGTTCGGGATCGAGCCGGCCCTGTTCCACCGCATCCAGCCCGGCCGCGCCCGCCACGCCCAGACCGTTGAACGGGATGTTCCAGACCAATTTTTCCCAGTGCGCCGCGGCCAAATCATCCGTGACCGTGCAGGGGACGCCGGAGGCGGCAATCGTCCCGGCAATGCGGCGGGTGCGGGGCTGGGAAGAGCGGCCATACTCGCCCATGACGACCGCACCGTGGGCCAGATGTTGAATGGTCCCCGGCGCGACGCGATTCAAACAGACGAAACACAGCCCGCCCAAAGTTTTTTCCGCGCCGACCAACGAGGCAATGGCCGCTTCGTTGCCCAACCCGTTTTGCAACGTCAATACGGCGGTGTCGGGACCGGCCAGGGGAGGCAAAAGGCCGGGCAGGACATGATTGGCCGTGGTTTTCAGCGCGATGAGAACCAGTTCGGCGGGGCCAATTTCCCGCGGGTCGCGGGCGCATATTGGCTGGACGTGAAAGTCGCCTCCGGCGCTGCGCACGGTCACTCCCCCGGCGCGGACGGCGTCATAATCGGATCGCAGGAGGAAATGGACCTCGTGTCCGGCACGGCACAGTCTGGCGCCGTAATAACTGCCCAAGGCCCCGCATCCGACCACGGCGATTTTCATAGTCTGTTCAAAAAAAAGGCACTCTGAGGAAATCAGAGTGCCAGTGGAGGGCAAGAAAAATCACCTTGCGCCGAGGATGGCGTCCTTGGCCACTTTGGAGACACGGAATTTGACGACTTTCCGGGCCGGAATCTGGATGGGAGCGCCCGTGGCGGGATTGCGCCCGAGACGGGCTTTGCGATTTTGCAGCACGAGCTTGCCAATGCCAGGCAGGGTAAAGGTGTTCTTGGCGTGTTTGTAGGCCAGGGCGGCCAAATGATCGAGCATTTCGGCGCCGGCCTTCTTGGTCAATCCGCCTTTGGCGGCGAGTTCTGAAGCGAGTTGTGATTTCGAGAGTGCTTTAGCCATATAATGTGTGTGTTAAACGGGTTAATTTTCGGTCGATAACGCATTCGACCGTTGGCGCTATTAAAACCTTTCAACGCCGGCGCGCAAGCAAAAAATCGCGACCGGACGAAAATATTCCTTCATTTTTCTCTTGCATCCGCCAACCGGGGCTTGACTTGCCCCGGCAATCTTTCAAAATTGTTTCATGGCAGGACTGTTCACCATACAGAGCGAGTTCCGCTACGAAATCGTGCGCAAGATTTTCGAAGGCGGAATGGGCGTCGTTTACGAAGCCGAGCAACGCGGCGCGCGCAACTTCGTCAAACGGGTCGCCATGAAAGTCATCCGGCAAAATTACGCCAACCAAAAACAGTTCATCGAGAATTTTATCGGCGAGGCCAAGCTGGTGGCGGACTTGATCCACACGAACATCGTGCAGACCTATCACCTGGGCGAAGCGCGCGGGCTTTATTTCATCTGCATGGAACTGATCCACGGGGTGAACCTGGAGCAGTTTGCCCATCAACTGGCGCAGAAGAACCGGGTGTTGCCGGTGGAATTGGCGGTTTTCATCACCAGCCGGGTGGCGCGCGGCCTGGCCTACGCCCATGCCAAAACCGATGAGTCCGGCAAAACCCTTGGCATCGTCCATCGCGACGTCAGTTTCAAAAACATCATGATCGCCTTCGCCGGCGACGTCAAACTGACCGACTTCGGCATCGCCAAGGCCCGCGGCTTTTTACAGGACAACGAGGGGGAAGTGGTGGCGGGCAAGGCCGATTATATGAGCCCGGAGCAGGCGGATTTCCAAATCACCGACAAACGGTCCGATATTTTTTCAACGGGGGTCGTGCTGGGAAATCTTTTGCTGGGTTACAATGTGTTCAAGGGATCCACCGCCGAAGAGTCGCGCGAGCGCATCATGAGTTTGCCGCTGCCTAATTATTGTCAACTCAATCCGGGCATCGACCAGCGGCTCAACGAGATTTTACATCGCATCCTGGCGCGCGACTTGTCGCAGCGATACGCCACGGCGGACGAATTGCTCTATGATTTGGAGTATTACATTTACCACAAGGGCTACGGCCCGACCAACGAGACGTTGGGAAAGTACATGCGCGAAATCTTCGGCCAGACTGTCCCCAACGCCGAGGACAAGGGGCACACCACCGTGGTGGAGCGGGCGGGCGGGCGCCCGCCGCAGGTGGACTAACCGGACGGGGGGTGCGACGCCCACGACCACACTCGATGACCCCAAAACCCAGAAAGAACAAATCCGGCCCGGTTGTGCTGGGACTCATTCAAAGCCGGTGTTCCCCCGACCCGGCGGAAAACTTTGCCCGCACGGCGCGGCGCATCGCCCAAGCCGCGCGACAGGGGGCGCGGATCATTTGCACCCAGGAACTGTTCCGCTCGCAATATTTCTGCCAGACCGAAAACCATGAAAATTTCAAGCTGGCCGAGCCGATCCCGGGACCCAGCAGCAAGGCCTTGCAGCAATTGGCCCGCCGCCACAAAATCGTCCTCATTGCCTCGCTTTTCGAAAGGCGCGCGGCGGGCGTTTACCACAATACGGCCGCCGTCATCGATGCCGACGGCCGCCTGCTCGGCCTCTACCGCAAGATGCACATTCCGGACGACCCGCTCTATCAGGAAAAATTTTACTTTACGCCCGGCGACCTGGGCTTTCGCGCCTGGCAAACCCGGCGCGGGAAAATTGGCGTCTGCATTTGCTGGGACCAATGGTATCCCGAAGCGGCCCGCCTCACCGCCCTGCAAGGCGCCGGCATCCTTTTCTATCCCACCGCCATCGGCTGGCATCCGTCGGAGAAGATGGAACACGGTGTCAATCAACATTCGGCCTGGGAAACCATCCAGCGCAGCCATGCCGTGGCCAACGGCTGCTACGTCGCCGCCGTCAACCGCGTCGGCCTGGAAAAGCCGGCGGGCGGGGCGGGACTGGAATTCTGGGGCCAAAGTTTCGTGGCCGCTCCGTCCGGGCAAATCCTGGCCAAAGCCGGCGCGGACCGGGAGGAAATTTTGCTGGCCGCGGTGGACTTGGGCCAAGTCGAAGTGGCTCGAACCCATTGGCCTTTCCTGCGCGACCGCCGCATCGACGCCTACGGCGCACTGACCAAACGCTGGATTGATTAGAGGGCAAGGGAGGAAGGCAGAATCCCGGAAGTTTTGAGATCTGAGATTTGAAGCCATGAACGTGGCAGCGACACCGGCAGGAATGAAACCACAAGCCAGGCAGGTGGGGGGCGTTTGCATGGTTCTCGTCCTGGCGGTGTTGGCCGTTTTCGGCCAGACGCTGACTCACGAGTTTGTCAATTACGATGACAATCAGTATGTGTATGACAACCCGGTGGTTGAGAGGGGTTTGACCCTGAAGGGAGCCCTCTGGGCGTTCACCTATGGAAAAATCGGCCACTGGCATCCATTGACGTGGCTGACACACATGGCCGACTGCCAAGCCTATGGCCTGTGGGCGGGAGGTCATCATTTGACCAACGTGGCGCTGCACGCGGTGGCGGCGGTGCTTTTGTTTCTGGCGTTGAGAGAGATGACGGGGAACCTGTGGCGCTGCGCTTTCGTGGCGGCGGTCTTCGCGATTCATCCGCTGCGGGCGGAGTCGGTGGCCTGGATTGCCGAACGCAAGGACGTGCTGAGCGGGGTCTTCTTCATGCTGACGCTGTGGGCTTATGCGCGTTATGCGCGCCAGCCCTCGCGCGGGCGCTACGCGGCGGTGGCGCTGTGGTATGGCCTTGGGCTT
>Ga0181526_10000140_pt1 | contig 74403 bp, 55 predicted proteins | sample PEATcosm2014_Bin_35_FD_119750 | JGI IMG/M metagenome (GOLD analysis project Ga0181526, IMG submission 119750) | Peatland microbial communities from MTU Mesocosm Facility, Houghton, MI, USA - PEATcosm2014_Bin06_30_metaG | ecosystem: Environmental > Terrestrial > Soil > Wetlands > Peat | place... | reverse complement strand
TCACATCGAAGGGTGTTACGTCATCGGGGGGTTGGGGAATGACCGGCCGGGGTAACTGCGCATCCGATGCCGGGAAGGTAATCGGCAGCTTTCCTGAAGGGTTCGCGACGCCGAAGAGAAGATTCGCGATGGCCGGTCCTCCATTTTGGCCAGGGAACCATGCTTCAAGAACGGCTGAAACCTGGCTGAGCCACGGCATCAGGACGGGTCCGTCGCTCTCAATCACGACGATGGTATGGGGGTTGGCCGTCGCAACCGCGGAGACGAGAGCGTCCTGATCGACGGGCGTAATGTCGACGTAATCCGTAAGTCTCAACGTTGTCTGGTCCATGCCCTCGCTGCCCCAGTTGTTCACAAAAACGATTGCGACCTGTGACGCGGCAGCAAGATTGGCGGCAGCAATGGCGTCGGAACCGTCAGCATAATGGACCTGCGAATTGGGCGCCACGGCCTTAATCGACTTGAGCGGAGAAGATGGATCCCAGGTGACGGTGGCCCAACAGGGCGGACACGGCTGCGGCCCGGTCATTCCCCCTCCAACTGGATTGACCTGTGCAGAACCGCCTCCCGAAAGAACCCATTGGTCGGCATGGGAGCCGATCACGGCAATCGATTGAGTCGAGGAAGCATTGAGCGGCAACTGGCTACCGGAGTTCTTGAGCAAAACCGCGCCTGTCTCCTCGATTTCCTGAGCGATCATGGCGTCGGCTTGGGCCGGAATGGGCCGGATGGTCTGCGGATAGTCGAAGAGGCCAGCGTAATACATGGCGCGAAGAATGCGGTGGACCATGGTGTCGAGCTGGGCCTGCGAGATGCCGCCGGAGGCAATGGCCTGACCGAGCGAAGAGAAGTAGGCCTGGTTGGGCTGTTCCTGATCGAGCCCCGCGTTGGGACCCCCGAAGGTGCTGGTCGTCGCCCACCAGTCGGTCATGACAAAGCCGGGAAAGGACCAGTCGGTTTTCAGAACATCGTTGAGCAGGTGGTTGTTTTCGCAGTTGTAGATACTGTTGGTGAGGTTGTACGAGCACATGACTGCTTGGGCGTTCGAATCCTTGAGGCTGATTTCAAAGGCCAGCAGATCGCTCTCGCGGCCGCCGCGCTCATCGATCACCGCGTTGGCGGTCGTCCTGCCGCTCTCCTGGTCATTGAAGCTGAAGTGCTTCATCATGCCGATAATGTGCTGGGCCTGGATAGCGGAGATATGCGCGGCGTTGATCCTTCCCGCGAGAATGGGATCTTCGCCCTTGGTCTCAAAGGTTCGCCCATCGCGAGGTTCGCGCCCGGTGAGATTCACGTTCCCGCCGGTATTGACATTCATCCCGTAGTCAGCGAGCTCGATGCCGATGACTGATCCATACTTGGTGGCTTCGTTCAAATCCCAACTGGCGGCGTTGGCAATCGCCGAAGGCAGCGCGGTCGCCTGCCCCGCATCGGCGCTGACCCCGACGCTGCCATCAGAGATATAGAGGGCCGGAATGCCCAGCCTGGGAATGCCCGGCACCCATCCGCCGGCGCCTTGAGGAACGGTGTAACCGTAGGTCAGGTTGGATGTCACCCCTCCCATTACCATCTGCAGCTTATCGCTTTGCGTCATATGCGCAAGCAGGGCGTCGGCCCTCGAATCGGGTTCGGTAGAAGGGGGCGGCTGCTGTTGCTGTTTGGAAGCGATACTTCCACCACAGCCTGTCAAAATCGCAGTTGAAATCAGGGCGAAGATGATTGCTGCGCGCCGTGTGGGCTTCTTCGTATTCTTCATTTTGGTGTACTCCGATTGGGAGCGGGGAGCGCCCGCACAAAGGAACTAGAATTCCACGTTGATGCCCATGCTGGGCATGATTGGCAGGAGGTTGCCGCGCCCCGCTTCGAGGTAGCCGGCATGGATCATATCGGGAACGAAGCCCCAGTACTGCGGATTAGTGTGGTCGGTAAGGTTGGTGATTTCGGCGTACAGCGTGAACTTTGAACGTTTGCGGTAGAGAGCTTTGTTGACTCGTGTATCCAGCCGGAAATAGGCTGGCATGCGGATCCGATTCGGCATGGCGTTGAGAGGAGAATACCAGTTATCTTCACCTTGGGTAGGCGCACCGACATAGCCTGGGATGGGAAAGCCGCTGCCATAACGCGCGTTGGAGCTTATGTTCACAGATGCGCCAGCACGATAACTCGCAAAGACATTCAACGTGTGGCGCTGGTCGTAGTCGCCCCAGAAGTGCGCGCCGGTGGTTGTGTCGGCAACTCGCGAGTAGCCCAACGTATAGGCGATCCAACCGGTAAGACCGTTGTCACTGCGGCGCTGGACGATAAGCTCCAGCCCGCGCGAGTAGCCACGCAGCGAGTTGGCCAGAACGGGGCCGAGTTGCGGAAAAAGGATAGCTCCAAAAGCGGCCAGACGGAATTGGCTGGCGGCGGAATAAATGCCGTCGCGTCCCTGACGATCGTAGGCTTCCAGACGCACCTTGAAGCGTTCGCTCAAGAATTGCTCGATAGCCACAGAGGCCTGGTTGGAGCGCTGGGGTCTGAGACTGGGCGTTCCGAATTTGCCGAAGAGGTCAACAATGTCAGGAAACTGGGAGTACTGGCCGGCGGCCAGGGTATCCTCGGCCTCTGAAGCGTCGCACAGCACTGCCGCCAGGTAGAGATACACTGGCGAGCGAAGTGATTCATAGGCGCGTATGATTTCCTGCTCAAAATCCATCGAAGGCCGTACCAGGAGCAGCATGGCAGGCCGTGAAGCGACACCGGTTTCCTCCGCGACCTCGGCCAAAAGCTGCATTCCCTCGCCCTCATCACAGACTCCTTGAGCGCGGAAAGCCGCAAGGCATCCGCATATAGAGAACGGATAGAACTAGCGTTTGTGTGACAAGAAGCTTCGTATGTGACTCAGGTCACCGAATATGAACGCTCTCAGCCGAAGATTCCAGACCTCAGTGAAGAAGGGATTCGCATGATGAGCGACGTGAGAGTGCTTTCCACATACCGAACCCTTTTCGGTATCGCCCAACTTGCCACGCTCGCCGTCGTTCTTGGCGCGGCAAAACCTCATCGTAGGACTGATGGCCCTCCGCCCGCCTCGAATTCTTGAAACTTATCCCCAAATAGAGAAAGGCAATGCAGAACAAGCAGATCGCCAAGCAGATCGTCGTCAGCACGCGCATGGCGGCCCTGTGGCGGGGGCGGTTTCTCGCTCTCGGCCTGGATGGATGGCTCAAAGACACCGCGCGACCCGTGCGTACGCCCAAGTTCATAGCTGAAGTCGTCGATGCGGTCCTTGCCAAAACCACTTAAAGTACGCCGGCCAACGCCACCCACTGGTCCACGCGCGCTCAGGTCGCGCGGAATAAACGCCTATCTGCGTGACGCACTACATTCGAACGGAAGCATCGCTATCGCCGCCGCCCCTGTTCATTCACGGACACGCTTCGGCGAAACCGGACACGCAATTCGGTTTCCCTCATCTGAGAGATCTAGCAAACAGCTTTGTTATCATAAACTTGCTCTGAAGTCACTTTGGCTCTTGAATTGCATTTCTTGCTATGTAGACCTATCGTAACCCGGAGCCCGACCAAGACCACCCTGCTAAAGGACCCGCGATTGGCCCTACGCCGGTGGCGTAAGGCTTCCGGTTTCGCCATCACCGCGGTTTTGATGCTGGCCTTGGGCCAAGCGCGAAAGGAAACGATGATTTCACAAAAAAATGAAGCGCGCATTGCAGGCGTGCTTTACCTCTTTAACATGTTGACAGGCATTGCCGCGATGGGGCTGCTCAGCCGTAATATGCAAGCTGCGGGGAATGCATTCAACTTTGTTGCTACCATACTCTACTCGGGTGTCACCCTACTGCTCTGGCACTTATTCCAGCATGTGAACCCATGGATTTCTGCTGTGGCAGCGTTGGTCAGCCTGTTGGGCTGCTGGCTACCCATTGTGGGCTACATGCCTGCGCACTTAAGCAATTTCGTTTTCTTCGGTATCTACTGCCTGTTGATCGCCACCCTGATCGTGCGTTCGCGTTTCATGCCAAACGCTGTAGGCGCACTGATGGCATGTGCTGGCGTCTGCTGGCTGACGACGATCTCCCCCACCCTGAGCCGCACCCTTTCACCCTTTACGATGATTGTGGGATTGATCGGCGAAGGGACGCTGATCCTGTATCTGCTGATCTGGGGTTTGAATGAGCAGGGATGGCGAGATCAGGAGCAGAAATACAGCGATTCTGAAAGTAGATCGGGCGTTACCGCCTGCTAAGCGCGCCAGAAGCCAGGATCATCGAAGTGGAGGTCGCCCGATGCAAGCAATCGTTTATCACCGTTACGGCTCCCCGGACGTACTCGAATTACAGGAGATCCCAAAGCCCACACCCTCTGAAGACCAGGTCCTGATCCGGGTTCACGCCGCCTCGGTGAATCCGTATGACTGGCACTTCCTGCGAGGTACGCCATCGTTCATCCGCCTGTTCAGCGGAATGGGCAGGCCGAAGTTTCCGCGGCTCGGCGCCGATGTTGCCGGGGTCGTTGAAGCAGTCGGCGCCAAGGTCGCGCCATTCAAGCCCGGCGATGCCGTTTTCGGCACGGCCAAAGGCTCCTTTGCGGAATATGCTTGCGCTGACGCATCGCAGCTTGCAGTCAAGCCGCAAGAGATTTCGTTTGAACAAGCCGCATGCTTGCCAATTGCGGGAATCACCGCGCTGCAAGGCCTGCGCGACAAAGGAAAAGTTCAGACAGGGCAATCCGTTCTCATCAACGGTGCAGCGGGTGGCGTGGGAACCTTCGCCGTGCAGATTGCCAAATCCCTTGGCGCACGCGTCGCAGGGGTGTGCAGCACCAGAAATGTCGAGCTGCTCCGGTCGATCGGCGCAGACGAAGTGATCGACTACACCCATGAGGACTTCGCCCGCTCAGCCGGGCGCTACGATTTGCTCCTGGATCTTGTGGGCAATCGCTCGCTCGCTGACTGCTTGCGCGTTGTAAACCCGCGTGGAACATATATCTCGTGCGGCGGCGGGGGCCCAGAAGGTAGCACCTGGGATATGCTTGCGCAGTTGCTTCAGAACGTGGTCCGGTCGCGTTTTGTCAGCCAGAAGATGCCTGGCCTGCTCGCCAAAATCAATCGCGAAGACTTGGCCATTCTCGCTGATCTGGTCCAAAGAGGAACAGTGATTCCCGTTATCGAGCGCAGCTACTCTTTGCGCGAGAGCGCAGCAGCTGTTCGCCATGTCGAGTCAGGCCACGTTCGCGGCAAAATTGTGATAGCCATGGCCTGAACCCCTCTAAGCCACTGGTATGATCCACAGCGAACGGAAGCGCCTCAATCGCCGCCATCCCTGTTCATTCGCGGACACCCTTCGTCGCAACCGGACACTCAGATTCGATTTCCCGCACCTGCGAGATTCCGCAACCAGCTTTGTTCTCATAACGTTGCGCTGAAGACACTTCGGCTCTTGAATTGCTTTCTTGCCGGATAGACCTATTTCAGGAGGCAATATGAAGTTGCTTAGTCTTGTTTCAATCGTCATGCTGAGTGCGTGCGCTTTTGCACTCGGACAATCTTCCGACAAGCCCGCTACCCTTTCCGATGCGCAGAAGTCTGCTGCCAAGCCCGTCACCAGTTCCGATGCGCAGAAATCTTTTGACCTGCTGAAGACTCTAGCGGGGACTTGGAAAGGTCCGGTTACGACGGACTATCCTCCTATGAGCACCGACCAACTGATGCCCCTCACCATCCGTGTTGCATCGCAGGGAAACGCGTTGATTCACGAGTTGAGTACCCCTGGTCCAGAACTCACCGTTTTCTATCTCGACAGCGATCGCCTGACCATGATTCACTACTGCGATTACGGTAACAGGCCGCATATGGTGGCTCGGCCCTCAACGGATGGGAAGACGGTAGAGTTCGATCTGGTGGATGCCCCTGGCAGCAACGCCGTAGGACATGTGAGCCACTGGGTGTTCACCATCATCGATGCCAACCATCATTTTGAAGACGGGAATTTCACGCTGCCAAACGGCACGATTGTTCACGCACATCTGGATTTCAAGCGGGTGCCGTAGTATCTCAATTGCGAATCGTCCCGGGGGTAGGGGGTTGATGCCTCTGATCGATCCCATCTGCCCTGGAATGGCGAATATTCTCGCCCAACGCATCGAAAAAGAAGATTGAGGCGTCAGCTTCGAAAGGAAACAATGATAGAACGAGCGCAGCGAACCGCCGCCAAGATCTTCGCGGTGACTTGGCTTCTCGGCATAGCTCTCCTCCAGGTGGTGTTTCCACGCTATTATGCGCCTTATCTGGTTTGGGAGAACGGCGAGGAGACGGCACGTCGCTTTGTGCACCACGAGGAGGCCCTCCGCATATTTCTGGCCGGCGCCTTTGTGCATGGGGCGTTGATGATTGTGCTGCTGACAGCGCTCTATGTGCTGCTGCGGCCGGTCAACCGCGGCATGGCTCTATGCGCGGCCTTCAGCAGAGTGATCTACGCAGTCTTCTGGTTCATTTTTGTTCTGGACATGTTTGGCGCGTTGCGGATGTTGGCGGGAGCAGGCGCGCTGCAAGGGTTTGGAGCGGATGGGCTGGCGGCGCTGGCCGGAGCGCAACTGGATGCGGGCCGGGATGCCTATTACATTGGCCTGGTATTCAACGGGCTGGGATCGGCGCTGTTCGCTTGGGTGCTGTTTCAATCGCGGTACATTCCGCGTGTTCTGGCGTTGTGGGGCGTTCTGAGCGCTGTTTATGAGGGGTTCTGCGGCTTTGCCTATCTCTTGTATCCGAAATTTGGTGCGATGCATTCGCCGAACTGGTACGAGTTGCCGCTGATGACCTTCGACTTGCTGCTCTGCTTCTGGTTGCTCTTCAGCAGATTGAAGTCGCCGAAGACGGTGTCGGCCCTTCCTTCCGCAGCCTGACCGGGAAGGATAAGCTCGACGGGTTCCGGGGTTCCGGGGCCCTCGACACCTCTCCCGAGCAGGGGAAGTCTCTCGCTGCTGCGCGAGATTGCTGAATAGTATCTGTCTCCCTATGCCGACAAACTTGCAGACCTCATTGGATAGATAACGAAGCGACGAAGGCTAAGAGGAAGAACAAGACGTTCGCGATGAGTCTGAATGAGCGTCTGGATTGCACACCAAATTGCATCGCACCTGAGTCACCGCTAGCCGAGATCGGAGGCGCCTCGGAGACGAGTTCCTCGATCATCATTCTGCGAAGATGAGTCACGGCTGGGTGCCTCCAGTGACTCACAACATATCCTTGCGTCAAAACTACTCGCCAGCCGGTGACGCAGCGACCGTGGCGCCTGCCGCTCAGTTCTTACCGGCGATTCGGAAACTGCACCAATGCCAGACGTCGCAGAATCTTGCGGCTGTCTATCCGGTGCAAGTAGAATTCAGCCATGATGAAGAGACTTCCCCTTGCCTTCAAGCTCATCGTTGGCGTTCATCTTCTCTGCTTCTCCTTTGCGCCCGTCCAGGCGCAGGAGTGGGCAAAGAAGCGCCTCGAAGCCTCGTCACGCCACCACGAATACGTTGCCTTCCACCACGAAAGCCGCACCCTTCAGGCCTTCGTCGTCTATCCCGAAGTCAAAGAGAAGGCGACCACCGTCATTCTGATCCACGAAATCTTTGGCCTGACCGATTGGGCCAAGGAGATGGCCGACGAACTTGCGGCGCAGGGCTTCATCGTCGTCGCACCCGACCTGCTCTCTGGCTTCGGCCCCGGCGGCGCAGGCACAAGCGAATTCGTAAGCCAGGACGCCGCTGTCAAGGCTGTTTCCGCGCTCGATGCGGACGGAGTCAACGCCGATCTCGATACCGCCGCCGATTATGCAAAAAAGATTCCAGCGGCCAACGGCAAGATCGCTACGGTGGGCTTCTGCTGGGGCGGGGGAAAATCCTTCGCATTCGCCGCTCATCGCAAAGATCTCTCGGCAGCGTTTGTCTTCTATGGTCCTGGGCCAACAGACGTATCGACCGTTACCGCTCCCGTCTATGGATTCTATGGCGGCAACGACGCCCGTATCGGCGCAACAGTGCCTGCGACGACCATGGCGATGAAAGCAGCAGGCAAGAAGTACGAACCTGTAACCTACGACGGCGCCGGGCATGGATTCATGCGCGCGGGAGAAGACCCCGGCAACACAATGCCCGGCAACAAGACTGCTCGCGAAGAAGGCCTTGCGCGGCTTGTCGCTTTGCTCAAGCAGATGTAGAGCGGGTACGCATTCTCCATGAGGGTCGCCGAAAATCCTCCCTCAGGGGCTGAAGCTTAGAATCCCATTTTGTCTTTTGCGGCATGGTTTCACAGACTGCGGAGAAACTCCATAGTCAGGTCTCTTTGAAGGGGCACGACTTCATTCGTGCCGTAAGTGTCACAGAATCCCGGTGAGATTGGTTTGCCGGGCAGGCACGATCGCGGTGGCAGTGAACTTGCCGTCGCCAATGCCGACCGCGGAGTTTACAGAGACCCTCTCCCGCGACTGTTTATTCAGATGTGAGAATTGTATCGAATCTTCCTCCTGCCGGTACGAGTGATGGCAGGAGGAGATCGGTCGCTGCGAGTCTAAACGTAAACTTGCGGAATGAAGTTCTGCTCCTGGATGGGCGGGCGCACGTACTTCGACTTTTCGAGCTTCGGCAGTTCCAGCGGCTCGGGCGTCAGATCGCGATAGACAAACATCGACAGAAGATGCCGGATGACATTGAGCCGGGCGCATTTTTTGTTCTCGGCATTCACGACATACCAGGGAGACATCTTGGTGTCCGTGACCGCGAACATCTCGTCTTTGGCGCGTGAGTAGTCGGCCCAATGCTTGCGCGACTCGAGATCCATCGGACTCAGTTTCCAGCGCTTGGTGGGGTTCTTCATGCGTTCCTGGAAGCGCCGCTCCTGCTCCTCGTCGCTGACCGAGAACCAATACTTGATGAGGCGAATCCCCGAGCGCTGCAACATGCGCTCAAACTCCGGGCAGCTCTGAAAGAACTCCTGATACTGAGCCTCGGTGCAGAAGCCCATTACGCGCTCGACTCCGGCTCGGTTATACCAACTACGATCGAAAAGCACCATCTCGCCCGCCGCGGGCAGATGCGGCACGTATCTCTGGAAGTACCACTGCGTCTTTTCGCGCTCGGTGGGCGTGCCTAGCGCCACCACCCGGCAAACGCGCGGATTCAGAGACTCGGTAATGCGCTTGATAGCTCCGCCCTTGCCTGCAGCGTCACGGCCTTCAAAGAGAATCACCACTCGCAGGCCCTCCTGACGAATCCACTCCTGGAGCTTGACAAGCTCGACCTGCAGGCGGGCCAGTTCGCGCTCGTAGTCGCAGTCTTTTCCAAGGTGCAGTGTCTCGGCATTGCCCAGCATGGGCGCCGGCAGGTCGCCGTGCTTCTGTTTGCCGTTTGCAGGTGTCTCTGTCGGATCGGTCTCATGATGTTTCTTTTTGTGCTTGTCTTTCATCAGGTCTCCTTCCATATCGCGGATCGTGTTCTGAGCAGGCGCCCAATTGGATTTGGTCTGGCTGACGCACAGAGATGAAAATCCGCGATCCCTCGATCGCATTAGTTGGCCGTTGGACAATCATAAAGCCAAAATTGACGGGAGAGGGATTCTTTTTTAGGGATAAAGAAGGCTGCAGCGTCAAAGGCGCCGCAGCCTCAGCGCTCGTTATGCCAGTTCGACCTTTAGCGTGAAGCCCACATCGGAGATCTTTTCAAAGGGCATGGCGACTTTCAATCCGGTCGATTCCTGCCACCACTTCACTTCGCCTGGGCATCCCAGCATTTCAACTTTTCGGATTTTCTGCTGAAAGTCGTCGCCAAGCGCCTTGATCACACCTTCATTCTCAGGCCATCCCATCACGAAGGCGTAGAGCACGTTGCCTTTGGTTGTGAAGCGAACGTCCTCGGCAGTGAGGTCCTTTTGTTTGTCCTCGTTGAAGTTGCCGGTCTCGACCTTGGTCTTGGTGGATGGCCCCTCGCCGTAGATCTTCCAAGGGCGCGTCGAGTAAATGCCTTCGCTGTTGATCGCCATCCATGCGGTGATGCCATCGAGCACCTTGACCTCCTCGGCATCGAGTTCGCCGGAGTTGGGCAGGGGGAAGTTCAATAACAGGTTTCCGTTCTTGCTGACGATGTCGACCAGCAGATCGATCACTTTTTTCGGTGTCTTGTAGACCTGGCCGCGTTTGTAGTGCCATTGGCCGATGCAGGTGTCGGTCTGCCAGGGCTCCTTCGAAATGCCTTCAGCCACGCCGCGCTCGTGATCGAGCAGGCAGGTGCCGATGGCGCAGTCGGTCTCTTCTTTGCTGGTGTAGACCGCCTCCGCAACGCCGCCGTGCAACTGCGCGCTGACGTTGTAGAGGTGCGCGACCATCTTCAGCCCATAATCTTCAAAGGGCAAATGGCCGTCGGTATAGAGAAAGTCGGGCTGGTACTTATCGATCAGGTCAGTCATGCGATCGAGATAGTGGCGCTTCCATGACTCAGGAATGCCATCGTCATTCCAATCGAACTTGTCGACGAAGCGGGCGCAATCGGCGTCATGATACAGATCCTCGAACTTCGGATCGACCCCATCGTACGGAACGCCGGCCAGCGGCCCGGTCTTGTCTGCGCCATGGCTTACGGCCCACCATTTGTAACTGATCCAGAGATGCTCGCTGACTCCAAAGCGCAATCCCTGCTTCTGAGCTGCGTTGCGCCATATGCCGACAATGTCTTTTCTCGGCCCCATCTTTACGGCATTCCAGCGCGTGTACTTCGAGTCCCACAGGTCGAAGTTATCGTGGTGCACCCCCATGCTGACGAAGTACTTCGCGCCGGCCTTCTTATAGAGGCTCATCAGATGGTCGGGCTCCCACTTGGCGGCCTTCCAGTTATCGACCAGATCTTTGTAGCCGACCTTGGATGGATGCCCGTAGTGCTCCAGATGGTAGTTATATTGCTCCTGTCCCTGGATGTACATATTCCGCGCGTACCAGTCGCCGTCCTCGATGGCCGACTGCGGTCCCCAGTGCGACCAGATGCCGAACTTGGCATCGCGATACCAATCCGGTATCCGGTATCCCTGCAAGGAGTGCCGGGTTCCCGCAAAGCTCGTGCCCGGCGCCGACTGTGCTGCTGCAAATCGTGAGAGAGCAAGAGCGGAACATGCACCGCCCATCCATTGAAGTAACTCGCGCCTGTTCATAACCATGGAACGCCACTCCTTCTTGCGGCATTTTCTTATACGACTGTCGAGTATACTGGATTGACCATGCCGTCAGCTCAACTGCAAGTCTGCTGCACGCCGTCGCCTGCGCCGCAACTCCCCCTGGTGGAACGGACAATCGGATGAGTGCGACGACCATCGCGCGCCCTCTCACCGAGGCAGAAGAGCACGCGTGGAAGCCGGCAGTGAATCCGTGGCTGATCGCCGCATCGGTGATGCTGGCCACCTTCATGGTGGTGCTCGATTCTTCGGTGGCAAATGTAGCCTTGCCGCATATCGCGGGCAGTCTGTCGGCCTCGAACGATGAATCCACCTGGGTTCTCACCAGCTACCTTGTTGCGAATGCCATCATGCTGCCTGCGGCAGGATGGATCTCGCGCCGCATCGGGCGCACGCGCCTTCTGCTCTTCAGCATTATCCTCTTCACGGCAGCGTCGCTGCTGTGCGGTCTGGCGATCAATATGCCGATGCTGATTATGGCGCGGGTATTGCAGGGCGTGGGCGGAGGAGGAATGCAGCCGCTGGCGCAGTCGATCCTGCTGGAGAGCTTTCCGCCCCAAAAGCACGGAACGGCGATGGCCGTCTATGGCGTCGGAGTTGTGGTTGCCCCGATCATCGGCCCCACGCTGGGAGGGTGGATCACCGACAGCTACTCATGGCGCTGGATCTTTTACATCAATCTTCCCATCGGAATTCTTGCATTGTTTATGGTGAATCTGTATGTCGAAGATCCTCCTTATCTGCGCAAGGCATTTCGCGGGGCCATCGATTATCTCGGTTTCGGTCTAATGGCCCTTTGGCTGGGCACATTGCAATTAGTTTTGGACAAGGGGCAGGAGGCGGATTGGTTCGCGGCAACCTGGGTGCGCTGGATGGCCGGAGTTTCCTTGCTGGCGCTGGTGGCCTTCATCTTCCGCGAGTTGACGGATCACGATCCGATCGTCCAGTTACGCGTGCTCCACGACCGCAATTTCGGCATGGGAACGCTAATCACTCTTCTCTATGGCTTTGTCCTCTATGGCACCACGGCGATGCTTCCGCTGTTTCTGCAGACCATGCTCGGATACTCGGCGATGCAGAGCGGAATGTCGGTGAGCCCGCGCGGCATCGGCGCCATGGCATCGATGATTGGTGCGGGAGTGTTGGTGCGGAAGATCGACGGACGCTTGCTGATGGCCTTCGGGTTCTTCCTGCTCGGCTACTCGACATGGATGCTGGGGCAGATCAGCCTCGATATCGGCATGTCGTCGGTGATCGTGCCCAACGTGATCAGCGGCTTCGCAATGGGTTTCATCTTCGTTCCGCTCACCACCATGACCCTGAGCCGGTTGCGCAGGCAAGAGATCGGCAACGCGACAGGCATCTATAACCTGACCCGCAATATCGGCGGCTCCTTTGGTATCGCAGCGATCATGACACTGCTGGTGCGAGGTTCACAGGTCCATCAGAACTTTCTGGCGGCGGATGCAGGGTCAGGTAACCCACTCGCGGGCAGGCTATCGCGCGGGATTCAGGCAAGGCTCATGATGCAGGGCGTAGACGCGGTTACCGCGCATAACAAGGCGCTGGCGGCACTCTATCGCAGCGTGCAGCAACAGGCCGCGCTACTGGCCTATGCGGACAACTTCCGCCTTCTGGCCTTTCTTGGGCTGCTCTGTATACCACTGGTGCTGCTGCTGCAGCGGGTGAAGAGGCGCGATGCTGTCCTCGATAGACGGAATCAATCCGGCTGAAGAGGCGTCCGGAATATGTCGTAGCCTGATGCGGACGATCCCTCGGCCATCCTCCTCGGCCGCCACTACAACCAGTGCCTTCCCGGCGATGTGGCGACCATGCGCGCCCTACTCGTCGCCACCCAGACAGCTCCCGCCGACGATGCGCTGATTGATATCGAGAAGTGATTGAGGCTGATGCTCAGCGAGTGCCGTCCATTGATCGCGCCATCTTACAAAGCCCACGAAGGCCAACCCTGCCGGATGTTCGCCCACTTGCCAACGCAGGAAATCGGGATTCTCCGTCCTCCTTAATCCATCTCAGCTCTCAACTTGCTTGCCCTTACTTTCGCGTATTTCGATTCCCGGTTTTTTGGTGCAAAGGGGAAGAATCAGTAAGAACATGCAACCGGCTCGGAGGACGGGCCGTAAAAACATGGAATGAGGGGCTGCGATCCAAATACAGAGTTGCCTCAAATAAAGAATCTCTCACATCGGAAACCGCTCTGCCTGAATGCAAAGGCGGGCAACCGTGCGGCTAAGAGCGACCGAATCGGCCGGGGTGAACCGAGCAAGCCGACGCAGAATCGCCAACTGCGTCCGCAGCAGATCGCCCTCGCTACAAGCCGCAAGTACGCGCCGCGAGGCACGCTCGGCCAGAGCAATGGTCTCGTCGGCCAACAGGCCGGTCATCGCGGCTGCTGCCTCGGACGAGCTTGTGCCGGCCGCGGCCAGCTTGCGCGCACGCAACAGTGCGGACTCAAGAGCGTAAACCTGAGAGATCATGTCAGCCAGATCCGCCATCACCTCCTGCTGCTCCTGGAGCGCGGTCATAAACCGCTGGCTGGCTACACCCGCGGCAAAAAGTGCGATCTTCCTCGCCGAACTCAGCGCTTCGCACTCGCGTGCAAGCGGCTCCCCGGCATTCACCACGCTATCGAAGGACGGGGGCTGCGTCACCTCGTCCATGAGCTTCTTGATTGCCGGCAGCAGCGGAAGCTTACCGCTCGTCGCGCGCTTCATCAACCAGCCCGTGATGATGAGCCGATTGATCTCGTTGGTCCCTTCGAAGATTCTGTTGATGCGCGCGTCGCGGTAGACGCGCTCGGCGGGATACTCCTCGACATAACCGTAGCCGCCCATGGTGGCGATCAGCTCGTCGGCTACCAGCGTCAGCATCTCTGAGCCGTAGACCTTCAGAATCGAGCACTCGACGGCGTACTCTTCAATGCGCCGCTGGGTCTCGCGGGGATCGTGGGCCAGTTCGGGCGCGAGCGCGGCCAGCCCGGCGTCGATCATGCCGGCGGTCCGGTAGGCCATGCTCTCGGCGGCGTAGAGCTTTGTGGCGCTCGAGGAGATCTTCTGCTGAATCAGGCCGAACTCGGCGATGGTCTTGCCGAAGGCCCGCCGCTCTTTGGCATATCGGATCATTTGACCCAGCGCTTGCCGCGCGCCTCCGACACAGGCCACTCCCAGCTTGAGGCGCCCGACGTTTAACACGTTGAATGCAATGTGATGGCCCTTGCCGGCCTCGCCCAGAAGGTTCGATGCTGGGATCTTGCAGCCGTCGAGTACCAGAGAGCAAGTGGAGGAGCCGCGAATCCCCAGCTTGTGCTCTTCGGCGCCCACGGTCAGCCCCGGCGTGTCGCGCTCAACCAGAAATGCCGAAAATTTCTCTCCATCGATCTTGGCGAAGATGGTGTAGAGGCTGGCGATGCCGCAGTTGGTGATCCACATCTTTTCGCCGTCGAGCGTGTAGGCGCTCCCATCCGGCGAAAGGGTTGCGCGGGTGCGGATGTGCATGGCGTCGGAGCCGGAGCTGGCCTCTGAAAGGCCATAGCCCCCAATCCACTCGCCCGAACCGAGCTTTGGCAGGTAGCGCCGCTTCTGCTCCTCAGTGCCGTACCAGACTAGCGGCAGCGTCGCGATGCCTACGTGCGAACCGAATGCCGTCGAGAAGCTGGCCAGCATCGACAAGTGATCCGTGACGAGCGTGGAGGTAATCTTGTCCATGCCCATGCCGCCATACTCCTCGGCAATATCGACGGAGACAAAGCCGAGCTCACCAGCCTTGCGGATCAGCCCCGCGAGAACACCCGGCTGCTTGGACTCGATGGCCGCAGAATTAGGAAGAATCTCTTCTCGGGCAAACTGCGCCGCAGTCGCGGCAATCTGGCGCTGCTCCTCGTTTACGTCTTCAGGGGTAAAGACCTCAGTTGGGGTGCGGGATTCGAGCAAAAAGCTGCCACCTGCGGCGGCGACGATTGGAGAAGCAGGATGTGAGGACATATACGAACTTGCCTCCTGGGCCACTGCCCACTTTAAGATAGATGCTCGGTGGAGGCAAGAGATGGGAATCTTGCAGGCGAGGAATCTCTTGCCTGTGCGAACTACCTGGGCGGAAGTGCGCCAGTCAGGTCCTCGATCCAGCGGACCGTAGAAAGACTCAATGACTCATCGCGTCTAGGTGAACCAATACAATCAATGAGAAGTGTGAGCTCTGAAGGACGACTGAGTGAATCGATGGATACCCCTCAATTTACGCTCGACAATTACGAACAGGACTATGCCGATCGCCACCTTTTGCATGGCGTTGTAGAGAAGTGGGCAAAAGAGAGGCCCGCTGCTCCAGCCCTTGTCAGTGCTGAGGGGGGCCGCACAGTCTCCTGGATCGAGTTCGACCGCTTTACCACGGCGATGGCGGCGGAGTTGTTGCGCATGGGATTTACGAAGGGCGATTTTCTGGTCACGCTGCTGCCCATGTCGGTGGACCACGTCCTGCTCGAATATAGCTGCTTCAAAATCGGGGTCATCGTCGCTCCGCTAGATCTGCGGCTATCGCCCGCCGAGGTGATCCGCGTGCTCGAGATTCTGCGGCCGCGCGGCTTTGCCGGCCTGGGCGTGACGGGGCCCCCGGATCTTCGCCCGCTGTGGCGAGAGGTGCGAGCGCAATGCAGATCGATTGAGCACTTGATCGTGGTGGATTCAAATGAGGAGATTCCGGATACGCGATCCTATGCTTCAGTAGTCGAGGGAGCATCGTCGCCCTTGGACGATCCAAGCTCCGAGGCCAGTGTCGCTCGCATCCCAGTCAACCAAGACGATGGCGCGTTGGTTATCTTTACTACCGGCTCGACCGGATCGCCCAAGCCGGCCCTGCTCTCGCATCGCAATATCACGGTACAGAATATGTGCATCTGCGGCGCATTCTTCGGCGGCGACCGCGGCTCGCGCATTCTGGTTAATCTGCCTGCCTCCCATGTCGGCGGCCAGACCGAGGCGCTGATGAGCATCCTCTTTGGCGGAGGCACGGCGGTGCTGCTCGAAATCTTCGACGCCGGCCGCTCTATGCGCGCCGTCGCCCAGCATCGCGTGGAGATCCTGGGCCAGATTCCTGTGATGTACAACCTGGAGTGGATGCTGAAGGACTACGACCGTCACGATCTCTCAAGCCTGAAGTTGGCTGTTTATGGCGGGAATGCGGTCTCGCGGCCGTTTGTGGATCAGCTTGCCGCCATGGCGCCGGTGGTCGGCACCGGGCTTGGACTCACCGAAACCGCCGGCTTTTGCACCTATATCCAGGCTGGCGTGGATGGCCGGGACACGATTGTCACCGGGCTTGGTCAGGATATGCCGGTCTACCCATGCACGATCCGCCAGCCGATGAGCGCGAGTGGCAACGCGGGCGAAGAGCTGCCGGCCGGCGAGATTGGCCACGTCTGTTTTCGTGGGCCGCAAACTTTTCTCGGCTATGTTAACGATCCCGAAGCCACGGCACGAGCGATCTCGCGCGATGGCTATTTATACACCGGCGACCTTGGCTTCATGGACGCGGCGGGCCTGCATTTGACCGGGCGGGACAAGTGGGTCATCAAATCGATGGGCTACCAGATCTCCCCCGGCGACGTGGAAAAGCATATTTGCAGTCTCGCGGAGAAGGTGGCCAACTGCGTCGTGGTCGGCGTGGCGCATGCGGTCGTCTCCGAAGCGCCTGTGGCCGTGGTGGAGAAGAAGCCGGGAGCGGAGGTGAGCCGGCAGGAACTGGACCGGCACGCACGCTCCCTGGCCTCCTATATGCGGCCGCGCCACTGGATCGTCCTCGAAGCCGGCCAGTTGCCGCTGAACCGCGTGGGTAAACCGGACTACCTTCGCGCCCAAGAGATGGCTCGCCACCAGATCGCCGAGTTGCGCGCCTGCGGCGAGTGGGACAGCGCCTATGACAAGAGCGAAGAAGAGAATTCAGAGTGATGCGGGAGGTTTAGGACAAATAGAGTGGTTGGCAGGCGCCCTGAAGTCGGAATACAAATCTCAAACTCAATCGACCAGCCACTCAGCCTAACGGACCTTTTCCTCGGAGGGCGCCACTGGTCTAGTGATCGGCTTGGGCTTGAGCTGGCTGAGAATTGGATAAACCTCGTCAGGAGTGTTGAGTACAAAACTGTCGGCAATGGGTGGAGTTTTGTCGGCTTTGACCTTGCGCAGAGCGTCCAGCAGAGGCACCTCAACGATCTCAAATCGCTGTTTGAACATCATGGGCTTCGCTTCTAGAAATGCGTCCCTGACTCGCATCGCATCGTATTCGTTGGTAAAGAAGCGAACCGGCCGGCGTCCGGGGAAGCGCTGGTCGGGAAGAGTAAGGAACTTCCCGCTCCAGGCTCGAATCGCCCAAACCCGATGCTGCTCGGAGTACTCTCCGAGCAGCACATTAAGCGACTGCGGTTGAATCATTCGTTGCTTCCTCCTCGAAGACCTGCGCAGGCCGCAAGCTCCTCCTTGAACCGCCTGAAGCACGGATCGTGTTCACTTCCAAGGCCTTGCGACGGAGATCGGAGTGCCTATGCACCAAATCTACTGCAAAAAAGCCGGTTCGTCATCTTTCAATTCTCATAGGGAATGAAGACGGTAACGGTCATCTTGTCTTGCCGTATCCTGCGAGAAGGCAGACTTTTTCCGGTAAAACCTGAGCCTTTCATGGCCAAAAACGAGCAAGGTATCAGGCTTGCACTGACCGGCACGTCGATCAACTATAAATACAAGCTATTTATTCCGTGTAAGTTACGAGCAATATACGGGTAGAGTGTTGGTATCCATAAGTTGGTGGGGTAGGGGTGTGCGGATCCGCGCAGTTTTGGGTCGTCGTGGCGGATGGCAAGTGCGACCTGTGCCGAGTAGAGGAACTGATTGGCCCTATTCCGGGAATTCTGGAACTCGCTGCTCGATTCGATCACGGCGGTTTCATTGGGAATCGAGGTATACTCCCGTCGGCGAATTGCCGCACGGAGAAATGGCAATGAAAAAGCTCGATCTGAAGAAGCAATGGAAGGAACTTTACGGAGCCAAGGCGGGCGTGATCGCCGCTGTAGATGTTCCGCCGCTGCCCTATCTGATGGTGGACGGCGAGGGTGATCCGAATACTTCAAAGGCATTTCAAGAGGCCGTCGAGGCACTATACTCCCTCTCCTATACGCTTAAATTCACGCTCAAGAAGAGCCCTCGGGCCATCGACTACTGCGTGATGCCGCTAGAGGGCCTGTGGTGGGCCGACGATCCGCGGGTCTTCCACACAGCCGACAAGTCCAAATGGAAGTGGACGGCGATGATCCTGCAGCCGGATGTGATTGGACAGGTCGAGGTTGACTCGGCATTTGACCAGATACGCCAGAAGAAGAATCCGGCTGCGTTGGAGCGGGTGAGATTCGAGACGCTCACCGAAGGCCCGTCGGCGCAGGCGCTCTACATCGGACCGTTCGCGGACGAGGGGCCGACGATCCAGCGGATACACGACTTCATTCATACCGCTGGAAAGGAGCTGCGCGGCAAACACCACGAGATCTACCTGAGCGATCCTCGACGTAGCGCGCCGGAGAAGCTGAAGACGATTATCCGCCAGCCGATGGGATAGGAGGCGGTTCCTTTCCTTCCCGTCAAATTGATTTAGACCAAATGAAACGAAGCGGAATTGATATATAAAACAAAGCCATGGCCTTGCGTGCATGGAAAATTGAACTTCGTTTGACAGCGATTTAATGATATTGTCAATTCCATCCCGATTTTTCGAAAACGGGATTCTTCCTTCAGCCAAACACGAAGATTCCGGCGACATCGAGCTCCAGCAGTTGAGCCGCGGCGATTTTTGCACCCTTGTTGAGGTAGCGCACAGGTGCCGACGAGACACATCTGAGATGAACGGAAAGGTGAACGCAATCCGATGACCCAATCGTACGATGCAACTGACGAAAGGCTGGTATTGACCTTGGAGGAGCTTACAAGTCTTACCGAGGAAGGCGGCAAGCCTGCCGACACGCTGCTGAATGTTGTGGCATTGATCGCAACGCGCTTCAGGACCGATGTCTGCTCGGCCTACCTCCTCGAACCGGACCGGTCGAATCTCGTGCTGGCCGCGACGCTTGGCCTGCATCCGCAATGTATCGGCACGCTGCGCATGCCGCTGAACGAGGGCCTGACCGGCCTGGTGGCGGAGCGTGTGCTGCCGGTGGCCGTGGAGGATGTGAGAAATCATCCCCGCTTCAAATACTTCAGAGAATCCGGCGAGGAGGAGTATCACTCGTTTTTGGGCGTGCCCCTGATTGATCGCGGGGTCTTGCAGGGCGTGCTCGTGGTTCAGACGAGGGAACCGCGAAGCTTTAGAGATAATGAAGTCCGCATGCTGGTGGAGGCGGCGACTCAGGTTGCGCCTGTGGTGAGCGAAGCGCGCACACTGGACCGGTTCATCGCACCTGCCCTTGAGCGGCTTTGGGCGTTGGCGCGTAATGTCTGGTGGAGTTGGGACCCGGACTGCATCAGCATCTTCCGCGACCTGAATCCAGCGCGCTGGCGGCAACTGAATCAGAACCCCATCGCCCTGCTGAGCGAGATGCCGCTGGGCGAGATCGAGCGGCGGGCGACTGAGTTGGTGTTGCATAGCCGTATCAACTATGTTTATCGGCGGCAGCAGGAGTATCTGCTTGCGGACCGGACTTGGGGCGCGGCGAATGCGGGCGTGCTGCGGCCACGGCCGGTAGCGTATTTTTCCGCCGAGTTTGGACTGCATGAGTCCCTGCCGATCTACTCCGGCGGCCTTGGCGTGCTCGCCGGGGATCACATCAAGAGCGCATCGGATCTAGACATTCCTCTTGTCGGCGTCGGCCTGTTTTACGGGCAGGGCTACTTTTTGCAGAGGCTGGACAAGAGCGGCTGGCAGCGGGAGGAGTATCTTGAGACGGATGTCAACCAACTGCCGATGCAACCGGCGATTGGCCAGGATGGCAAGCCGGTGGTTGTGGAGATTAGAACGCGCGGCGGAGTCATCCGCGCCAAGGTATGGCGAGTGAAGGTGGGCAGGATCGACCTCCTACTGCTCGATTCGAATGTTGCCGGCAACGCGCCTGAAGATCTTGATACTACTTCGCGCCTCTATGGAGGAGATGCGCGCACGCGCATCCGGCAGGAGTTGCTGCTCGGCGTGGGCGGATTCCGCGCGCTCAAGGCGATGGGCATCACACCCGGAGTCTTGCATCTGAATGAGGGACACAGCGGCTTCGCTGTCTTTGAAGCTGTTCGCAGCCGCATGCAGGAGGAGGGCATCGACTTCAACACCGCGGCGAGCCAAATGGCGCGAGAGGTGGTCTTCACCACGCATACGCCAGTGCCAGCAGGTCATGACCGCTTCCACGCCGATCTGATCGAGGAGCACCTGGGGCCTCTGCGCGAGCAACTTGGACTCTCGCAGGAGAACTTCATGGGCTTTGGGCGTGAGCAGCCTACCGATTTCCAGGAACCGTTCTGCATGACGGTGCTAGGGCTCAAGCTCTCGCGTCATGCGAATGCGGTCTCGTCGCTGCATGGCGAGGTTTCGCGATCGATGTGGTGGAGCCTTTATCCCGGCAAGCCGCAGGATGCAGTGCCGATTGGGCACATCACCAACGGCGTGCATGTTCCGTCGTGGCTAGCGCCGCAGATGGGCCGGCTCTACGATCGCCATCTCGGCGTTGGCTGGCAGGCGAACAGCGGATCGTCGCGCACCTGGGGGGAGATCGAGAGCGTCGACGATGGCGAGCTGTGGGAGACGCACCTCAGCCTGAAGTCGCAGTTAATCGACTTTGCGCGCCGCCGTGCACGGGAGCAGGCAGAACGGCGCAGCGAACCGGTGGAAACTATGCGCAGACTCGATAAGGTGCTCTCGCCGGATGCACTGACGATCGGCTTTGCACGGAGGTTTGCAACATATAAACGGGCCAATCTTCTGCTTGCCGACATCGAGAGGCTGACGTCGATGGTTAACGATCCCAAGCGGCCAGTGCAGTTTCTCTTTGCCGGCAAGGCACACCCGCATGATGAACCGGGAAAGAGGGTCTTGCAGCAGATCGCCGAGATGATGCGCAACCCGGAGTTTGCCGACCGATTCGTCTTCATCGAGGACTATGACATCAACGTCGGGCGGTACCTGGTGCAGGGCGTGGATGTGTGGCTGAACAATCCGCGGCGGCCACTGGAGGCCTCGGGAACGAGCGGACAAAAAGTCGTGCTCAACGGGGGGCTGAATCTCTCTGTGCTGGATGGATGGTGGGCCGAGGCCTACGATGGGCTGAACGGATTTGCGATTGGCACCGGCAGAACCCACTCGAATATGGACGTGCACGATAGCCGCGACGGCGAAGACCTCTACCGCGTGCTGCACGACGAATTGATTCCACTCTTCTACCAGCGCGACCGCGACGGGCTGCCGCGCGGCTGGATCAAGCGGATGAAACGGACCATTCGCACGCTGGGTTGGCGCTTCAATGCGGATCGCATGGTGATGGACTACACGCTGAAGTGCTACATTCCAGCGGCGGGAGGTACTTCGAGCGAGATTCGGCTGGTGACGTAGATCTTGTTGCACCGATCCCCGCAAGGTCGTTGAATGACATCCCGCAGAGGCCTCGCAGGCTGCGGAAAAACTCATCGTCGATTGGCGGTAACAGCGTTTTTTTGACTGGATTTGGCGTCCATACACAAAGAGGGCGCTCCCGCAAAGGAGCACCCTCTTGTCTTACGCATTGCATTGCACTACATGATCGGCTGTTGAGCGATGTCTTCCTCGTCTTCCAGCCCATAGCGGCGCAGCATATTGGGCAGGCTCTGCGAAAATGCCGATCGCGGCATCACCGTGTCACACCCTGCCTCGACGGCTTTGGCCTTCAATTCGCCCTGCAAGTGGTTAAGGAAGCCGACGATCGATGTCGCCTTCTTGAACTTAGCCTTGATCTTGGGAATCAGCGAGATTGGCTTCGCGTTCAGATTGTTCAGGTCAAAGACAACCAGCTTGGGCCGGTCGGCCTCCGGAAGTTCCGTGAGCCGGGCAACCGTGTCTTTGTCACCGCCCTTTACAAACTCCACCTTCACGCCCAGCTTGCGCGCCGTCTCTTGGATCTTGGCCATGAAGAAGAGATCCTCGATGAAGCAGAAGATGCGCGTGGCTGCGTCCTCGCGAACCGGGACCGCGGGCTGCGGTTCGTAAGCCTCCGGTGAGTAGCCGTTGTGGCCGTTGCTCATGATCTGGATCGTCGATGCGGGGCCGTCCGCAACGTTGCCGTTCACAGTGCGGTAGCTGTGGTCCATGGGACCGACAAACTCCCTGGGCCCCCTTTGCTGGGAACCGCCCTTGCGCTTGCTCTGATGCGATCCGGAGACGCTATTGCCTGGTTGCCCTGGGGCCGCGCCCTTCTGGAAGAACTTCTTTTTCTTCTTCCGGTCCTGATTCTGCTGTCCACCCTGGCGTCCGCCCTGATGCCCACCTTGACTCGATGGAGCGGTCTTGTGCTTCACGGGTTGGGGCGGCGTCTGTGGCTGAGGCGGCACTTGTGGTTGAGGCGGCGCCTGTGCCTGAAGCTGTTGCGGCTGTGCAGCGCTTGGTTGACTGCTCTTGTTCTTGCGGCGGCGCCGGCGGCGGCGATGCCCCTGTGACGGTGCCTGGCCATTGGCCGGGACCGGCCCCAATTCAGGTTGGGGCTGCGTTGTCTCTGTCGTCATGCGTTTGCTTCCTGATGCATTGCGGTTTGGTGGACTGCGATCCGCGGCATTGTTTCCCTTGGTCCAGCCTTCTCGAGTGGAATACTGGCCTTGCATTGCCCGCCGCCGTCCATGCCTGGACGGGGAACTCGACGGTGAGCGGAGAGAATCGTCATAGATGATGCTACAAACTGCCCCGGAGCCCGAGTCCGCTTGCAATCAATTGCGGTTGCCGCACATCGTGTGCACATTCACAGATTTCAGCCGGCTCCAGCCTTCCCCCAAAGATCGTCGCTCCCTGTCGGCGGCGCCGATTCAGCCTCTACGGCTTATCGTGACCTCTGCGAAGATACCCTTGCCTCTGCGCACACCGGAGCCGAGAATCTGCTCCATCCATTTGTGAGGATAGTCGCGGCGCGACTGGCTCTTTACTTAGGTGACGCCCTGCCTATGGGAAACTTCGCTGCCCAAAACCTGCGTTGGAATAATCTTTCCGGCGAAGCGTCCTTGCTCTTCGGCGAGCTTGCTCTGCCCTCTCGGGTGGCACGCGTCAGCCGCTTGATAGGCAAGTCTGATACTACAGGGAACCGATGCGGCTGGCAAGTGACCCCTCCAGCGTTCCTGGATTCCGGCCCCTTGGCCACCGACACAGGCGCAAGAGGTAGAAACCTTCCCATGCAAGAAACGCCACTCTAAAGAGAGTGGCGTTTCGCTGTCCCCCTGCTGGTCACTGGCCCCCCAAACGATATGGCCGGTGGTCTGGGCCACCGTACCTGGGTGAGATTTCCCCGGCTGGCAATTCCCTTTTGAGGGCCGCTGCATTGGCGGTTGCTCTTGCCGGGTGTCTCCTCTTCTTTGGGCTGGCAGGAATCTTCCCAACAGCCGGAACATCACTGGCACCTTTCCTCCTGCAATTTCAATGCCACTTTATGAATTCTTTATTTCTCAAGAGCTTGTCGGCTTGGCGATACAGTGAGATTTTTGATTATGGAACCTAACCTGTAGGAAGAATCCTAAAAACCATATCAGCCATTTCCTACACCTGGCACCGGGGGCAGAAATGCGTCCCTCGCCCGGCCAGAAGGATGCGCCGAATCGGGGTCTGGCAACGAAGGCAGGCCTGCCCCGTGCGCAAGTAGACGCAATGCTCCAATTGGAACAAACCCCGTTCCCCGTCGGCGTCGACGTAATCGCTGACCGAAGACCCGCCAAGCCGTATCGCGTCTTCAAGCACTCCGCGTAAGGCCAGCCGCAATCGTTCGAGCTCTGCCCTGGTCAGACGGTCGCACTTGCGGCGCGGCCTAATTCCGGCGCGAAAGAGGCTCTCGTCGGCGTAGATGTTTCCCACGCCGGAGAGCAAACCCTGGTTGAGCAGTGCAGCTTTGATCGCCAGACGATGTGAATGGAAGAGACCGACAAACGCCTCCGCTGCCACATTAAGGGGGTCGGCTCCTGGCGCTTCGAATTCGGGATCGCGGGTCAGATCGCGAAACTCCAGCCGCCCAAAGCGCCGCGGGTCGACAAAGCGCAACTCACGACCGCTGGCCAGGCTCAGCCGCGCATGGGTGTGGGGGGCGACAGAGGCCTCGGGAGTGGTCACCAGCAATCTGCCGGTCATTCCAAGATGCACAATCCATAGCGCATCCGTCTTGCTCCCTCTTACCCCCAAAACAGTGCCTGGGTGCCTCTCCCTCGCCGCGTTCTTGTTCTTGCGGTTGGGGTAGGACTGCAAGCTACCGTCGGCGATCCCCAGTTCGCACACGATATGCTTGCCCGTGCGGTGAACGGCAAGAATCGAGCGTCCTTCCAGCCCTTTTTCTTGCCGCGCCGCCGGAGTCTTGAAGGGCTCATGATGGCCGCCAAACCAGACCTCGACGATACGGTCGCCGCGCAGACGCTCATGCACTCCGCGGGCGATCGTCTCGACCTCAGGCAATTCGGGCATCGGTCCATTTTACGGGAAAATACCGGATTTCAGAGCAAGCTGGCGCGCGTCTACTTTTTCTTGCCCTCTCCGAGAATCCGGCTGGCCTCGAAGCTCACAATCTTCCACTTGCCTTGCTGATCCCGCACATAGACGCGGGTGTAGCGGAAGCTTCCGGAGATCGGCCCACTGGCAGAGGTGCCGTTCACATCGGTCCTCGAAGTGACCAGGGCCGTCGATCCGTAGAAGCGCACTCTGCGGTCGGAGACCTTGATATCCGTAAAATGGGCCGCTCCGCCGTGCAGGCTGGCCAGGGTCTGCTCCTTGGTTTGCAACGTGCCGTTGGGCAAGATGGCGATGTAGTCGTCGGCCAGCAGAGCGTCCAATGCGGTGGTGTCCGCCTTGATCACGGCATCACGCCAGGCGGCCTCCAACTGATCGATCTCATGGCGGTATTCGTGCCTCTGTGGTTTGGGCGCTCCAGCAGGAGGGGCTTGGGCCGAGAGCGTCAGGGCGAGCGTGCCAAGCAAGATCAGGGTGTACGCTCTCAGGCAGCGTACCGCCTTGTCGGGGCTCATTGTGGCTGTGGGCATGATCGTAACGGATGGTAGCCCGGAATGGCGTCGCCGGTCAATCGATTTCAGTAGGCGCTGCATAGCTGTTCGATCTATCTCCCGCAAGAAGTCCTCTTTGCAGCCCATGCTCGCACAGCCGACGGTTGGACGCCGGCATGGGCTCAAACGAGAGCAATCAGGTTTTCTACGGTCCGTTCCCGCATCTTCTGGTAGAGTCCACCCACAGCATGGAGCTTGAAGTGCGGAGATTCGCGATGCGCCGCGAGCGCCTTCGCGTCCAGATACTGCTCATAGATGAGCACAGTGCACGGTTCATCCTCAAGAAAGTGGGGAATATAGGTGACGCATCCCGGCTCCTGGCGCGAGGCCGCAGCCAGCGCACGCAGGCTTTCTGCGACATCGGCGCGATCTTCCGAGGCAAACCTCAACCGTACATTAAAACTGATCATCAGAGCGTCCACCTTTTTTGCGCCCCAGGGTTCGCATCAATATTGGATAGTCAGCGAATCCCCGAAACACAGGTCAAGTTTATTCGTGAAGGCTCGCAAGAGCTGCGGCAAACTCCGGTAATAGCATCGTCTGGTTCCGGTCCGGGCCAGTCGATACCATTCCGATCTTCGCTCCGCTCTCCCGCTCCTGAAAACGCAGATACTCCTTTGCTTCCGGGGGCAACCTGTCAAATTCGGCGATCCCCTCAGTCGAGGACCGCCAACCTTTGAGCTTGGTGTAAACCGGCTTGATCCCCTCAAGGCCCTGCACGTCGGCGGGAATCTCGTCGGTCACTTTGCCCTCGATCTCGTAGCCCGTGCAGACGGGAATCTCGGCCAACGTGTCCAGTACGTCCAGCTTGGTAATGACCATCCATTCGGCTCCGTTGATCTGGTTCGAGTAACGTAGCATGGGAAGATCCAGCCAGCCGCAACGCCGCTTCCGGCCGGTCACTGCGCCGTACTCGTTGCCACGCGCCCTAAGCTCTTCGCCGGCCTCACCGTCGTCCTCGGTCGGAAACGGCCCTTCGCCCACGCGTGTCTGATATGCCTTAGTCACCGAAATCACGGTGCCGATTGCCGTCGGCCCAACTCCAGTGCCGGTCGCCGCGCCGCCCGCCGTCGACGACGAGGAAGTTACAAACGGGTAGGTTCCGTGGTCGATGTCCAGCATCGTCCCCTGCGCACCCTCGAACATCACGCTGCCACCTTCGGCCAGGATCTTGTTCAGCAGCCGGGCCGTATCGGTCACAAACGGCCTCACCTCTTCCGCCGCAGCGGCGTATTCGTCGTACATCTGCGCCGGGTCCAGCGGTTCGGTGCCAAAGAGGGCGTGCGCGATGGCGTTCTTCTCGCCGCAAGCCGCCTCGATGTGCGTCTTCAACAATTCCGGCCTGAGCAGATCCACGACGCGCAGTCCGTTCCGCGCCATCTTGTCCTCGTAAGCCGGTCCTATGCCGCGGCTGGTGGTGCCGATCTTCTTTCGCCCCGGCGCGCTTTCCGCGGCCAACTCGATCATCCGATGGTAGGGCAAAATCACTTGTGCGCGGTTCGAGACAAAAAGCTGCTCATCGACGGCCACACCCAGCCCGCGCAGCTTGGCTACCTCTTTTAGAAATGCGATCGGGTCCAGCACCACTCCGTTGCCGATCACGCCACGGCAACCTGGCCGTAACACTCCGCAGGGGATCAACTGCAACACGAACTTCTGAGCGCCGATGACGACGGTGTGCCCGGCGTTGTGCCCACCGGAATACCGCGCCACGGCAGAAAACGGCTCGCTCAGTACGTCCACGATCTTTCCTTTGCCCTCGTCGCCCCACTGGGCGCCCAGCACTACTGCCGTCTTTGCTCGCATCTCGTTTCCGTTCCTTGAGTTGTGCTTGATTCTGGTGAATGACACTCCAGCCGGGGCGGTCCCAACATCGAGACGCGCAAAGGAATCCTGGGCTGAAGATGAGGTCGCAGGCCCCTTCGGCCCGCACCATCTCCGATGATAAACCCTGGGCGCTTTTGCCGGCTGTGCGCAGATCAAACAGGCGCCCCTTTGGAAAAATGAAGGACACCTTAAGCCGCTTCCTATGCAGTGCTTGACCCCGATCAATGTTTCCGCTCTAAATGGTCCCCATTCTGTAAGTTGTGAAGGGCTCGCACACTCAAATCAATTCTCTGTGACAAGAATGGGCAAACTCCCGTTGCATCGGACCTTTCGGCTGACCACATACGCACTGCTGGCTCTCTGCGCGGCCTCAGGCAGCTTGACGCAGATCGCTCCGGAGTTGGCCTGTGCGCAGGGCGCGATTCCGAAGCTGGACGCGAAAGAACCATCGCCGCTCGAGATTCGTTGCATGGCCAATCCAGAATTCATCAAGCCGGGCGAGACCAGCACCATCGTCGCTTACGCGGGAAGCCCGCAGCACCGCCCGCTGACATTTTCCTACTCGGCCTCGTCCGGAAATGTCAGCGGCAGCGGTGCAACAGCGGTCCTCTCCTCAGCGGGAGCGCCTCCGGGCACTGTCGAAATCACCTGCCGTGTCTCCGACGACCAGGGCCGCACAGCCGCCGCCAGCGCCGTCGTGGTGATCGGTGCGCCGGTCATGGCTGTTCGACCCCCGCCGGACTCTGTGCACGCGCCCACAGTGACCGGGGCTGCTCCCACTCTCACGCCGCCTCCGCCTCCGCCTCGAAAAAAAGGTGCTCACCCCTCCTCGTTTCCAAGCGATCTTCAGGCTCCCTCGGCCGCGATGCCGGCTCCTGTTCGCCAGCCGGCTTCGATTGCATCCACACCGCCGTTGTCTTCCCCGACCGGCCAGAATCAGACCGCTCAATCCTCTCCCGCCCCGTCGAGCGAATATGAGCAGGGTTATGCGCTGGAGACATGGAAGAAAGGCCTGAACGAGGGGCACATCCACTACTCTGTGCTGCCCAGCATGAAAGCGCAGGTGCCGTCCCCGGTCACGGTGCAGATTAATGGCTTTCAGGATGCCGCAGGGACGCAGCCGTTGTTGGACGAAACAGGGAGCGACACCCTGAAGGTCTCTTCGTATATGAAGGTGGAGTTGCTTGCGCCGCTCAATCCGGGGGAGTTCACCATCACGCCGAAGGACAGCGATGCGGTGAAGTTCGTCCCCATTGACGGATCTGAAACATGGAACTGGAACGTGATTCCGGCCTACGAAGCGAAAAACCAAACGTTGGAGATCAGGGTATCGCTGGTCTACAGACGCCCTGACACGACCCTGGAAGATACACTGGACGACCAGCACTTTACGGTGAATGTGGAGGTGCAAAAGCTGACCACCACCGTCTGGCAGGACTTCCAAAAGGACCCCATTGCCTTCATCCAGTACATGCTGCCGGGTGGCGCTGGATGGGCCGCACTTGCCGCCCTCATTGGGTCAATGGGCGGGTTCGCGTGGTGGAAGCGGAAGAGCCGCAAGACAGCGGCTCACAGGTCCCGCACCAAATAGAGTCCTCGGCCCATGACGCATTCCCTCACCACCGGGCGTCTCCTGCTGCGGCGCTGGCGCGACACCGACCGGCTACCCTTCCAGAGGCTGAATGCAGATCCGCGCGTGATGGAGTTCATGCCCGACCTGCTCACGCCCGCAGCCTCGGACGAGCTGATCCTGCGCATCGAAGAGCACTTCGCTCGGCACGGCTTTGGCCCCTTCGCCATCGAACTTCGGGATAACGGAGCATTTCTCGGTTACATCAGTCTATGGGTTCCAACCTTCGAAGCGCCGTTTATGCCGGCTGTCGAAATCGGCTGGCGGCTCAGCGCCGACTATTGGGGCCGCGGTCTGGCCACGGAGGGAGCCCGCGCCGTCGTCCGTCATGCCTTCACGGAACTTGGTCTCGACAGTCTTGTCTCATTTACGGCGCCTGAGAATCTGCGCTCACGCCGCGTGATGCAAAAGCTCGGCATGGTGCACGATTCTGCCGGCGACTTCGACCACCCGCGTCTGCCCCAGGGGCATCCACTCAGGCGTCATGTGCTCTACAGACTCGATCGGGAGAGATAACAGGCCTTCAGGCGGCCGCCGAATCGACCTTTTCGGCTCCGAAGACTTCCCCGGAAAGAATCAGCAGAATTCCGGCGATCCACATCGCATGGCCAATCAGCGGAACCAGCGGATAGAGCGCAAAAAAGGCCCAGGTTCCGATCATGAAGACCACAATTACCCCAGCCGCGATGCGTCGCGGCCAGCGAAAGACCGGAAAAAGCAAGAAGATCAGATAAAGCACCAGCAACGGATTGATCCAGCCGCTGAGCACGGCTAAAAAGTCCTTCGATTGCCACATCTCGGGATTCAACGTATTGATCACGGTGATCCATGCGCAGCGCGAGCCTTTCAGCACCATAGGCGCATCGCCGCCGGCGGTGGCAACCTCTCTGCATGCAGGCAGGAAAAACGCCCAGACGTAAATGCAAAAACCCACCAGCCGCGCGATCAAAACCGAGCGTGCCAACGTTGCGCCGCGCGAACTCTGCGACATGAAACTCTCCTTCGATTCTTATCCGGCTGCAGGTGAGAACGGACAGCGCCGCTTTTCGTCCTGGCGAGTATCCGTCAGTCACCAAAGAGCCCTTGCGAATCAAGTAAATCCGGAACAATCCATGATAGTTCATGACGGCCAAAGGTCGCTCCGCTGGCCACACTTTAGTAATGCCTTTGACCTGGTGGCGATCGCTGCCCCTGCCGAGAAGACAATGAAAAAGCGCCGCCTAAAGCGGCAAGGCATGACCTTGGTCACGATCAAACCTCATGAAGCAATCGCTTGCCGTTAGTTCTTGTGAGATTCTTGGCCCGACCTTGACATTCCGCGGATCACACCATCCGCGATGCGCGCCGCCTCCACCGCCGGACGCACTGCATGAACCCGCACGATCGACGCCCCATGCAGAATAGACGCCACCATGGCGGCTACGCTCGCAGTCTCCCGAGCCTCGACCGGGGCATCGCTTCCTCTCCTGTTGCTCCCAATCCGGAGCGGTGCCAACGTCCGGCCCAAAAACGACTTCCGGCTAACTCCGGCGAGCAATGGCCTGCCAAGTTCCAACAACTCCGCCTGCCGGGCAAGCAGGTGGAAGTTCTCTTCAAAACGTTTGCCAAAACCGTAGCCGGGATCGAGCACCAATGCCTCGGGCGGAACTCCCGCCGCGATTGCGGCTCTGAGGCTCTCGCTCAGGCCCGTCCGCACCGTAGCCAGCACCTCATCCGGCTCCAGTCGCGGCAGATCGCTCCACTCCTCGGGACGCCCCCGCGATTGCATCAGCACCACGCCGCAGCAAGCCTCCGCGCAGACCGGAGCCATCTCCGCATCCCACATGAATCCACTGACATCGTTCACAATCTCCGCGCCAGCCTTCACAGCCGCCCGCGCTGTCGCCGCCTTGTAGGTGTCAGCCGAGAGGATTGCATCCGGCCTCGCCCTGAGGATTCCTTGAATCACCGGCAACAGCCGCGCCTGCTCCTCGTCGGCGGTGACCATGGGGGTAGCCCCGCCCGCCTTCGATCCCGGCCGCGTGCTCTCCGCACCCAGATCAATCAGGTCGGCCCCCTCGTCGAGCAATGCCAGCGTGTGCGCCACAGCAGCCTCAGGATCGAGAAAGCTCCCGCCGTCGCTGAACGAGTCCGGCGTAATGTTGACCACGCCCATCACCAGCGTGCGCTGGCCCAAATCGAGGACTCGAGTGCGCAGTCGCCACGGTATTACAGTCCGGCTCATATCCGTCATCTCTCTTCTCCGGCCCTCATCGAGACGCTAAGGCGCTCTGAACCCTCAGTGTCTCTTATTTAATCAAGCATCCCTTATCGTTGGTGCGCCGCAAACACCTTTCTTCCTGCTAAACTCCCTGCATGGCGCACTTTCGTCAGATCCCAGCGCTCCTTCTGGCCTTCGCTTTAGCCCCTGTCGCCGTGCTCCCAGCCCAGGGTCCGGCGCAGCACCCCGCCACACTCGCGGCTCACGCCGCGCCGGCAAGAGGCCCGCTCGCCGAGCGCATCCAGGCCATTCTCGCCGATCCGGCGCTAAACCATGCGCACTTCGGCATCAGCGTGGCCACTCTTGACGGCCACTTTGTCTACGGATTGAACGAGGGCCGGCTTTTTGTCCCGGCCTCCAATGCCAAGCTGGCGACCACCGCCGCGGCCTATGCCCTGCTGCCTGTCGAAACCCTCACCTGGACCACGAACGTGGTGGCCGGCGGCGAGATCGATAGCCAAGGCCTGTTGCATGGCGACCTGATCCTGCTGGGCGCGGGCGATCCGACTCTGAGCGCCCGCCACTACCCCTACCGGCCGCCCGAGCCGGCCGCGAGCCCGGCAAAGACGAGCCCTGCTGCCTCCTCTGCCGAAGAAGAAGAGGCTCCGAAGCCGCCCAAAGCGATGGACATCCTGAATCTGCTGGCCCAGCAGGTTGAGCAATCCGGCGTGCGCACCGTCGAGGGCAGCGTGGTGGGCGATGACAGCTTCTATCTCGACGAACCCTACGCCACTTCCTGGTCATGGAACGATCTCGTATGGAGTTATGGCGCTCCTGTCTCCGCACTCACGTTCAACGAGAACTCCGTGGAGCTGACCGTAACCGCCGATCAGGAGTCGGGCGCCGGTACCTCGGCATCGGGAGAATCTGCCGCCACAGCCTCTCCTACCCTGGCCACCGCCGAGTGGACCCCCGACGTAGACATCTACACCCTCGACGGCGCGATGACCGCCGCGCCCAAAGGCGAAGCTGCTCATCCCGGCCTCGATCGCCGGCCCGGCAACCGGATGGTGCGAGCATGGGGCACCGTGCCTCCCGAGGGCTTCCATGCCTCACTGGCCGTCGAAGATCCCGCTGAATTCACAGCCGCGGCCTTCAAAGATGCGCTGCGCAGCCGCGGCGTCACCGTCAACGGCGGCTACCTGCCGCGGCACAAGCTCACAACCGGAACCGCCGACTACGCCGATCAGCGCGCCCAGCCCCTCAAGCTCACCCCCTCCGATCTGATCACGGTCGTTGCGCCGGTCGAGAATCGCAAGGTGCTGGCCACTCGCGTCTCGATCCCCGTCGCCCAGGACATTATGGTCATCAACAAGACGAGCCAGAATCTGCACGCCGAGCTGCTGCTGCGCCTGCTCGGCAAGGTGCACGGCACAGACGGCAGCTTTGCCGAAGGCTCGCGCGTGGTACGCGAGTTCCTCCTGGGCGCAGGCGTTGAAGACGCCGACTTCTTCTTCTACGATGGCTCGGGGTTGAGCAATGACGACCGCATGGCTCCGCGCGCTTTCACCCAACTGCTGGCTTACGCCTCGCGCCAGCCCTGGGGCGCAGCCTGGCGCGCGACGCTGCCCGTCGCCGGCGTGGACGGCACGCTGATCAACCGCTTCAAGAGTTCGCCGCTCAAGGGCCATCTCTGGGCCAAGACCGGTACGCACAACGAGGCCAACGCGCTCTCCGGCTACCTGACCACGGCCACCGGCAAGACCCTCGCGTTTTCGATTCTCGTCAACGGACATCGCCCCGGCAGCGAGGCCGAGCTCAAAGCCATCGACCGCATCGCCGAAGCCATCGCCGCCGCGGATTAGGCCGGACTCGTTTGCAACCTTGTATCATCGGAGCCAGATGCGCACTCGTTCTCTCGTCTCCCGCCTGGCCGCCTCGCTTGCGGTTCTCACTTCCTCCCTGGCCTTTGCCGGCCTGTTGGCCTCGGCCCTGGACGGCTGCCGTTCGCTGCCCCCCTCAAAGCCCGAGGCGCTGTGGAGCATCGAAGAGGCGCGCGGCGCGCAGGTCTTTCATCAGGCCTGCGCCAAATGCCACTACCCTACCTCCACCAAGGGCATGAAGGGCCCCGGCCTGCAGGCGATCACCAAGATCAAGGCTATGCCCTCAGGCGCGCCGCCTACCGACGAACGGCTCACTTACGCCATCCTGCACGGCCGCGGCATGATGCCCGCCACGCAGCTCACCGATGACCAGCTCAGCGATCTGCTCGCCTATCTGCACTCCCTATGACCGTCCCCGAACGCACTCGCGAATCCGAAGAGAATCCAGCCGGGGGCGAACCTGTGCCGATGGGTCGAAAGAAGACCATCCGACAGCTGCCCGGACTCATAGCGATCAGCCTCTACATGTTTGTGCTGGCGGGGATCAACATTCTGGGCGTGGCCGGCGGCCAGGCTCGGCCCGCATACCTCGTTTTTTCAGCTCTCTTTATCGCGGCAGCCCTGGGATTGCCGATGCTCCTGCGCTGGGCCTGGGCGCTGACCCTCGCCGCGATGGCTCTGCTCGTGGCGCTCTTCCTCTGGAAGTTCGCCGCCAGCCATGCGTTCCCCTTCGCGATTCAGGGCCTGTTGAATCTGGTCTTCTTCCTCTATCTCGTCCGTGTTGAAGTGCGCGAAAAGCTAAGATAGACGGATTCAACGCTTGATCGCCGCAGGACGTTATCTCCGGTCTCGGGTGTCGGGCACACTCACAATCGTTGACACAGACCCCTGGTTCACAAACTTCATGAACTCCGATTCCGCCAGGCGCGACGGATGCACCTCGCCTCCAAGCCCGAAGAAGCGGCAGAAGCTCATGATCAACGGGCGCCAGCGGACCGCATCGATGTGGGGGCGATCACCGTCGCCCACCAGCAGTTTCTCATCGACGTGAAGCTTTGCGATGTGCACTTCAAATGCGTTGGCGGCCACGTTTTTACCGAAGGGGCGGAGGTCGTGCACGATGCCCTCCATCTGTATGGGACATTGAAGCACGCGTGGAGGCGCAACCGATAGCGACTCCACCGCGGTGAATCCCGCGATGCCGAACTTGTTCGGTTCATAGCGATAGCCCCACTGAAGTTTCCTTTCCGGCACAGGATCTTTGCCGGTCGTCATAGCGAGGAGATCGACGTGTGTGACCTGATCCTGCGACGGCAGGTTGATGACGCACTCGCGCGTCCGGATGAGGTTATCGGAGGTCTGGCCCTTCTGTCCCAGGCCAAGCATGCAACTCCAGCCCAGCCACCACGCCGACGACATCGGCGCAAGGTTGGGCGACCCGTCGGGATTCAGGGTGCTGATAAGCGCCACGGGGGTTCCGAAATAGAGAATGGTTGGTTCAATCGTCTTGTGCATGCGTCAACAATAGGGGAGGCCGGACCGCCGATGCATCCCGAAACTTGCGGACAATTCCGTTTTTTCCGGGCGCGCGTCAGGCAATCCAATGCCGGAAAGGAACACAGGCCGACTGCGCTCCCGCTACAATGAAACCGTGATGGAACTGATCCAGATCGCCCCCGCCCTCAAAGCTCCGGCTCCCAAGCCCGAGTGGCTCAAGGCCCGCGCCCCGATGGGCGAAAACTACCACTCTCTCAAGCAACTGGCCCGCTCGCTCCAGCTCCACACCGTCTGCGAGAGCGCCCACTGCCCCAACATCGGCGAGTGCTGGCACCACAAGACCGCGACTTTTATGATGCTCGGCAACCTCTGCACCCGCCGTTGCGGCTTCTGCGCCGTGCCCAAGGGCCGTCCCGAGCCCATCGACTTCGACGAGCCACGCAGGGTTGCGGAGGCTGTGGCTAAATTAGGGCTGCTCCACGCAGTGGTCACCAGCGTCAACCGCGACGACAATCTCCTCGGCGGAGCGCGCGCCTTCGCCCTGGTCATTGAAGAGATTCGCCGCGTTGCCCCCGGCTGCCGCGCAGAAGTCCTCATCCCCGACTTCCAGTGCAACCGCGAAGCCATCCAGACTGTCGTCGATGCCCGTCCAGATGTGCTCAACCATAACACTGAATCCGTCCCCCGCCTCTATCGCGTAGTTCGCCCCGGCGCGCGCTACGAGCGCTCTCTCGAACTGCTGCGTTATGCCAAGGAGCTGCGGCCCGACGGGCTTACCAAATCCGGCGTCATGGTCGGCCTGGGCGAAGAGACCGCCGAACTGCTCTCGGTCTTCCGCGATCTCGCCGCTGTCCATTGCGACATTCTCACCATCGGCCAATATCTGCGCCCCTCGCGCGACCATCTGCCCATGGCCCGCCTCTACACCCCGCGCGAGTTTGCCGAGCTCAAGGCCGAAGCCCTCAGGATGGGCTTCCGTCACGTCGAATCCGGCCCCCTGGTCCGCTCCAGCTACCACGCCCACGAGCAAGCTGCCTCGACCGGACTGGCATTTGTGACGTAGATTGGTGTGGGTAAATTGTGAAGATCGTATTCGGAATTCTCGGTACTCTGATGGCAACGCTCGCGACCTTCGTTTTCGCGGGTTTTGGAGTCACCTACGCCTTGATATTCTTCAGCTTCTCTGGCCCGGAATCGGTTGTTGAGCCATCTTTTGAGGTCGGATTCAGCTGCGGTCTCATTTGCGCATTGGTTGTGGGCTTCTTAATCGGCCGGTATTTTTGGATCAAATACTCAAGCGGTGAACCTGAGTGACACAACAACATCTTTAGAAAAGATGAGTTTAAGCTCCGGCTGCTTTAGTAGAATGTTGCTTGGCAATCTGCACCGCGAGGACGAACCCGATGGCAGCTTCATTCATGGCCGGTATTCCGGCGCTCAAGGAACTCAGCACTGACTTGCGGCACCGCATGGACGGCGCAGTAGCCACCTTCCAGGCCAACCTGGCCTCCACGCGCACCGGCCGAGCCAGTGTGCACATGCTCGACCAGGTCAAGGTGGACTACTACGGCACACACACTCCCATCAGCCAGTTGGCGCAGGTCTCCGCGCCTGAAGCGCAGATGATCCTGATCGCGCCCTGGGACCCAACCATCCTGAAGGAGATCGACAAAGCTGTCCGCGCCGCCGACCTGGGTTTCAATCCCATCTCCGACGGCAAGATCCTGCGCATCCCCGTGCCTCCCATGACCGAGGAGCGCCGGCGCGATGTCTGCAAGCACCTTAACAAGGTCCTCGAAGAGCATCGGACCGCTGTCCGCAACGTCCGTCGCGACGGCAACGACGCCCTCAAGAAGCTCGCCAAAGAAAAAAAGATCAGCGAGGATGAGGAGAAGCGCGCTCTCGAAGAGGTCCAGAAGATGACCGACGAAGAGATCCGTCGCATGGAAGAGCTCTCCCACAAAAAAGAAGCCGAAGTCATGCAGATCTGAGAAGTCATTCGCTCGCATTGAGGGATGTCAAACGGTAGTGAGCATCGACATAATTCGAATCTCCTTTACCGGTCCACAATCCCTGCGATTGTGCCGTTCCCGAGTCAGAGTGCAAGAAGAATAGGCGGCGGCTCCCGGCAATCCCCTGCGAATCAGCTCAATTCTGCTGATCGCGGGTGTGCCGGGAGACGAGGCGTTGGGGCTTCATTTGCTATTGTGCCGCCGACAGATGTCCAACCAGCGTCAAGTCAATATCGACTACTTTGGCGACCTTCAGGACAAAGATGCTCGGGTCTTTCAGTCCCCATTGAACGTAGGGAACCTGGAATTGCGTCTTGGCGGTCAAAGTCGTCCCATCGATATGAATCTGCATAGGCACGGTGAGGTCATGCGGGGTTCCGTGGAGGGTAAGGACGCCACTGACCTGGATGGAGGAATCGCCCGATGCCGCTACAGTTCCTCGATAGGTCTTGGCAACGAATGAGATGTCGGTAAAGTGCGCCACGTCGAGGACGTCTGAATTCATCTTCTTGTCGCGGCCCTGATCGCCGCTGTTACCGCTGCCGGCCGCGACGACAACCGATCCGGAGATGCTCTGCGCACTGCGGTCAAAATCGATCGCGCCACTCTGCACGTGGAAGATTCCGTCAACATGGTGCGCGTTTCCACCCAGTGCGAAGGCAACTTTGCTTGCATCCGGATTCACGGTGAAGCTCTGATGCTGGGCAAACGCAAACGGAGCGAAGATCAACGAGAATGCGAGGAAGAGGGATCGTGCGAAGGTCTTCATGGTTCGTCTCCTAGCTGAATTGTGGTTATGGGTTTTGTTTGGGGTGGCTGATCTGCTGCGACAACCAAAGGGAGATCGATGCGATGTCGCTATCGGACAGATATTCATGTCCAGGCATATCGGTTCCGTTGATTCCATATTTAACGATTCGCGCCAGGCGATCCCGCCGCTCTCCAAGATCGTCTGAAAGTGGAAGATGCAAGTAAGGTCCAACGGAAAGATCGGGAGGGGGTCGCTTGAAGCCGGCCGCCCAGCGCGTGTCGCCGCCTGCGTCATGGCAGGTGGAGCAGTAGAGATGGAAGAGCCCTATGCCTTCGCCGGCACTGGCTTTTGCGATGGCCGAGGAGGATAGATGCCAGTTCTCTTCCTCGACAAGATGCTCATTCATACCGTTTCCGTGCAGGCTTGCGAGGTAGCTCACGAGATCGTCGCCGCGCCGGTCATAGAAGAGAAAGCCATAAGAAGGCATGATGGATGCGCCGCTGACCTCGGGCGGATTTGCGAAGTGGAGCTTGAGCCAGAGCGGAGAACGGCGTCCTCCGACCTCGGAGAGATCGGGCCCCTGACGACGATTTCCGATCAGCGGCGGGCGCTCCCGGCGGAGTTCCTGAAGCGGTTCGACAGGGCCCCACATCAGAACATCGGGCGAATTCGGACGGACGTATTGAGAGTGGCAGGCAATGCAGCCTTCGGAGATATAGACTTGCCTTCCCTGTTCGATCTGTGAGATCTGCGTGCGTGCGTCGCCAGCCTTCGAGATGCCATTCAGTGCAAAGGCCGCCAGAAGCGCCGCCAGGGTTAGAGACAATTCGCGCTTGCGTTGCTGAACATAGGCGGGCGAAGAGGCTAACAAAATGACAGCGCCCGCGCCCAGAAGGAACAGCGGCGGAATGTGACCGAGATTCTGGCCCATGCCGATTCCCATTGCAGAGCCTGACCAGCCGGCAATGGCGTAGAGCCATCCAGCCTGGCGTCCGCGCTCCGCTGTTGAAGCGGATGGGGAAAGCAGAGCTGGATAGGCTACCAGCGCGACCGAGTAGAAGGACACACCAACGGGATAGAAGATCGACGCCAATTCAATTCGATGCGGGTGGGCCAGAAGCAGGCAGGCAACGCACAGCGCGAGAAATGCACCGGAAAGAACCCAGGTAAGACGTTTGCGGCTCAAGAGCCACGCGCTCGCCATTGCCGCCAGAAAATGAAGCGCACCGTTCGTCCACAGATGGGTTGAGCCTTCCCATGTGCCGGACTTCAACTGCGGAGTCTGCTGAATGATGAAGAAGGCGGCCGAGTCCAGCCAAACAAGCGCCGTGAAGCACGCCAGCACAGGGAGAAAAGAGATTGCGGATCGAGGCCGAGTTATCTCGCGTTCCGGAGTAATGTGTGCAGTCCGGGGAATTACTCCGATTCCGGCAAGGCATAAAAGGCCCGCCGTTGTGGCCTGCATCTCAACCGAGGCTGTGAAGAAGGGTGGAAAATTGCAGATGAAATAGCCAACGCCGGTGCCGATGCCGACGAGCAGCAGCGGGTTGCGATTACCTGTCCAATGTCGCAGATGCGTGACAAGTGTGACAGTGAGCAGGCCCAATCCGGCGCCAATCAGGAACGAGACAGTAATGCTCGCGGCTAAGCTCAGCGGAAGAAGCGACAGGAAGGCCGCCGCGCCTGAAATACAAAGTCCTGCGCGGAGCCGCAAATCTGGCGAGGGGCAAAGGCTCGTCCGCGGCGAAAGCAAGCTGAGGATGATTCCGCCGGCGGCCATGGCGGACATCACAATGGTCAGTTGCGATCCGGCAATGCCGAGGCTTGCCAGCCGCTTTAGAAAGGCGAACTGCGCGAAGATGAGGAAATAGACAAAGGTGATCGCGACAAGGCTGGCGCCTTGCCATCCAACGGCAAACCGGTTACCGCGCGACATTGGCCAGCCAGCCTTTGCGAAGTCCGATCGCTTGAATCAGGGCGCATGAGCCGTCGGTGATCGCAACCGTAAGCCAGCCGGCCTCCAGCGATTGCGCCACAATATGCGAGACGAGGAAGATAGCTACGCTGGCGCGGGTGATGGCCGTGAGTAGCCAAACGATCTCGAGCTTGCATGGGCTTCTTCGGCGAACGATTACCCACGCTCCATAGAGGCAGGCGAGGCCCACGGAGAGAACAAACTCTCCGATGAAGGAAAGAAACGTCAGCGCATCGGCGGGCACATGCAGGCGCATGAGTCCCAGAGCAAAGCCGGGCGAAATGACCAGCAAGGCGCCAGTTGCTGTATCGGAGATGCCTATGGCCAGCTGATAGGCGATGAGAATGGAACGGTTCATGCTGCCACCTCCTCGTACGGCAGACTGACGCTCGGCGCAAATACCGGTTTGCGCAGCAGCGTGCCGGCGTCGATGAGCCAGTCCAGAGATGCGGCCAGCATCACCATTCCAACGACCAGGCGAAGAATGTAGATCATCTCTCGCGTCATACCGGGAACGATCGTGAATGCAGGATCAAAGCCCTCGCGCCATCCGGCGATGGACATCAGCAGGACATACCCCAGAACGCCGATATTCCATGCATAGAAAGATCGCGTGCGATTGAAGATCCAACCTCCCTCGCCGAGCAATTGGACCATGACGAAGATCAGCAGGCTGGATGTGAAGCCGGCCATGGCCAACAGCGAGTGGCCAACTAGGCCATCGGTGAATTTGAAGTGATCGAGAATGCCAGGGAGAAAAAGAACCCAGCCTGTAACAACAAGTGCGGACCACCAGCATAAGAAGGCAATGCGCCAGCGACGCGTATTCGCATTCCACTTGAAGGCCGCGTAATAGGCGGGCGTGAGCGGAATCCAGATGAGTAGGCTGCCGAGCGAAAGGAATTGCGCGGGGCGATGGTGGCTGATGTCATTGCGGCCGAGAACAAAGCAGAGGAGGAACTCCGCGACTAAAACGCCCCAGGCAATTGCGACCGCAGTGGATCGCTTTTCCGAGCGCTGTGTAAGACCGAAGGGAAGCATCAGCAGAATCGCAACGATGATGAGCGACGATTCAAGCTGGCTCGCGCCGGTCGGGCCGCCAGTGTCGGGATTGACGGCGGGATAGTACTCAGGCCCGGACGCAAAGTAGATCACAATTGGAACAATCAGCAGGAGCATAAGGCCGAGGATCTTCGCTCCTCGAACGGCGAGTGTCTGACTGCTAGTGGTACTCCATTCACTGAAAAACGCAATTGCGAGCAGGAACCACAGGGCGATCATGGCGAGCGGAAAGAAAACGCGCGCGTAGCCAGACCAGTCGAGAAAGAGCTTGCCGCTGGAGTGGCCGGAGAGCCAAGAGTAAACGCCCACTCCAAGGGCAGCGGACCACACCCACAGCACTGGGCGACACCGGTTCGCCGCGGGACCGCGATCCGCTCCGTAGACCTTGAAGAGGAATCCGGCCAACGGAAGGCTGGTCCATCCGTAGAGTTCAAGGTTCATGTGCACCATGATCCAGCGGCCATAGGTCCATTCGCCGAGCAATCGATTGAGCGAGGGAAAGAGCAGAAGAATCGCAATCAATATGCCCACGGCATTTGCAAAGACAAGCCAGAACAAGGCGTGCCATGCGGCGCTGGCGACAACCTGCGGAGAAGTGCAGGGAGCGATCTTCGTTTCAGACCGATACTCGTGCATGAATCCTCCCTTCGTGCATCTCCATCAGACGGTCGCAGCGCGCGGCCAGGCCGCGATCGTGTGTGGCCATCACCAGAGTCACGCCTTCCGTGGCAACGATGTCGAGCAATAGATCGAAGACCGTGCCGCTGGTCTGTTCATCGAGTGAGCCGGTTGGCTCATCGGCCAGCAGAATCTTTGGCCGGTTCATCAGTGCGCGGCAGAGCGCGGTTCGCTGGCGCTCTCCACCTGACAGTTTCTGGATGCGATGGCCGAGCCGATCGGCCAGGCCAGTGCGTTCCGCAAGCTGGCGCAGCCGCGCCATTGCGGCGCGTCGATCAACGCCTGCGGCCACGGAGGGAATCAGGCAGTTCTCTTCCAGCGTCAGATCGGGGATAAGGTTGTGGAGCTGAAAGACGAAGCCAACCTCGTAGCGCAACAGACGCAGCAGGTCGCGGTGGCGATTGACCTCAATTCCATTGACCGACAGATGCCCGTGATCGGGCAAGTCGAGGCCGCCAAGCAAGTGCAGCAGCGTGCTCTTACCGCAGCCCGATGGCCCGCAGAGCGCAATCGTCTGGCCCTCGGCGGCCTCGAAGTCCACGCCCCTCAGCACTGAAATCGTCCCGTCGTCATAGCTCTTCCACACGCCTTCAGCGCGAAGAACGATTCGAGGCTGGTTGCTGGCTTGCTCGATCAGTTGGTTCATTCGAAGCGCAGCGCCTCCACCGCTCGGACACGCATGGCGAATGCAGCAGGATAGAGCGCACCTGCGATTCCGGTGATCACAGCCAGCAGAACCACGATCAGAAGAACGGCGGGCTGAAGAGTGACGTCAATATAACCATGAAGTGCGGGAACCAGCTTGAGCGCATAGAGCAGGCAGCTTCCGGTCACGAGCCCCATCACCGCCCCGGCTAGAGAAACAACCGCCGACTCGCCGAAGATCACGGCAGCGACCTGCATGTGAGAGAAGCCGCAGACGCGCAGAATGGCGATCTCGCGAATACGCGTAAACACCGACATGATCATGGTATTGGCAACGCCGAATCCGCCCAGCAAAAGGCCGCATCCGCCCACCGCCCAGGCCGTGGCCTTTAAGATCTTGAACTGCGAGTAGGAGCGGTTGAACTCCTCATCTTCTAGGCCAATCAAGCTGGAGAAATTCGCTTTGACAGTGCTCTTGAACAAGGCTGCATCCTCCTTGTTGCGGAGCTTGATGGTGATCACCGAGGATGTCCCTTCCTTGTGAAAGAACGCCTGCGCGGAGCTGAGCGGCATGAATACGCCGCCATCTTCAAAACCATTGGCCGTCTTCAGAATTCCGATGACGTGGAAGACTCCGTGACCAATGGGCACATGATCGCCGAGTCTTGCGCCGAGAAACTCCGCGGCCCGTTCGCCAAGAACCACATCGTCGGTGTGCTGTGCAAAGGCGAGCCGATCGCCGGCGATCCAGGCCGCCTGGCGGATGCGGGCGTCGGCGGCAGTGATGCCAAAGCAGGTGATGATCGGGTGATCGGCGCTGGAGACAATGCCGAAGAGCACAGGATCGGCATGGGCCACCATCGGCCAATGGGAGATCTCTCCCAGCGCCGTCGCCGGGACGCTGCTGAAGAAGAGATCCGAGACATTGCGCTCGAAGACAATGATCTCGCTGTCGCTCGACAAGACGCCTGAAAACATTCCGACGGCGCCTTGCAATACGGTAACCACAGTCAGCATGGCCGCGACGCTGAAGGCGACGCCGGCAACACTGATCAACGATCGGACACGATGGCAGCGAAGATTGGTTACGATCAACTTGAGAAAGATCACGGACGCGCTCCCAGGCAAACTTCGTGAGCATTCTCGGTTATCCGGATGAGCTCCTCTTGCAAGTAGTTTCGTATCTTTCCAAGGAAGAACAACTCCGGTCTCGATTTCAGAAGCTGACTCAGCGTTCTGTCTCCGAGATGAATGAAGCGGGTGAAACGCTCGACGGCGGCAGGAACCCCCATCGCGGATGCCACGTTGGGCCGATCGAGCAAGAGGTCTCGGGCAACGGTTTTTCCGGCCTCCGTCGCGCTGCCCAAGAGATCCTTCAGGTCATCGACCATCTGGTAGCCGAGACCCCAGCAGTGGGCGATCCGCTCCAGCAAATGAATCTCCCGCTCTGAAGCTCCGCCCAGCATCGCGGGGAGAACCAGCGTAAGCCGGATCAACGAGACCGTCTTGCCTCGCGCAATTCTCTCGGTCGTCTCGCGGTTGTGCGGCAGCGTGGAGTAATGCAGGTCCAGGCTCTGGCCATTCAGCAACCCATTCACGCCAAGACACTGCTCAATGTATACGAGAGCGCGATGCTGGGTTTGCCGCGGAGATTCTGATACCGCCAGCCAACAGAGCGCGTAGGCGCGATTGATGAGCGCGAGAGCGGTGAGAATCGCTCCAGCCTCGCCGAATGCGAAGTGAACACAGGGAACTCCGCGGCGCTCATGGGCATTGTCCATGCACGGCAGATCGTCGAAGACTAGCGACGCAGTGTGGAAGTATTCCAGTGCGATGGCGAGGTTTTTAGCGGCGGCCTCTTCCAGGCCATAGGCCGCCGCCACTTGAAAGACCATCCGCGGCCTTACAAGGCTCCCTGGATTGTCAAGCACATGACGCAGTGCTTCCTCGAAAGGCGGGTCGAGCGCCGTTGGAAGCGGCAGGAAAGTCTTGAAGACATCCGCAAAAGGTGCCACTTCTGCTGACTTCATGCTGGTCGTAATGATCACTCTCTTACTGTTTCCTTTCTTTTCTCTTTGCCTGACATCACGGAAACAAGGGTGAATCCAGCGCTGGTTCCCCCATGCGGTGAACTCAAAATCAATGCATGGGTGAGACGGATGGACGGTTCTTTCGGAGAGCGGAAAAACGTCTCGTATTCATGACGATTTGTTCATTCTTGAGTATTGTTTTTGTAACTGTACCCTAGACTACTCATGGCGCATGACAAAGAAACAACCGCTGAATGACAATCCGTTCATCCGGCGGGCGTCGGAGCACAATTCGCTTCTTATGATTCCTCCTTTGACGATCAGTCAGGAGTTGGCTCGAATGGAATAGTATGCATTTATGCGGCTCTTGCTCGTTGAAGACGAAATCGATATACAGAGTTTCCTGCGGTCTTCGCTTGAAGAGGCAGGGTATCAAGTGGAAGCGGCAGCGGATGGCAAGACTGCCGAACAGCTCGCGGTCGAAGGCGAGTTCGACATCTTGATTGTCGATCTGGGACTGCCAGACCAGGACGGAATCAGTTTGATCTTGCGGCTGCGCCAGCTGGGGCTTCATGCACCAGTGCTGATCTTATCGGCGCGGCGGAGCGTCGATGACCGGGTGCGGGGCCTGGAACAAGGCGGGGACGATTATCTAACCAAACCCTTTGCGCTTGCCGAGCTGCTTGCCAGGCTTCGCAACCTTATCAAGCGAAACAGTCCGCCGGCAAGCGAGGCGACCCGACTGCGCGTCCTCGACCTTGAGCTGGACCTGCTTCGCCGCGAGGCGAGTCGATCCGGACAACTCTTGCAGCTCACGCCGCAGGAGTTTGTGTTGCTAGAGTATCTCTGCCGCAACGCGGGCCGCGTTGTAACCCGCTCCATGATTCTCGACAGAGTCTGGGGCATGCGCATCCAGCCGGACACCAACGTTGTGGACGTTCACATCTATCGATTGCGCAGCAAGGTCGATTGCCAGGGGCAGAAGCCGTTGATTCGAACACTGCGAGGCGTGGGCTATGTCCTCAAAGACCGCTAAGCCGATCCTGCATAGTGCCGCTTGGCGCATCTCGCTGTGGGCGACCCTGGCATTTGCCTGCGGAACCATGCTGGTCTTTGTCTTCCTGCACCGGTTTGTCGCCAGCGATATTCAGCGGCGCAGCGATGCATGGCTGTCCGGAGAGGTTGAAGTGCTGGGCGATGTAGCGGAGCGAACACCAAAGGACGCACTTCACGACCGCGTGGTCGCAGAGGTGGCCGAGCTGGCGGGCAGGGAAGTTCCTAACCGGGATCCCATGGCGAGCACTTCAAACGATTCGGTATTCTTCCTGCAGACCGGCTCGGACGGATCGCTCCTGCTATGGGTTGGCGCGGGAAGCGGTCTACCGAATCTGAAGGCCATTCAGACATCGAGAATTGTGCCGGATCGCCCGACAGACCTCAATGTTCAGGGGACTGCCATTCCTTTTCGCGTGGCTTCGACACGAACAGACGACGGAAGTTATATCTATCTCGGCCTGTCGGAGCGGGATGAGTTGCGGGTGCTTAGAAACCTGCGCGCGAGGTTCATCCTGCTATGGTTGGTGCTCGTTCTTCTGGGATTCGGAATTGTTTTCTATACCACACGCCGCATGCTGAGCCACGTGCGTGAGATTACCGACGCTGCTTCGAGAATCGGCCATTCCGATTTGAGCGCAAGAGTCCCAACTACGGCGCGAAGGGATGAGGTCGGCAATCTGGCGATGACGCTCAACCATATGCTCGACCGCATCGAGATTTCGATGCACCAGTTGCACACCATTACGGATTCATTGGCGCACGATCTGCGAAGCCCGTTGACGGCAATTCGCGGAAAGCTCGAAATCTCGCTTTCATCCGGTCTCCAAGGCGATCAGTCCGAGCCGATCGTCTCGGTAATCGAGGAACTGGACCGGCTGACCGATTTCCTGAATAAATCTCTGGACGTGGCCGAGGCCAAGGCGGATGCGCTCCGGCTTGCTCGCAGTGAGGTTGACCTGGACGAGCTGCTGGAAATCATGGTTGATCTCTACGAGCCCTCGATGTCGGAAATGAACATTCAGATTAATCTTGAGAGCAACGGCCCGCTCAAAATCGAGGCTGATGCCGCGCTGATCCATCGCATGATTGCCAATCTCTTCGACAATGAGCTGAAGCATCTGCCCGCAGGCTGTACGGTGAACCTGCTGCTTAAGGCCGATCAAGGCTGCGCCTCGCTCATTCTGGAGGATGACGGGCCGGGCTTCGATCGTGAGGTGCTGCTTCACCTCTTCGAGTCCAGGGTGAAGGGAAAAGGGTCGAACGGCCACGGGCTCGGCCTGGCATTCGTCGACGCGGTGATCCGCGCTCATGGCGGAGCCGTAACGGCCTGCAACCGTCAGAGCGGCGGAGCGCGGATTTCAGTAACGCTCCCACTTGCTTTCCGGCAGCGTGCCGGATCTTCCGCCCCAGTGACGCGCGGCCCACTGAAATAGGCCGGATCTGAACGGAGATCGTCTTGATGCGATCATGAGCGGAGAAGGCTTGCCGGATCAACCCTTGGCCGCCGATTTGAGCCGAAGAAAGCAGGTGTGCCGCTCAGATGCAGAGAATTCTGGATTGTCACGCCCACTGTCGGTTGGGTTGTCAGCCAGTTTTGCGTACCAAGGAACCAATTGCTGTTACCATCCCTGATTGCCGTCGCCGCGACGTTTGTGCCCACCATGCAGGATGGGGTGCCGTTCTATCCCAGAGACCAGATTCCATTTTGGCCGTAACAGCGCCCCGCCGTGGCAGTCTCGTCGCTGACATCGTTGCTGGCTGCGGTCGTCCTTTCTAGAGTATCTATTGCGGATCGGGTTCCGATGCGGACGCGGAGTCGGTATCGGTTGTCACTGCCGTCTGCTGCTGAAGACTGTATCCATCCCGCGTACGCAGGTGATACTTCTCTAGATTCTTACCTGCCAACTGCACCTTGATCGAGCGCCAGCCGCGGTTGGGGTTAGGCCGAGGATAGTAACTAAGAGTGTAGAGGTGAGCGAGATCGTTCTTGATTGAGGAGAAGGCATCTTTTTCCTGTCGCCAATTGCCTGCAAAATAGGCCTTGCCTCCGGTGACCTTGCTCATGCGTTCAAATGCGGCAGCGGAGATTGGTTCCGACTGAGCCTCGCGAGTGCTGACGATGTAGATGATGGTTCCCGTCGACTCGGCCAACTCTGCAACATCCTCGGGAGGAATTGAGCTCGCGTTGTCAGGACCGTTGGAGAAGACCACGATCGCCTTTCGCCCGCGAAACGGCGCCGCATCCTTGACGGTCAGCAAGAGTGAGTTATAAAGCGCGGCATCGTCACCGGCCACAGTACTACGCACGCCGTTAACTACCCGGAAACGGTCCGCGGTGAGCGACGCGGCGCGGCTCAGATCACGGCTATAAGAATAAAACGCAATCCGGTTGGCATCGGGCAGTGATCGCACAAATTCGGTGATGGCATCCTGAGCGAAAACAAAGCTCCGATACATGTAGTTGCTGGTGTCAAAGAGAATAAAGACGTTGGCCCCGGTTAACCCTGGAAGGTTGACACCTGCGAGGGAATGCTCTGGATTCGGATGGTCGGACTCGGGTGCTTTGGCGGTGCCAGACCCGTCGTCGAGCTTGGAGTCCGGAACGATCTTAATCGGTTCACTGGGGGCTCCATTGCTTTCTTCAAAGTTGGCAATCTTCTCCGGAATGTCGTCTTCCTTAATAATGAAGTCTTCCGGGCGAAGGCCGGAGACATAGTTTCCTTTGTTATCCGTGACTGCTACGTTGAGCTCGACCAGAACGACGTTGACGCGCAAACGGGATGGCTCGTACTGGGCCTCTGGGCGCGGCGCCGCGGCGAGGAAAAGAATGAGACCCGAAGATAGTGTGAAACGGGCGAAAAACCTCTTGGACCGAATCATGTAATTCTTGCTCCCATCCATCTCTGGAAATACCGTAGAGCGATTCTCTGATTTGCGCTCAGCCTGGGCTTGCGACGCTTGCCTGAGGGCCCCAACGTGTCCGTGGGGTTCTTGGGCAGCAGCCAGTCAAGGGATGCGGTTCGCAGACAAGGTGCTGGGGAGACTGTCAATCTGCCCAGTCGTCGCAGACGGATGCACGGAAATTCTCCCCTGCCGGAACTGATCACCTGTTTCCCGCATCGCGCGCAACAAAGCGGGCCAATCGTCGATGTCGGTGGCGAAGATGTTCGCGACCATATGCCGTGTCAGGTCGGGGACCAGAACGTTGAGCATCACTGGAGAATAGCCCATTTCATCGGCGAGACGTGCCCAGTAAAGGTTGCTGGATTCCCAGGATTCGCTAAAGAGCCGGCCATCGAACGCTCCGGAAAAAGGAAATATCCCCGTGCCGAGCAAGGTATTGGTGTTGCTTTGCGCCATTGCGGGATGGGGCGTGCCAAAGTCCTTCGAGAGACGATCAGGCGTGACGCGGGCGGGGTCTTTTTGGACGAGATCATCCAAATCCTGGCTCGCACTTCCCCAGTGATTCGCTTCTCCGGGGAACTTGCTGCGAAATTCGGATGCCAGGAAGAACGTGTCTGCAGGCAGCGTTTGAGCTACGAATGCGTTTACGCCTTCCTTGTGCTGCAAGGCTAATTCCGCCTGTTCCAACCGCGCCGAAGATAAGCGACCGGCGAGGATACCCAATACCTTTTCTCTCAATTGAGCATTGGACGCCGAAGCGATCAAGAGTTCTTCGCCGCTGCGCTGATAGAGAGCGGCGGCATGCATTTCGTCGTGGTCGACGGCCCACCATCGCGGCAGGACGGCGACGACCAAGAGCCCGGGCACCACCGCTCTCCAGATCAGGGCCTGTACTTTCTGCGGAGCAATGAAGTCCTGTTCCATTGACGCCAGCGCAAAGGGCAGATCGGCGAGCGATCCCAGCAGGAAAGCACCGCCGCCCGCAGTAACGCCGATCCCGATCGGCTCCGGTGCGCTCCAGACGCTTTCGACACCCTCCACGGAGGATGCTGAGAAGTCATGGGAGCGGACGAAAAGCGGATTGTTGTGCAAAACCTGAGCGCCCGGAGGTTCGTAGTAGGCGTAATTGAAGCCAACCAGCGTGTCCCTGAGAAATGGAGTGAGCAGGCCGCGCGCATCTTCGAGCTGGGTGGGCGAACTCTGAGAGCGAATGACCTTGGTGAGGTCGGTTCGTACCTGCAATTCAGCATGACGAGCGGTGTAGATGATCGGAGCCCAACTAGCCTTTTCGGTTCCCGTGAAGACGGGGCGGGGCATTTCGAATTCGTGCAGTTCCGCGGCAAGAGGAAGCAAGCTGTCGCCGATCGCTGCTCCGTGCGCCATCTTATCCAACCCATCGTACAGTTCGAAGAGCGTGTCAAGCGAAACCAAACGCTGGTCATCCATCACGGCACGGATCCGCCGGGCAAGTTCCTGATGCACCTGCCGGCCGTCTTGGCTGTCCTGCGGAGGGCCAGCGAGCAAATCGACCACTTGATTCTGGGAGACGTGTCTGTTGTCGCCGGCTGAGAGCAGCGCCGATTCGAGCGAGACACGGACTGCGTCAAAAAGCTGAACTGAAGACGAGATTTTGGAAAAGGGCTGAACCACGCTCTCCCATGATCGATTCAGCGCATCCTTTGGAATCTGCTCCTGGCGCGCAAGAATCTGCCATAGTCCGATGTCGGCCTGAAAAGCACCCAGGGCATTGGAGCGTAATGCAAGGTCTTTGATCTTGACGATGCGGTCTGCCGATTCGATAAAAGCAGTGATGGATGCATCGTCCAGAGCTGGAAACTCTGCGAAGATAGGAAACCAGTCGTTGAATTCGGAAAACCTGTCGGCAATCCTCTGCACCGTCTCATCGGATAACCGGCCTCCCAAAGGCCTTTCGCTGTCGATTGCGCTGAGCAGCAGATAGATTCGCAATGGATCTGCAGCGGCTTCAAGACCTGAAGAAGCTACCAATGCCTCGAGCAACTTTTCCGGGTTTTCCCATGAGCGGCCGTTTGTCGCCCATTCGCGGACGCTATTCCACTTGGACTTGCGGGTGAGGATTTCCTTCCAGACCTCCAAACTCCCCGGAACTTGAGGCTCACCGTCCGGTCGCCATTGCATACGGGTGAAGAGCACCTGAAGCCTGGAATTCTTTGGGAAGACACTTGTCGCCGCATAGGTGACGCTCGTTTCGCGGGGAGCCGACCGATAGGCACTGTAGAGGCGCCTCAGCCGGTCATTTTCAGTGAAATGGGCTTGCTGCGCTGAGCCGATACGCGATAGGGCGTCAAAATATGCTACAAGCCAACCGTGATCCCTTGAAAGCAGATGGATCACAAACTCTCCTGACGAGTTTGGGCTTGCTCCCACAAGTTCCTTCCAGGCTTGTTCCCCGCTCGCTCCGGCTGGTACCGAAACCTGACCGGAGCGAATGCAGATCCGGCTTCCATAAAAATCAAGCGATGAGGCAAACGGAAGCAGCTTCCTCAGTCCGGGCGACCGCGCCAGGGCAGACCTTGTTTGGCCATCGTTCTTGGCAAGAGCGGAATACAAGTGATCCACAGTCGGGTCGTGCAGCAGAACGTCGAGAATATCTGTCCGATACCCCGTCTTTACCGCCGAAAGCGCGATCCACGTCTTTTGGGAGAACAGGACCGGGACCTTAGTCGCAGGAAACGCAAAGGCAAACGGAGTGCCTTTCTGGAGGTCCTCTTCAAGCCTCGTGAGGGGGAAGCCAGAGTCGATGGTCAGGAATGCGCGCTTCGCGTCTTCAGTCACCAGGAAAGCGCCGTTCGGACCACAACCATCCTGAAACCTGTATCCGAGAATCCGAATTAGCTGCATTGCGTGATCACAATCCGCAACGCGGATAATGCCGTCAGAGCCGGCCAAAGACCGAAGCTCTCGCGCGAGCCGGACGTAACGATCAACAAGGATCAGGAATTCGGTCGGTTTACCTTCGTCGTAACCCCAAAGAGTAGCATTGCGAGCCAGCAGCGGAAGCACTTCGGCGGGAGAGACCTCTCGGCTGATACCGGCCATGCGCAGGAATGGCAGGAGCGGGCCCGGAATGACAGCCTCATTCACGGACGGGTAGAGCGATGCGTCTGTCGTAGCCTCTTCTTGCTGTTCGAGTGGGGGTGAGACCGCTTGAGGCGGCTCGCCGCTGCTTATAGTGCAACAGGCTCCAAAGTAAAAGAGAACCGCCGCAAATGTGTCCATGCAACGAACAGGAAAGCTCATTGCGAAAACTCCTTCCGACCTGATGGAGTCCGACTCGAATCCCTGAACGAACAAGTCGTCCGCACGAACGCACGCATATCCGGCGAGGCCGTTCTGCGATCCGTGCTGTGGTTTGGCTTACGCTTACGCCGATCTCTCAGGGTGCGGACAAGTGAATGCCGTCATCCGTCAGTGGTGCTCCTGGAGATCGCTTTGAGAAGCCTTAGGGTCTCGGCCTCGCAAGCATGACGGCGCTGATTACCCTGCTCTGAAAGGGCACGTGGGGGAACTCACGCGCGCTGGCAGACATTGTCGCAAATTCTGAATTGGATTTGCAACTTAATCTTAGGCTACTGGTTCCGCAAACCGATAGGGAAAGGGATCCGGGTAATGCGGAAGGCATGTCCAAGCGAGGTTCATGCACATTCATCATTCGATTGAAATCGCCAGGCTCGTGGGGCGGGTTACTGGGTTTTTGTTTTTCGAGGCCTCCGGTCGACAACTCAGCGATCTAGTTTAAGGTGAACCAGATGCCATGTGTCTCCGCAGGGTTTTTGTCGTCAAGTTGAGTCGGCCCTGCGCTCCCTTTGGCCAGTCAGAACATGTTGGGGTCTTGCCCGCTCTTCCGCTGAAGCTGTTTCTATCCGTCATCTCGTCAATTCCGGTTGAGGTCTGGTTCTCCCGTATGCTCATGGAATGAGAGCAGGGCTCCGGCTGGTTTGCTGGAGACGAGGCCCCGACCGGATTCCTGAACGGGCCACGACTCAAACGCCCGGGGTTTTCACCTCTCTTGCGCTGCCATGGTTTTCGCCGGAGCTGTGGCTCGGACTTCTCAAAGCAAGAGTGTTGTGTCAGTTCTTCCTTGATCTTGAATTCCGTGGTGGTCCTAAGTGTTGGCCTCGGCGATAAAGGTTCATTTGAACGACGCCTAGTCGCTCTTCCCAGAGCTCGATTCCACTTGGGCGGGCAGATCCAGCGCCACCAGCGCGAAGCGGGTCCTGTCTGTTCCGGAGTTCTCAAAGCCTACGATGTGCTGATGGCGCTTGGAACCGGTCTTCAGTTCCAGGTTCCCTTTGCCCATGTGGTAGTTGCCCTGGTCGATGTGTACCTTGCTGTTCTTGTCGTTGTCGTTGCAGGTCAGCCCCTCATGCGTGGTCGAGGGAGTGCCCACCGGAGCGTTGCCCTCGCAGGTGATCACGTCACCGAAGCGCCCGAGCGCCTTCTTGTAGAAATCGGTGACCTTATCCCGTGAATCTGTGGTCTCATAGGAGACCGCTCTGACCCGCAGTTCCCACTCGCCAAAGCCCAGATGCACGTCGGCTGACTTGTGCTTGTCGTCGCCTTTTACGATCTCCGCGCCAGGATAGACCGGCAGTCCGAGATCCACCGCACTCGTTTGATCGGTGTTCACATGCACGCCGCCGAAGGGCGTATCCACCTGAACCTTCTTGTCCTCGCCGTTGGCGCCCTTGTCCACGTTAATTCTGCATCCCGCAACTCCGCCCGCCAGAGCCAGGCCTACGGCCAGAAGCATCGTGTTCTTTGTCGTAATTCGCATGGTGGCGATCGCCCTCTAGATCCGATATACGCCGGGGTTGCCTGAAAGGTTCCTGGAATCGCCTGTGGGGAACGGGATCGTCTCCCTGGTCTCCTGGCGATTCCGGCACAGGCTGGATCTAGAAATGGATCAGTCTTCGGTATGGCTGTCTTCTTCAGAGCTGGTAGCAAAGAAGATTGCAACGGCGAAAACCACGACGATGACGGGGACGACGAAGAACGGGGAAGTGATGTCCATGGCCTGACTCCTCGCCGTTAGAGTACCAAAGAAGAGGGACCTCTATCATTGCTGGAGCTTCCGCTCGAAGGAGCTGGCTTCGTCAGTTGCGGAAACGGTGCGACTGCTTCGTCGAAGGCTTGAAGGGCATACCTCGTTGTTGAGATAGTAACTTCCGGTCAATCACCCGGGACAAAACTATTGTGAGGCTGCGATGACCCCAAGTGCTGCAGGGCCTGATGAAGAAGTCAGTTTCGATGGGTCGTAGCTCCACATGCTGGCGATCTTCATTACGTCATCCTCGTCAGGCTGCCACTGGTCTGGAGGCAATTTGCCGAAGCTCAGTGCCTGTTCCGCAATTGAAATCTGGCCTTCATTGCATAGGACCTCGCCTCTTTCTCCGAGGTAGGCGAAGCACCTCGTTACCCTGCCTACTTCTGCCCTCATCCAATGGTGATATTCGGTCACGCGGTGAGTGGCAAAGCTGCAGGAAGTGTGAAAAACCTTACTCGCAGATTCTATCCGACGTTTGGCAAGTGACACTGAATCGTGGCCCACGAAATCCGAGGCACGAAATCCTACAATTGCGATCCATCCGTTCAACGGGGGTGCAACGAAAACACCTTGCAGGCTATACGCGCAGGCGATTCCCTCTTGCCAGTTGGCAGGTCTAGGATGACGCAGGCCGAGGGAATTGACCACTTTCTGAATCATCTCGCCCCGCACAGTGATCCACTCCATCTTGTAACCAAACGCAACGGGTCCCACCGGCTGAGGGGCCTTGAGTTTGCATCCGGCAATCACCCCGGCTAGGAACCCGGTAAACGCTCTTCGATCCATCGTCTGTGATCTCTGCTTACATACTACTTCTGCAGATTCCGATGCGATTTCATGCGCGACGCACAGGCACGCCAAATGATCATGAAAAGTGCGTATTCCGAGCGCCGGATTGACGGGCCACCGTGGCGAACCTAGGTCGTGAGAGTATCGTCGGCGATACTACCCTGCCGTGAACTAGCTCACTATTAGTGGGTTTCGGGCTTCAGCTTGGAGCCGATTTCGGGGAACCGCCGCGCGATGGCGGCAGCGACGCTCGTGGCTTGCTCGCGGCTCAATCCTGGCAGAAGGCAATGACTCCTCCACAAGCCGCTGCTCACCCACAAGCCGCTTTCGGTGTCTTCGCCGCCCGGCGAGTATCCGAAGGAAGTTACTTCGGACGAGGGCACGGCGATCTTTCCGGGGCGAGTAAACGTGCCCAGCCACCCCGCCTTCAAGTTGTCCCCGGTGGCTTCGAATCGCTGGCTGGACACCGAGAGTGTGGTTGAATAGATTCGATTCCGGTTCCTGGCGGCGTCGATCCCCGTCCACACGGCTGCCGCCAGGAACATGGCCGACGAAACGCCGAAGACTGTCGCGTGAAAGGCGAACAGTAAACCGGCCATCGCCAAGGCACACAGAATAAGGATCGCCGGAACCATAATCTGCAGAATCCAGCTCCGCTCCGATTCGTAGCAAAACTGCAGTTCGTCTGCAAGTTCTTTGGCCGTGAGTCCGAGCCGCCTGCTCTCGTTCATAGGGTCTCCTTTGTGTTCCATTCTTGAGTTCTGAACGATTTGTCGGCCAACCTACATGATCCCAGATCTCAGCCGCTGAAGGCCCTGGAAGCCGAAGGCCGGGTCGGAAGGGTTGTGTCCGTCATGGCGGTTCGGTCTGGGGTGAGGGTTGGAATTATTATCCAACGGTGACCACCTGTCCACGATCAGCGCTTGACTCCATCGGTCGATTTTGAGTCGATTGAGATAGGGCCGGTCGTTGCACCCTGCATGGTGTTGTTTGAGCTTTTCAAACACCGCTATCTGCTTCTTCAGCTTGGGTGCATAGTTGGGTCCACCCCTAATACGGATGTGAATTGCGCATTCTGTCTGCGTCGTCGCCAAGCTGGACACGATCCCGGTTTGGGCCCCATTGCGCTCGATTCGCGTCACGGCGTATGGCCGGTCATATGGGCAGAACGCCAGTTTGAACGGTTCCGATTGAGCGATTAGTTCACGATTTCTCTAACCCCAGCCTTAAGCCTGCTCATACCTGTCCCATTGCGGATCGTGTGCTATATGGATTTCTATAGGAAATGCGGACATCCCTGCAAACGCGAAATCGAGGCGGGGCACGAATTCACCTTCAGACTTTGCTCAATAGGTCCATTCACGCAAATCAGGTGGATTTCGAGGCCTCGTCCTACGGGTTCCGTCCGGGCCGCGGCCCGCATCAGGCGCTTGACGCGCTTACGTTCCACCACATTACGGCAATCGTCCAACCCGTTGGAGGTGCCAACGATCTGGGCAATATGCGGGATAGGTAATCGCAGCGTTGGCATTCCATTCGACGCGAAATCCTGGTTGCAAGAGCCGTGTCCACTCAATTATCCTCGGGAACCTGGATTCAGACGCCATGCCGGTTCAGGGAGTTCAAGCTATAGCATGTTGGAGCTATTGAAGCGCGCCAAATCGGGGCTGATCCTTATGGGCTACCTTGCCGCATCCCTCTCTGCAGGGGCGCAAAGCTGCTCCGGCCCGGCGGCGTTGGAGGACAGGCTCCGCGCCCGACCCAGTGCCGCGGAGTATCTCGCGTTGGGCAACTGGTTCGATGAGAATCACCGGCCAGACTGCGCCCTTCAGGTCTTTCAATCGGCACTCAAACTCGACCCCGCTTCGAAGGAGGCTCTTGACAGTCTGGCCAAGGGACTCGTCGCGGCCGGAGATTACGAGACGGCGATCCGCCGGCTTCGCTCCGCTCAGCGCGATGAAGCACTGACTCTCGATCTCGCCGTAGCCTACCGAAAGGCCCTGAGATTCGATGAGGCAACACAGACGCTTGTTGACGGGCTGAAGACCTATCCGAACTCAGTGAGCCTGACGGGAGCGCTTGTGTCGCTTTACGTCCACGAATCCCATTTCGCTGCCGCGTCCAAGCTGGCCGGCGAACTGGCGCGTGTGAAGCCACGCGACCTTGAAGCACAGCGCATTCTTCTTCGGACTCTGGTGATCACCGGAGATACCGATGCGGCTGCGCCGCTGGGGCGCAGGTTGCTGACCATGGCTCCACATGATGCCGATCTGCTCAATCTGAACGGTTTTCTGGAGCGCAAGGCGGGTGAGTATTCAGCGGCCCGCAAAGATCTTGAGCAGGCTGTTGCTCTGAACCCCGACGACTATAACTCGCACGTTAATCTTGGACTGGTACTTGCGCAGCTCAACGACGCCGCTGGCGCCAAACAGCAGCTCGAAAAGGCAGTAGAGCTTGGCGCAACTGAAGCGCAGGTGCGCTTCGAGTTAGCCAAAGTTCTGCGGACGCTGGGAGAGAACGACGAAGCGCAGGAGCAGCTCAAACTTTACCAGCAGAAGTTGAAGCAAGAAGCCGATCAATCTCTCGCTGTCTTAAAGGCGACACAAGCAGAGGAGGCCGCCAAGGCCGGAGACAACCAGAAGGCCGCTGATCTGTATCGCGAGGCCTGCGCCGCGCAGCCGAACGATGCTGGGTTCGCCTACCGATTGGCTGTCGTTCTTGGTAATCTCGGTGACAAAGCGGGCCAACGTACAGCGCTCGAGCAGGCGATCCAGGCCGATCCCAATTCTGTCCTGGCGCACTATGCGCTCGGCTACATGGAGTTTCAGGCCGGCAACAATGCCGCCGCCGAGGGGCAGTTCCGCCTCGTGGTGAAGATAGCCCCCGAGAATGCGCAGGCATGGATCTCTCTCGCGGCTACGCTGGGGACGGAGTCACGGTTTCAGGAAGGTCAGGATGCCGTGGCTCACGCTCTCACTCTGGAACCAAACAACGCCAGCGCATTGGAACTGAGCAAGAAACTGGCCGCCGCGCTGGAGCATCGCTAGAGCGCGCAAATTCTTAGCCGGAAAGGAAGCCCGTCGTGAGGAAGAACAGCGAAATCCGCCCCTGGTCGCGTCGGCGCCTGCTTCGGACGATGCCTGCGGCGCTTGCGCCTGCTTTTCTTCCGTGCGCATTGTTGTCGGCCGTCCCTGCCCGCAAACCAGCTACGCCGTTTTCCCGCTTTGTGGATGTGGCCCACGCAGCCGGCCTGACTGCAACGATGGTCTATGGCGAGCCGGAGAGCTTCACCTACATCGTCGAGTCGATGGCCACCGGCTGCGCCTTCTTCGATTTCGACAACGACGGATGGATGGACATCTTCATCCTCGGCGGCCGGCGTCTCAAAGACACTCCGGCTAACTCGAGCAATCGCCTCTACAAAAACAATCGCAACGGAACATTTACGGATGTGACTGCCAAGGCCGGCCTGCTCGACACGGGCTGGGCCCAGGGTGTCTGCGTGGGCGACTACAACAACGACGGATTTGAGGATCTCTTCCTCACTTATTACGGACAGAATCGACTCTATCGGAACAACGGTGACGGCACATTCACCGACGTGACGGGCACTGCGGGGCTGCTCTATCCCAGGACCCGCTACAGCACCGGCTGTGCATTCCTGGACTACAACCGCGACGGGCTGCTCGATTTATTTGTCTCGAATTATCTCGAGATCGACATGGCGACAGCGCCCAAGCCGTCGTTGGCGGTGCCCAACTGTAACTATGAAGGCGTGCCAACGATGTGCGGTCCCGAGGGCCTGCCCAAAGCGCAAAACTACCTCTATCGCAACAATGGCGACGGCACCTTCACCGATGTTTCGAAGGAGTCGGGCGTCGCTGGTTTTCGCGGGTCGTATGGACTTACAGTTCTCACAATCGACGCCGATGAGGACGGGTGGCCCGATATCTTCGTGGTCTGCGATTCGACTCCATCGTTGCTGCTGATGAACAACCACGACGGCACCTTTCGCGAGGAGGCTTTGTTTCGCGGCATCGCGCTCAGCGGCGAGGGCCGGCAGATGGGCGGCATGGGCGCCGGCGCAGGCGACTACAACCTCGACGGCCACACCGACCTGGTGAGGACTCACTACTACAATCAGCCAACTGGCCTCTACCGCAACGATGGCAAAGGTAACTTCGACGACGTGACGATTCCGGCCGGCCTCAACAAAGAAACTCGCTTCGTCTGCTTCGGCGCAGGGATGGTCGACTTCGACAACGACGGCTATCCCGACATCCTAATCACGACGGGCACCGTCTACCCAGAGGTTGCGCGGGTTAACCCGAGATTTCCCGCGCGCAGCCCGCGTATACTCTTTTGTAATCAGGGCGACGGCACATTCGTCCAGTTAGGCGCGGAGGCCGGTCCCGACATCAATGCGATTCATTGCAGCCGCGGCGCTGCTTTTGGCGACTTCGACAATGATGGCGACATCGACGTGCTGATCATGAATGTGAATGAGCCGCCAACTCTGCTGCGCAACGATGCTCCGCCGGGCAATCAGTGGATCAAGATTCGTCTGGAAGGCACGAAGAGCAATCGCAGCGCCATCGGCGCGCGCGTTCTGGTGCACTATGGAGGCAGGGTTCAGGTGCAGGAGCTTTTAAGCCAGTCCAGCTTTCTCTCATCGAACGACCCGCGGCTGCACTTCGGGCTCGGCGCTGCAACGATGGCAGATGTTGAAGTGCATTGGCCGTCGGGGCTGGTCGAGTCCATCAAATCCGTTGCGGCCAACCAGCTTCTGACTCTAAGAGAAGGCGCAGGACGGGTGAAAAGCCAGCCATTTCGGTAAGTCATTTTGATGCGGCAGATCAACGCTCGTCCAGGTCAACGCTATAGAGGTTGACCGTAGAAGTTCGGGCGCTGACGACGGGCAGGTCGCCCGGCGCGAGGCCGATCAGGCGATAGTCGGTTGCGGCAATCGGTCTTAAATTGGCGATGGCGGCCACAGTCTTTATCCGTCCCTCGGGTACGGCAACGCGATAGATGGGCTTACCTTCTTCAAGAAAATCCTGGAAGTAGAGGGAACGGCCATCGCGGGACCAGGCGGGGTCGCCGACACCGTGCGTGGTCAGAGTCGTCCAGCGCCCTTGCGCGCGGTCGAAGAGCAGCAGGGCCTTCTGGTCCAAACGAATCGCGGCGATGTAGCGGCCATCCGGAGAAAGTCTCGGACTAAAGAGACCAGCCGAGCCGGGAATCTCGGTGACTTCGTGAGTTTCAACATTCAGCGCGAAGATTGCCTTCGGTTGCCGGCTGTCCATGCGGTCGGGAGGCCTGCCAAAGACGATCGAGTGGCCGTCGGCCGACCAAGCGGGATCGGCTTCGTTGCGGTCCTCGTTGAGCAGCGGAGTGAGTTTACCGCCCTCCGAGTCAATCAGGTAGAGCTTCCAGGGCATCCCCGGCGCCTCGGCCATCAATGCGAGGCGCTTGTTATCGGGCGACCATTTCATAGTGAAGATGCGCAGAGGCGGTGTGGTCAACTCGATGCGATCGCTGCCGTCGACGCGGCTGCGCCACAGGGAACCGTCGGAGGCATTGAGCCAAGCAACCCATTGACCGTTGGGGGAGTATTCTGCCAGGTCTGCGGCGCTTAACTCATGTTCCAAAGCCGCAAAGACCGGAGAACCCGGCAGCGCATGCAACAACTCAATCTGCGAGTTGACTCCAATGAAGTAGATGCGATGGCTCCCCGGCGATGTGCTGGGCGCCTCATAGTCCAATGGACCATTGGTGATCTGCCTGGGGGCGCGGTCCTTCATGAACCACGGATGTTCCCGCAAGGCCCAGATCTCGCTGTGGCCGCTTTCGTTGTGCCAGGATTGGAAGACAAACTCCCTTCCGTCGGAGGTCCAGCTTCCGCAGCACTCCGAGGCGGGCTGGCTCCAGCCGGGCAACAGCCGATGAAGATCGCTGCCGTCGACCTTAACTTCCCACAACTCCGAAGTTTGCCGCTTGGGATCGCGGAGTGTAAAGCGCAATCTCCTCCCGTCAGGTGACCAGCGCAGCCAAAACGCCAGGCCGGAGGTGGCAATCAGCTTTTGCGATTCGCTGCCGTCGGCGTTCACAATCGTCAACTCGTTGCCGCTTGCGACCAGCAGACGTCGTCCATCGGGCATCCAGGTTGCGTCGTGAGCCTGCACGTTGGGAACTTGGCGCGCGTCGCCACCCAGCGTGGGCACAATCCAGATAGGCTGCTCGGGCTCTGCCTGCAGATGACTGTGAATCAGCAGTTTCGATCCGTCCGGGGAAAGCGATCCTATCAGCGGGGCGCCTATCTCGGAAGGCAGGTTGAAGTGGCTGATCTCGCCATTGGCGGCCAGGGCAACCGCCAGCACCGGATTGCCGTTCTCCATATGAGAGAAATAGAGCCGAGTGCCGTCGCTCGCGGAGCTGGAAAAGCTCTCTACGTCCAAATCGTTCAAGCTGTTGGTAAGGACATGCCCGGAATGAGTGACCTGCTCCACCCGGTACGGCCGGCGAGCGGCCGGACGAATGAGCAGAACAAGCATCAGGACGATGCAGACACACACGAGCAAAGCTGCAATCCAAAACCAGAGTGCCCTGTCAGCAGCGCGCGGCAGGGAAACTACACTGGCCGAGGGGGATTCAGGCCTTGGTGGGGAGACTTGAACCTCAACTGCCTTTACTGGGGCGATGAACCGATAGCCGCGCTTGGCCAGCGTCTCAACAAACCTCGGATTCTCGGCGTGGTCGCCTAGGGCCTCCCGAAGCTTGTTTACGGCGATGCCCAGGCTGTGGTCGAAGTCGACGGTTGTCTCGGTGCCCCAAAGTTGTTGCTGCAGCGTCTCTCGGGAGACAATCTCGCCGGGCCGCTCGAGCAGAGCCGCCAGCAGTTTGAAGGGCTGGCTCTGCAGCCGGATTTGCACACCGGATCGACGCAATTCACCACTCGTCAGATCGGCTTCAAAGACACCGAACTGCAGACGACTGGCGCCGTTGCTGTACTGTTTCGTTGCCATGACTGGCCAGCGAATCCTCGCGGCGAGTGTCCTGACGGGCGCTTCACCGGCTACATATGCCGGTTGAACACCTCATTGATCGCCCCGACCTCAGGAGAAGTCCGCCTCCAACTTAGAGAAAGATAGATCATTTAGCTGAAGAAGATCAATTGATGGCGAATTGGCATGCTGTGAATTGACCATTGCAGACCTGAAGGAGTGTCGTCTAAATCGGCTACCGGGGAGAGACGCTGGAACGGCCACTTCCCTGGAACTGAATTCCCAAGCAACACAAGGTTGTGTCTGGAGGTTTTCGTGATGTACAAGAATGCCCGTTTACTCCCCAACGGGCAGCATCGCCTTCGCCGGATCTTCGTGGCGATTGCGCTCATGCTGTCCTGCCTGACGCTCCCCCGGCTGTCGGCACAAACCGACACGGGCAGCATCGTCGGAACGGTCACCGACACGACAGGTGCGGTGATCCCCGGCGCAACGATTACGGCTACGAATGCCGACAACGGACTCAAGCTCAGCGCCTTGTCCAGTGGCGCGGGCGAATTCAAAATCCTGGCAGTGCCCCGCGGTACCTATACGATAGTGACCGCGGCGAGTGGGTTTCAGTCGCAGTCAACTACGGTGACAATCACCGTCACAACCACGCAGAACCTTCCCATTCAGCTAAGCGCCGCCGGCGGATCGACGACCGTCGAGGTTACCGCGGCCCCGCCGCTGGTGAACACCTCAGACGCGACGATCGGCTCCACGATTGAGAGCGCGCAAGTATCGGAACTGCCTTTGAATGGCCGCAACTTCAGCAATCTTGCTCTATTGACGCCGGGCGTGACCCGCGGCGCCTATGGCGACAACGCCAGCGGCGGCGGCAGCAACAACCAGACCGAAACAGCCCGCTTCAACGAAAGCGGCGGCGCCGCGCTCTCTATCAACGGCCTTCGTCCCCAGGCGAATAACTACATCCTGGACGGCGTGGACAATAACGACGGCCTGGTCAACACGATCTTGTTCTTCCCGTCCGTCGATGCGACGCAGGAATTCAAGGTCAATACCAGCGTCGCTCCGGCCGAATACGGCCGCGCAGGCGGGGCCATCGTTGTAAGTTCAATCAAGTCCGGCACCAACGATTACCATGGCGCGGTCTTCGAGTTCTATCGCGACCGCAGCTTCGATTCCAACCCTAATTACCGCTTCAACGGCGCTCCGGCGTCGCCGGCGGGGGGCTTCCTGCGCAACCAGCCTGGCTTCGCAGTGGGCGGACCTATCCTGAAGAACCGCCTTTTCATCTTCGGCGACTACCAGGCTCTGCGCGAGACGATCGCCGTTCCCTCGCACTATCTGACGGTTCCCATTACGCTGATGCGCACAGGGGACTTTTCCGAACTGCTCAGTAGCGGAATGGAATCACTCAGCGGGAGCACATCGCAATATCCGCGCTGCTATCCCGGCAGTTACACCGATCCATCGTCGAGCAAGCAGGTGCCGTATGCCGGCGCGTCGACCTACGCCCCGGCGGGCGCTCCACAGGGCGGGTTTATTTTCGATCCCTCCACCTGCGACCCCGCCGGGCTATTGCCGCCGGCGCAGTTCAGTTATAACGGGAAGGCCAATGTAATTCCACCGGGCCGGATGAATCAGGCTGCGCAGAACTACCTCAATGCATTTCCCATGCCGACCCGCACAGATCGCTACCACAACAACTACCTGGATAATCAGTCGGAGGCCAATAAGTACAACACCTTCGACGGCAGAATTGATTGGAATGCCACATCGAGAGATACTGCGTTCTTCCGCTTCAGCTACGATAACTCGGTCAATACGAAGACCTCTGAATTCGAGAAGCTTCCCGCGGGTGGCGGCACCGGCATCAATCCCACCCATGCGCGCGGCTATGACATTGGCTACACGCGTCTTTTTTCGCAGAGCATCGTAAACGAAGCGCATATTGCGTATAGCCGCGACAACTACGGTTACACGCCGCCGTTGTTTGGCCAGTATGTCTCGAAGGATCTGGGCATCGTGAACGCCAACATCAATACGGAGACCACCGGCGGAGCACTGATTGGCGGCTGGAAAGGAGACCTCGAATACACGGGTGACTACGGTCTCTATGCCGTCCCACAGAACACCTATGAAGTGACCGACTCTGTGAGCATGGGGCGCGGCTCGCACACCTTCAAATTCGGCGGAACGCTGATGCGCCGCCAGGTGGAGTTCTTCAATCCCCAGGAAGGGAAAGGGTATTTCTGGATCGACGAAGGGACGGTCGACTTCACTGGCTACGAGGTTGCCGAGTTACTGGCAGGAGGCATGGATCAGTATCAGATCGGTTCACAATCAGGCTATTTTGCCAATATCGGCCAGGAAGACGGCATCTTCGGGCAGGATACCTGGCGGTTCAACCACCGCCTGACGCTCGATCTCGGCCTGCGCTGGGATTACCTCTCACATCCCTACGAGGCGCACAACCAGCAGTCTTCCTTTGACGTCGCAACCGGCACGGTGCTGCTTGCGGGTAAGAATGGTGTCTCCAAGAGCATTCTCAACCAGGACTACAGCAGCTTCGGTCCGCGCTTTGGCTTCGCTTACGATCTGTTTGGAAACGGAAGAACCGTGGTTCGCGGCGGATACGGCATCTTCTATTTCCTTGACTACGGTGGGATCAACAACCAGCTTGGGGAACAGCCTCCCTTCGGCGGCAGCAACGACTATCTGGCCACCAACGGCTATTGCATTACATTCACGGGACAGCTTGCGACATCGCCCTCCCCAATGGCTTCGGACGGCGGCTACAACTGCACGGGATACACCAGCCCGGCTACAGTCGTAAGCGCACTGCCGGCACGCGGTTATCCTAACTTCGACCCCGCGCATCCGCCGGCGGGCACCAGCATGATTGCTGTCAATCGTAATAACGCAAACTCCAAGGTACAGGAGTGGAATCTGCAACTGGAAAGGCAGTTTGGCGCCAGCAACGTCGTCAATATCGCCTATGTCGGGACCAGAGGCAGCAATCTCTCGACGTATTACCCATACAACCTCAATCAGTTCACAACGGGAGCACAGAACTTCCCCGGCCTGGGCGGTATCAACTACAACAACTACAACGGCGTCTCCAACTACGATGGCTTGCAGATTCACGCCGAGCACCGCGCCAACAGCGGACTCACCGGAACGGTATCCTATGCGTGGTCGCATACGCTGGATGACTCGCCGGGCGCCTTCCAATCGCAGAGCGCGGCACTCTACTACAACCCAATGGCAGGCTACGGCAATGCCAGCCAGGACCAACGCCAGGTATTCAGTTCGTCGATTCTCTATTACCTGCCCTTTGGCCGCGGCAAAAAGTTCGCCGGAAATGTTTCGCGTCCGGTGGACTGGTTGGTTGGCGGCTGGCAGACGAGCCTGATTGCACTCCTTCAGACGGGTACGCCGGTCGATCTCTCGACAGGACAGGCCGCACCCGGTAACCGTCCAGACTTGGCAACGTCGATCAAGTATCCCAAGAGCATCACCGGATACTGGTTCGATCCGACTTCGTTCGCCAATCCCCCCACGGTCACTGGCAGCGTCTCAGGGGCAAGCACGTACACGCGCCTCGGAACGCTGGGCCGCAATCAGGTCTTCGGGCCGGGATACCGCGTGGTCAACTTCAGCGCGCAAAAGAATCTCCATTTGACAGATCGATATGTTCTGGAACTGCACGGCGACGCCTTCAACCTCTTCAACACGGCTGAATTCACCAACCCTGACAGCAAGTTGTCCGATGGGAACTTCGGCCAGATCAACGGAGTTCAGGTCTACAGCAACCGCGAGATCCAGTTGGCCGCTCGTTTCACCTTTTGACCTTTCGATTGCCTTTCCATTCCGCGGCGGTTCCGCTGGGGCCGCCGCGGGTTCTCTCCCGGCTCAGCTTTCCTTTCATGCGCCAGAGCGCCGGAAAGAAAGTTCGCTCGCTCTCTTCAACTGAGCAACCCTTGGAGAACCCTGTGCGATTGCCGCCTCACATCCTTTTGACTTCCTGGCTGATTTGCGCGATGGCCGCAATATGGCCGCAAGTTACGCATCCGCAACTCCCTCAACCCCCGCAGGCCCCCAAAATAGACAAGATCGATCCACCAAATTGGTTTGCTGTACTGCCGGACCCCATGCTCCTGGTACATGGCGAGAGCTTGAACGGGGCGCGATTTACGCTGAACGGCGAAGGCGTAAGTTTGGAGCGCACCCAAGCGTCGGAGAACGGCCACTGGGCTTTCCTCTGGCTTAAGACCGCGAATGCCGAACCGCAAACCCTATGGATAATAGCCACGAACGACGGGGGCCAGGCGCGCCAGGCCTTCCAACTCGCCGAGCGATCCCACGACCCTGATGCGCATCGCGGCTTCTCTTCCGCCGATGTGCTTTATCTGATCATGACCGACCGCTTCGCCGATGGCAGCCCTGCCAGACAGCGGGCCGGCCTCAATCGCGCAGCCGCGCGCGGCTGGCACGGCGGAGACTTCGCCGGCATCGAGCAGCATCTCGATTATCTGCGTGAGCTTGGCGTCACGGCGCTGTGGATCACGCCGGTTGCATCCAACGGCGCGATGCCGGAATCCTACCATGGCTATGCAGCGACCGATTTATATGCTGTAGACGCCCACTTCGGCTCCATCGAGGATTACAGGCGTCTGTCCGATGCGTTGCACGCCAGAGGAATGAAGCTGGTGATCGACCTGGTGCCCAACCACATAGGCGTTCAGCATCCGTGGGTGCTCGATCCGCCTGCGCCCGACTGGTTTCACGGTACGCTCGAGAATCATCGCACAGCGCAGCATGACTTTTATGAGTTAGTGGATCCGCACGCGCCGCCTCAAGCCTGGAGCGCGATCACCACCGGCTGGTTCACCGATGCCATGCCCGACCTCAACCAGGAGAATCCCCTGGTGTCGCGCTACCTGATCCAGGATGCGTTGTGGTGGATTGAGACGGTCAACCTCGACGATATTCGTTTAGATACCTTTCCCTATGTAGGCCGCGCCTTCTGGCAGGCCTACCATGAGGCATTGCATAGCATCTATCCGCACCTGGCGACCGCGGGCGAGATCTTCCATCGCGATCCTGAGGTTACCTCGTTCTTCGCCGGAGGAGTCGCGCATGGCGGCATTGACACTGGACTCGACACGCCCCTTGATTTTCCGCTTTACTTTGCTCTGCGCGATGTCCTGGCTCATAGCAGGCCGATGACGAATCTGGCCAAAGTCCTTCGCCAGGATGCGCTTTATCCGCATCCAGAGCGGCTGATCACGTTCATCGGCAACCACGACACGACACGCTTCTTCACCGAGGTTGCCGGCTCTGTGCCTAAACTCAAATTGGCGATGGGGCTTATTCTTACCTTGCGCGGAATGCCACAAATCTATTCCGGAGACGAGATCGGAATGGCGGGCCGCGAGGACCCGGACAACCGCCGCGACTTTCCTGGCGGCTTTGCGGCAGACACACACAGCGCACTCAACAGACCGAGCCGTACAGCTACAGAAGAGGAGGTCTTCTCGTGGACCTCGGGCCTGCTCAAGTTACGTGCAGAATATCCGGCGTTGCAGACAGGGATCGAACAAAACCTATTCGCCAATGAGGATTTCTTCGCGTTTTCGCGGTCAACCGACGGCTCAGGCTGCTCGACCGATCATTCGAAGCAAACATTTCTGATCGCCGTCAACAAGGCTCGGCAAAGCAGGGTCCTCGATCTGCCCGTGGATGAGACGGCGCTTTCTAAATGCACGCAATTTCGCCCGCTTGCTCCAACTGCGGGAGCCGTGCCGGAACTCAACGGCGGCAAGTTGCAAATCGAAGAAGCAGCAGAATCGATGACGATTTATGAGTTGCGGTGATTCGAGCTCGACAACAGCAGGTCCCGGAGAACCATAATCAAAGCAGTGATTTCAACAAAGAGGCAGGCTGGTGACAACTCATCCCAATTGCGTCCGTGCGGTTCATATCATTCTCCTCATTGGCGGCGCGTTGCTGCCTCCACTGGCCGCAGCGCAAACATCGTCCGAAGCTCATGGGGCCACCGCACAGACCCATCGGCTGTCTAACGGCATTGAGTTATTGGGCAATGGAGTTAGGATTCAAGTAACAGCGTTACGCGACGACGTGTTACGCGTTCGTGCCGGTCAGAACGGAAGACTCGGTGAGGATGCCTCCTGGGCTGTGCTGGACACATCGCGCACGGCGAGTCTCCCGGTTACGCCGGAAAAAGCAGGCTTCAGCACTAAAGCGCTGAGGGTCAGCTTCGACAGCGAACTACGTTTGACGGTCAGCGATCTCTCTGGCCACATTCTGCAACGGGACGATCGCACAATAGAATTCCATGGCCCGACTTTCCGGGTTTATAAGTCGATGGGGCCTGAGGAACACTTCTTTGGGCTCGGCGACAAGGTTGGCCCACTCGACCGCCGCAACCAGGCATTTACAGATTGGAACACAGACGCCTTCGGTTGGCAGGAGTCTACGGATCCGATCTATAAGAGCATTCCGTTCTTCTTATCCTGGAACCAGGGCCGCGTCCTCGGCGTGTTGTTTGACAATACCTGGCGGGCGAGCTTCGATTTTGGCAAGGAACTCGCTAACGCATATTCCTTCGGCGCGCCTGACGGCCCGGTCGACTACTACCTCCTTTATGGTCCTGGCCCCAAGCAGGTTCTTGAGGAATATGCATGGCTGACCGGTCCCACTCCGCTCCCGCCACTTTGGTCGCTCGGCTATCAGCAATCGCGTTATAGCTACTACCCGGAAACCAAAGTTCGTGAGATTGCAGATCGCCTGCGCGCCGACAAGATTCCCACCGACGCCATCTATCTCGACATCGACTATCAACAAAACAATCGGCCCTTCACCGTCAACCGCGAGAGATTTCCGGCTTTTGAAAAGATGATCAAGGATCTTGCGGTGCAACACTTTCGTGTCGTTGCCATCACGGATCTTCACATTGCCGCTCTGCCGGATGCCGGTTACGCTCCTTACGACTCGGGTGTGGCGGGCGATCATTTTGTAAAGAGACCGGGCGGCTTAACCTATGTGGCAAAAGTTTGGCCGGGCGATTCTGTCTTTCCCGATTTCACACGGCTTGAGACGCGATCGTGGTGGGGTTCGCTCTATAAGGACTTCGTGGCTGACGGCATCGCGGGTTTCTGGAACGACATGAACGAGCCCGCGATCTTCGGCGTCGACTCAAAGACGATGCCTGGCAATATTCAGCATCGAATCGATGAACCTGGTTTCGAGAAGCGCACGGCGACTCACCTCGAAATTCACAACGTCTATGGGATGGAGAACTCGCGCGCGACCTACGACGGCCTAAGAACACTGGAACCCAATGTTCGCCCATTTGTGCTGACTCGAGCCAGTTATGCGGGCGGCCAGCGCTACGCAGCTACATGGACCGGCGACAACAGCTCAACCTGGAATCACCTTCGCCTGACGACTCCGATGCTTGAGAACCTTGGCCTGAGTGGCTTCGCGCTCAGTGGCGCGGATGTGGGCGGCTTCGCCGGTTCGCCGCAACCGGATTTGCTGACGAAATGGCTTGAGGTTGCTGCCTTTCAGCCGATCGACCGGGATCACACTGCCGTCGGAACCAACGATCAGGAGCCATGGGTGAACGGGCCCGAGCATGAGGCGATCCGACGCCGTGCGATCGAAGAGCGCTACAGGCTGATGCCTTATCTCTACACCACGGCAGAGGAGATGTCGCGAACAGGCCTGCCAATCGAGCGGCCTCTCTTTCTTGAGTTCCCGGACGCCGCGCAGGACCGTCATCCTATTGACTTAGACGCGCAGAGCGAATTTCTATTCGGTCCGGATATTCTCGTTGCGACCGCTCCGTACCCGGATGAGTTAGACAAATATGAGGTCCAACTGCCGCCGGGCATCTGGTACGACTATTGGACAGGCGAACGAATCGATCGATCAATCGCAATCGAGAGCCACGATCCAGAGCAGAAGAAGGAGGCGCAGCCGCAAGCCGGTAGTGTTGCCTTCAAGCCATTCATGGTTCAGCCACGCACATCTATGCTGCCGGTCTATGCGAGAGGCGGATCGATCATTCCCATTGCGCCGCTCACGCAGAGCACAATGGAAACTCCGGTCGGTCCTCTTATTTTGCGAGTCTATGTGGGTGAAGACTGCAAAGGCACGCTCTATCAGGATGATGGTAAGTCCTACGACTTCAAGCAAGGAAAGTATCTGCGCATCGCGAGCACCTGCTCCCTGGAGGACAACACGCTTCACGTTCGGGTGGGTCCTCACGTGGGGAGCTACGCGGCGTGGTGGTCGGCGATCACAATCGAAGTTTACGGCTGGGATGCCTCCAAGGGACATGCGAAGCTGGCAAGCAGAGCTGTCAATACGATCCGGAACGATGTAACCCACTGTTGGCAGGTAACCGTACCCGATAGCGGAAACGGCCTGGAGCTTGAATTCGAATAAAGACTCTGATTGAGTTAGCCAACGTCCCTTCGCTCCTGCATTGTCGCAACCTTCTCCAACCCGGGAGTCGGCGCAAACCGGGGTACGCCTGAAGGCGCTGCGAAGCAGGTGGGCGCGTGATCCGACCGAAGAGTTCCTGACGTTTGGACATCGTCATTCCCGAACATCGTGCGCCGAATTCGCCCGACGCCTGAGCCTCGTTGCCGAAGGTAAGCTGACAGCGATCACGATCTTGGTTTTATGATTAAGGAATGTCGGTCACCGTCAACGTACAGATTGTTCACCGCCGTAAATTGGCTGCAGAGCGATGCGAGGTCGCGCCGGGCGTCGTTGGCTCGGCGTGGGGCCAAGCACTGGGCAGGGTCTGGGAATTCATTCGCAGCCGGCCAGGCCTGAGGACTGACGGCCACAATATTTTCCTCTACCACCACCCGATAAAGCTGGGTGTCAACCGCGCCTAATCATAAGAACTCTCCGTACCTACATTGTTCTGTGTTCCGATTGTGATCGGGGGATATCGCGTTCCTCTTGTGAAGTTTACCAAGCCAAAACTCCGAGCATCTTTCTGGTCATCGCTTCTCGTTTCTTGCTTGACGGAAATTCCGAATCAAGCTAACCGCATGAGCGCTTTAGTCCTGCCAGGATGAACAAGAAGAGAAAAAGCGGCGACCAAATGCCGATATTAGATATTCAAAGTTGGCCATTCCTGACACGGGGAGCACTTTCTTGCGTCAACCGCAAGCATAAGGTGCTCATCGCGAGGGATGACCTAACCGGTTTGCGCAAGGCTCGCCACCAAGCACCAGGATGAACGGATCGATCTAATGAGCCAGGAATCTAATGCGAACGGAGAACTAAAGGCGCGCGAAGAACTTCGCCGCGCACCCCGTCTTCAATGTTCGGGAGCCGCCGGCATCCAGACGCTGCCGGCCTGCAATAAGCCTTGTCCAGCCACGATCATCAATTTAAGTATCGGCGGATGCCTGATGGAGTCCGAGAGGTCGCTGACGCTTACTAAGAACGAGATCGTGGAATTGACCTTCTGCGTCAACCAAATGCCCATCCGAGTGAGAGGCTGCGTACGAGCGATCCGATCAGAGAGCGTGATAGGGTTTCAATTCCCTCAAGTCAGCGATCGAGTTCGACGACAACTAGAGGATCTTGTCGGGGAATTGCGCTTTCCAAGGCTGCCTTCGTACAGTCAGCGCCGATTCCGTCATTCATGGCTTTAACTAATGGTCCGGTTCCCTATGTGCGCGAGTCGCTTAAAATGGAGAACCACTGTTCTTCGCGGCAGTATTGAGTGGCTGCTCCTTGTGTAAAATTGGGTCCAGCGAGTGCCGCTGGCCTTTCCATCGTCGGTCTGAGATTGCGCGCCGGTACGAAATCGCCAGTCCAGGTTATTGAACGGTGGTAGAACCTGGTTGGTCGGCATGTGGGAACTTGGCCCGGTTTTCGCCCAATCTCCGGCTGGCCGGTCATCTGCTCGGAACGACAATTTGTCCATACACGTGCTACGATGGCGCGTTGGAAAACTCGCACTTAGGAGACCGCGATGGGAGAGCTTCTTCAGCCTTGGCATCTGATCGTCCTTTTCGTAGTTTTCGCCCTTGTTGTGGTTCCCTTCAGGGTTCTTCCTTTCTGGTTCATCTGCAGAAAAGCCGGCTTTTCGCCGTGGCTTTCGTTGCTCTATATCGTTCCGCTCGGCGGCTGGGTACTCAACTTCGTACTCGCTTTCGCCGATTGGAAAGTGATACCGGCACCCCAGGCGAGCTGGCCACCTCAGCCGTCTTATCCGCAGCAGCAGGTGATTCCGCCTCAAGGCTGATGCAGGACTGAGGGTGCTTTCCCAACCCGAAAAATGGATTGGCGACGAGTTGCAGGTGATTCTGTCTGGAGCACAGGAATTGCGGAAGGCAGTCGGAAAGGTGACTTCCTGGGGAACAATCTTGGAAGACCAATTGATAGGAAGAAAAAGTTCCTGTGATTGCGATTCTTGTTTTATATTTGTGTCCATGAAATCCCAAGCCATACAGAGCTGTTCAATTGCAATCGATGTGCGGCCAGTGAGTCGCTTCCTACGGTTGGGGCTGGCGAGCAGTACCGCTTTCGTACTAGGCGGCATCATTTTCGGTTTTACGCGTGCAATGGGCATGTTCGCAGCTCTTGTATCTTCCTGGTTCCAGTGGAGACTGGTTTGGTTCTTGATCCTCTTGCCGCTCGCGTTTGCCGTTGGCATTGCCGCTGCCGCTTATCCGCGCCGATGGCTCTCCAGCCGTCGCGGCGCATTCATCGTGGCGGCGGTCGGTGCGGCCACGGGGATCCTGTCGTTCTCTGTGTTCGTGGTGTGGATGATCCGAGAAGGTTATACAGGCCAATTGCGGTACGGTTGGAGGGAACTGGGCACTATCCTCCCGCTTTACTTCATACTTCAAATCTTCACGTGGTTGATAGCAGTAGGCCCATCAGCGATGCTGGTGACATTAACCCGCAGAACGCCAGCCGTTCTGGTCTCCGTGGCCGCGCTCTGCCTGCTGGCAGTCGTCCTGCCGGCCCCGGTGTTCAACTTTGCAACGAACAACCAAGAGCTCACAGTCGCTTTTGTGATTCCGGCTAGTCCCGATGCAGGTGAGATGAAACCGCCGCGTATTGTTAGCACCAGACCACATCCTCTTCATGGGGCGGAAGCAAATGCAGGGACAGCACATGTTCTGGAAGCACTGCGAAAAGCCGGATTTCCTGGCCCATACCGTGTAGCCGAGATCGATCGATGCGGCACAGGCAAGAAGGCTCTTCAGATTATTGTTCTGACCTCCTCTTTCTTGGTCAAGACGCAGTTACCGCAACCGGACGGTACCGAGTTGATCTATGTTTCGCAACCGGACGGTTGGCGCACAGTCCCCGAGCAAGCTCCGACGCTTGGTCGCAATGTTGAGGTTCGCCCCGGAACGAACACCTCAACCCTGGCAATGTATTGGATTCACGCCGTAGACCAATCAGGATTCGGAGGAGGGATTCGCGCGGAGTGAGCTGTTCTCAAGGCGGATTGCGCCCGAAGAATCCTACTTGTCCCCGATCCTGATTTGCGACGCCGAAGGCAAAAAACTGGGGAAAGCAGGATCGTGTAGGAGTGATACAACCAGAACCCGTGAATCGCGGAAAACATTCGAGAAGGCGACTTTCCGTTCCCTATCTGCGGTCGATGAGCGCTTTGGCGATGATGCGCTCTTCGAAAACATAGATATCGGAAATCGAGATAGATAGGCGCCAACTCGTGATTCGCGGATTCGCCAGTGCAGGGACGTGATCGAGTCGGTTCTCAAGGTGTGGGAAGAGCGTCCGTCAAGATGCGAGATTCCGAGCGAAACAGGTGGTAATCGGAGAAGGTCACATCGTTAATGGTGGTTTCGAATGGCCCGTAAACGCCGAAGTCCATATTCCAGACATGCAGAAGCTTCACCGTGCGGGACCGTGAGATCGCTACACTCCGCGCCGGGCAGATGTAGGTTTGACCTCCGATGACGATTGGACCATATTCCACCATGAGATCCGAACGGAGCATCGGCGACCTTGGAGGAAAATCGGCCTGAGCGGTGACACGGAAGATGGCGCCAGTTTTAGGATCAATCGTGATCTCGCCGTGATAAGCGCTCATCGGGGCGTAGGGCCCGGTTCCGTCCGTTTCGGCTAGGCAGCAAAATCGCGTTTCCAGATGGGACGACGCCCCTGGAACGCTGTAGCGGAAGACGGCCCTCATCCCTTCAGGGCTTTGCTCCCATCGACTCCAGGTGACTTGGCTGTGGGAACCTAACATGTCGACCACTGCCACTATGGCGAGAATCGGACCAAAGGTTCCCTCGGTGGTGAGACCCTGCGTTCCGCGATTCGTTCGCTTAGGTAGCTTGGTTTTCTCTGTAACTTCCTTCCAATGGCGAATCAGCACGGTGACGGATTCCGGCTCCGATGGGTGCAGCGTCTGGTCCGGCGCTGCGACTTTCCATGCCTGGGTATCACTCTGTGCCGACTCTTCAAACTGCACCGTTGTCCTCCCGGCGAATAAATTGGGCATCGTGGGGATCGCGTCGTGCAGATAGTTAACTGTTCGCTCGAACATCTCCTGCTGGTCATGCAGGCTGGGGGTCGCTTCGGAGAGAATCTCAGCACTAGGCGGCGGCAGAAACGCCGAACTGCCCGATAGCGCAATCAAAGCTTCTTTCGCCTTTGGCTCGTGGCCGAAGGATTCCAACTTTTCGAGTGCAGTACGACTTAGCCGCTCGGTGAGGCTGAGATCCGAAATGCGCCGAACTGCATCGGAGCCGGGCTGAGAGCGCAGGGATTCCAGAACCTCCTGCAGTCTTTTCACAGACACCTGCTCGCGCGGCGTGGCGGGCTCGTCGTAGAACGATGGCTGATCGTAGTACTCGTTGTTGGTCCGAATAGAAGCCTCGGGCTTATCAACAGTCACCCTCAACGAGTGGTATTCGTCAGGGCCAGTGGCCCGCGGTGGATCGAACGTGAGCGTATAGTACTGGTCAGTGTGTTCTGCGCATTGCCGGATCAGTTTGTCCAGGTTCGGAGCGGGCGGCATCACGCGTCCACCGCTCTTCGTCGCCAAGACTTCGAGAGCCATATCCTCCGGCACCGCGTCCTTCGGATTACGAACGGGTTTCAGGAACTCCTCGTAGGTGAATTCCCGCTTAGGGTATGGCCAGGCGGTCACGCTGTAGAGGCTCATTCGCGCCTCTCGGAGGCGGGTGGAGAACTCGACGATCTCCTCGAAGGAGGAATCGCCAGTTTCTGCCGGCCAACCGGGACTGATCCAAAGCAGGAGCTTGCGACCTGGTCTTTGCATCGCCTCGATTGCGATCGCGCCGAGTGCCTTCAAAGAGGATCGATTCCGATCATTCGAGTAATCTGGGGTCAGCTGCGGCTCAATGACCCGACTGGGCTCTTGCCAAACAGTGCGCATCTTGGATTTGCCTAAGACCTCCTGGACAAGCGCCGTGCCTTCTGCGGAAGGCTGCTGCGAAGCCGACAAGCCTGAACCAGTAAGACGGTAAACCATCGTGGGATGCGCGAGTTGCCCATGATTCTCTCTCAGAAATGTCTCGGCTTCTCGCTCGGCTACAGCAACCTTCTGTGACGAGAGGTTCAACGCATCGATAACGAGGATGAGCTCTACCGGATCGTCCAGCGACTTGGGCTTGTCTGTGCGTGCACGAAACGAAACGAGCTTCAGTGGTTGTCCGTTGTCGAAAAGGGTAAAGTCCTCAGGCTTGAGTCCCGTGATGGGGCTTCCCGATTTGTCACTGACGACCACGTCCAATCGCACTAGAACCTATCTCATAAACATTCTGCGGTCTGATTTGAGCGAAACTGGGGGTGCTCAAGGCATCTCCGCAAGTACGCGATGGCAGGCCGCTGGGAACTGACTGATGAACAGTGGGCATTGGT
>Ga0181526_10000139_pt1 | contig 74453 bp, 75 predicted proteins | sample PEATcosm2014_Bin_35_FD_119750 | JGI IMG/M metagenome (GOLD analysis project Ga0181526, IMG submission 119750) | Peatland microbial communities from MTU Mesocosm Facility, Houghton, MI, USA - PEATcosm2014_Bin06_30_metaG | ecosystem: Environmental > Terrestrial > Soil > Wetlands > Peat | place... | reverse complement strand
GGGGGAGCAGAGGCGCTTCCGCTACGCTCCAGCGCCTCTGCTCCCCCGAAATACCCCTTCCCGATCCTCTACTGGCTCCCTTTTACTCCGCCCCAGTGGTCTACTTTTACTCCGCCCTTGACACCACCGTCTTCATACCTCCGGTATCCCACAGAAAACACGTCCCCTAGCGGTGCCGAACCTCGTTCGGCACCCCAAAGAAATCCTGCTTGTCTGTGAAACTGCAGTCTGGCGGGGTGGTCTACTTTTACTCCGCCACGTCACACCGCTAACGCGGCGTCACGTGGTCTATTTTTGCTCCGGCGCGTACAGAATGGCTCCTGTTCTCCTACCTACCTTCTTTCTGCAGGTAAAGACTCAGAGGAAGACGCACGACGAATCGTGCGAACATCCAAAAACATCTTTTGTGGACCTGTTGCCGGTGATCCTTCCAACGGAACGAAGCCGTAGCGCGCGTACCATCGTGCTTTGTCAGGATAAGCGTCGGTAATGATGCAGCGGCAGCCAACCTCGTCGGCCACACGCAAGGTGATCTTCAACGCCTCGGAGAGCAATGCGTGGCCTAGCCCTCTGCCGCTAAAGCGCTCATCCACCGCCAGGCGCGCTAGAAGGATTAGAGGCAGATCGTATGGAGGTAGGCCACGAACATATTTCTTCGGGAGTCTACCGCGTGGAACACTTGAAGTGGCCAACGTGAAGTAGCCGAGTACCGTGCGAGGCGCGGACTCATCCACCGCGACATACGTTACGCCGATAGAGATTTTCTGCTGATTCTCCCAAGCATGGCGCTTCAAATAATTGTTGAGCGGCTCATCTCCACAATTGAAACTCTCTACTTCATCGGATTCTTCGAGACGACGAATTGCTACCGCCAAGTCAATGCCTCATGGCCCGAATGAGGGCTTCGGTTGGATCGGCAGGCTGGCCAGATGCGAGTTCTGCGAGACTCTGAAGTTCCTTGTTTGTCCAGCGAATATCGACGTGCGGAAGGGTCAATTCCGGTGCAACGCGTTCCAGACGGGGAAAGATCAAGATCTTGCGCTCTCCGGTCGAGCTTTCACTAACGATCCGGTGACCGCATTTCCGCTCAGAGACGGCCCAATGGAAAAGGGCAAGAGCATCAGAAAGAAAGTCCGTATTGCTCGTCATCTGCAGCTCCGCCTTTAGAACCCGCACCATTCTGTCTTCCGAAGGCGCAAGGTCTGCCTGAAACTTCGATTTTCTGGGCGTCGAAGCCTTGACCGAAAGTGCGGCAGTCTTCTTCGAATTCTCTTTAAGCGCCGAAGGCATGGGAGTCCTCCTACTAAGAGGATACTCCGATTGCATTACGAATTCGAGTGTTTTTCGATTCATACCCGAATTGCTCTCTTAACAGCTCTGTTATGTTTGTATTAAGTGACGTTTCCGCATTCCAAAGCAGGTCTCATCCCGATCTTCTGAGAAGTTCTCGACTTCTAGTGGGTTTCGGCATGAACCGCTCGGTGGCGTCCTCGCCGCCCGTCGGTCGAGACCGCTCCCACAGAGCCAACTCTTCTTTGTCATAGCGCACAAGCGAACCAAATTGTCACGGCCGATGCAAAAATCCACTTTATGCTGAACGAAAAATCCACCACCCTCCGGCGGTGAGCCACCAGTCCGATTCTGGAGACAGAGGAAGGCCGCCATTGCTGAGGGGGAGAGACTTGGATGATATCAAGGAACTCAAGCGTGAAGGATTGAGCATTCGCGCCATCAGCCGGCTGACCGGTTATGACCGCAAGACGATCAGCCGCTATCTGTTGGCGCCGACGGGCAGGCCGGTCTATAGACCACGGCCCGCCCAGCGGCGCGGCGCCTGGGGAGTTCGGCCAGCTTTCCACGTATTCAAAGACCATCTGGCCGCCGGCATCCTGGATGAGGTTGCCGACGTGTGCGTTGTGCAGATAGACATCGAGCGTTCTTGCCATACGCTATTCTCCTTTCGTCGGCGGGGGCGTCAGAGCCAGCTTGATTCCCCGGGGTATGCAAGACCGTCAGCGCCTTTCCGATCTCGCAGGTTTCCTTCCCTTTTTCGAGGTCAATGATGAACCGCAGACCAGTCCCAGAGGTCAGCGCCAAGTCCTTCTGGGTGACGCCCAGGTTCTTGCGCGTCGCCCTGATCAGTGCGCCGATTTGTTGGGGCGTGATTCTCATCGTGGATATCTTTCAGGAAGATTACCGTACGGGAATAATAATGACAAATTTGGATTAGAAATTCAGTAATGCTCCCGTTCGGTAACACATCCGCTGAGCCGGTCGGAGAGTACGGATTTTGCAGATACCGTCTGCAAAATCCGATCAGACGTGGTCTGTTGCACGACAAGGAAACTATCTTGGCCATGATGATTAACATGGCCACGATAGTTTTGATCTGATCGCGGTCGGCGGCGAGCAGGATAGAGAAAGACGGGCCGGGAAGACGGGATAATCGTCCACGTGGTGGTTGATCATCATCCACGGATTGGTTGTTGGTATCGCAGTCAAACCACTTGGAATGACACTCGGCCGGAACTATTCTACTGGCGCACGGCTTCGGGACAAGAAGTTGACGTGGTTCTGGAAGATCGCGCAGGCAGAGTCGTTGGAATAGAAGTCGAGGCCGCAGCAACCCTGAGCGGCAATGATGTGCGCGGTTTGCAAGCACTGGCAACCGCGGCAGCAAGGGCGCGATCTTCTTCCACTGCTTGTCGGTCAGCATCGGACCGCCTCGTGGCATCTGCGCTTCCTCCTGCCACCTTATCGCTCAATGCCAACCACCAAGCCAAGTACCTCCCTTGATCCCGAATCAGGTTATGAAACAGCTTCTATGCGAATTTGGATTGAACCGGAGTCTTGAGTTTGTGAACGGCTGCAAAATAGGCCACCATCACGCGAAATGTCTTGGACCGATTTACTCCGCCAAGAATCTCGCCGCCAACTCGATCCAGTTCATCGGCTATCTCGTGCGTCAATGGGAATACGAACGCGGCGTCAATGCTCTGAAATGGAATGTTCAGCCACGGGCCGTTATAGAACGCAACGAGCTGTGCCTGCGCGGCCTTGGTTTTGAAATTCATGATGATGTGTTCCGCGAGGGCGTTCTTTCTACGGATTTTTAGCATAGCGAAAAGCTGGCTAAAATGGCTCTTGGTGAATTTGGAATCGACGGTGAGCCGGAGCTGAGTGCGCGTCTCCACGCCGCTACCTCTGGCGTTGGGAAAGAACCGATAGAGCAGCACACCCATGGTGAGCGAACCTGCCACGGGGACCAACACGCGCCTCCAAGCGGCGCTACCCACTGGATAGAGGCGCATCCCCAACCGCTCCGTCAGCACGATGAAGGCGACCACGGCGAGTCCGGTGAGGGCTCCAATCAGCAGCGACAGAAGTAGAAAAACCTGTTCTTCACGTTGCTGAAGGTGCGCGATCAAGCGCGAAACGAGAGCAGCTTGCCACTTCTTCTTCGGTTCGTTGTCGGCTCCGTTGAACGAAATAGAGACAGTTTAAGCGAGCAGTTGATCGACACCTTCAACGCCGATCCATCAAGGGCGACCCGGTTAACGCTCGCTGAGTCTCGCTTTCAATTGGAGCGTCCACGCAAGCAAGGCTCCGGCAGCACCCGCGACCGGCACAACCGCTGTATGCCAGACAAGAACATGCAGCACCTGGAAGTTGGGGCAATGAAGTTCCAACATGGTTACACCGGCGAGGCCTGCCAGCGTGCCCGCCACGGCTCCGGCTGCAACGGGATTCACAGCAAAGCCGCGCCTCAAAAGTAGCCAGCTTAAAAGGGCTACCGGGATGGCGTGAACGAGTCCGGCAACAAGACAGGCGATGCCCGCCGAGACAAAGTGAGTAGTGTGGTAGTCGCGGAAGACTGCCGCAAAGACGCCGATCAGCGCTAGACAACTGATTGCCGGCAACACACCGGGATGCATGCGGCGCTTGCTGCCAGGGATCATGGAGGCTGTAAACTCGGTGGCAGCAGCCCACAGAAGTAGAACGAGTATCGGAAAGATGAGAACACGCTCGATTGCGGTGAGACGTTCAAATCCATAGAATCCGGCTCGTGCGGCGCCAGCCATGGCTACGGTGGCCGAGACCAGCAACAACCCGCCAATAAGCATCCAAGCGGGGAGCATGGGGCGGACGGGGCGCATCGAGAGCTTTATCGAACCCGCGATGCTTTCGAGCAAGGCAGGGGATACCGCCGGCGCATCTTTTGCGGCCCGCGCGAGAACCTCGTCAATTTCTCTCTCTTTCACGAGAGCCCTCCCTTGCGGCTTTGCGACAACCCCATCCCTGTCAGCCGCTCCCTCAATCGTTCATATCCGCGATGCGCCTTCTGTTTAACCGACCCCACGGTGGATGATGTGGCGCGCGCCACCTCTTCCAGGCTCATCCCCGCAACCTTCAACATCAAAATGACGTCTCGCTGGCTTTGAGGCAGAGGCGCAAGAAACTCCGCCATCTCCGCGGCTGTACCCGAGGTCTCAGGGACCGGAGCCGGCAGTTCCGATGGTGCCTCCACCTGCTCCTCATGCAACGCGACCCGGCTCGTCTTGCGGTAATGGTTCACGCGCACATGCCGAGCTATTCCGTAAAACCATGGCATCACCGGCTCGCCAGTTCTGTAAGTATGGCGCACCTTATGGATGAGGAGCCATGTCTCCTGAAGTAGGTCATCGGCGTCTTTGCGGCTGGCAAGATGGCCCACAAAGAACCGGTGGAGCTGCGGACTCAACTGCTCAATCAGCACGGTGGCCGCGCCGAAGTCGCCACCCTGATAAGCAGCCATCAATATTTCGAGATTGCCGTCCGGCGACATGGCGCTGTAAATCCTCAAACAAGTTCTATCACGAAGCGCCCCATCAGAAGCTTGACAACCTCTCCGGCTGCAATCGACACCTCCTTTGACAACTATTCGCTCCAGACCTGCGAAAAGTCACGGTGTCTTCGTTCTTTCTGCAATTCATGCCGTTGGCAAAGATTTTCTTTTGCGACCGTAACTTTCTCCTCTTCACAAGCGAATACCCCATCAGTGAACCTGCTCCGCCCCTGGAGTTCCCCAAAGTCTTCGTCAGGGCTGAGACACCCCCCATTCAAAGGAGATCAAAATGATTTTTCGCATAACCCGCGAACGCCTACTGACTGCCCTTGCAGTGTTGCTCCTGGGAGCAACCGCAACCCTCCAAGCTCAAACCCCAAAACCCCTTGTTGTGACGGCCACAAACGCCGCCACGAACCAGCTCCTGGTTTACTCCGCGAACGGCAGCCTGCTCCAGACTCTCTCAACAGAGGGCAAAGGCGGAGCCAGCGGTAATGCCGGCGGCATTGAAGCAAAGGACGGCATGGTTGCCGCGGTCAACTTCGGATCCCAGTCCGTCTCGATATTCGAGCGCGGAGAGGACGGCCTGCAATTGTCGCAGGTGGTCACGACCATCACCAGTCCGCTGAGCGTCGCGTTTGGCGAGGACCATCTCTATGTTCTCGGTACGACCACCATTGAATCGCACCCGATCTATGGGCATGAGGTCAGCAACAGCGCCGATGGAGTGGCGACGCTGCTCAAGGCAGATGGCTCTGCCGCCCAGGTAGGGGTTCTGCCCGGCCAACTGATCATCAGCGAGAAGAGCAACGTCATCGAGACCGTGGAGCTTTCAGACGGAGCAGTGACGGGGTTGCCTACACTTGTGAGCAACATTCCGTCCAACGTGAATGCGCCGTTTGGATTGGTGACTCGTGGAGACAAGGCTTACGTGACAATCGCCCATGCCAATGAAATAAGCCTCGTTCGCCACGATGAGGTGCTGACCGTTACCGGTTCTGGCACGCAGAGCGCGCCGTGCTGGGTGACGCTCGTGGGGCCCTTTCTCTTCTCCAGCAACTCGCCGAGCAAGAGCGTCTCGCGCTACGTTGTCTTCGGTGACAAAATCGTTCAGGATGCCGCAGTTGCCGCATCGACGAACGGCAATCCAACGGACATCGCATCAGGAGATGGATACATCGCCGTCATCGACGGAAATGGGTCGGCCTCGCATCTGTCGATCTTCCAGGTTGATGCGGAAGGCAATCTGAAGCTCAAGATCGCCGACACGTTGGCCGCCGGAGCCAACGGAGTTGCCGTGGTTGGAGGCACTGACTGAATTAAACTGTCTCTCCCAGACATCGGACTATGAATGCCGACTCAGGTTGGGCCGCTAGCAGATTCGCTGCGGCCCAACCAATCCTGCACAGGCCTGCTGGGGCATACAGTTTGCCGGGTTGAGCTGCGGTGGGACCTTCAGGTGCGGAGCCGTGAGACACAGTTTTCAGGGCGCAGCGAGCTTCTCCGACGTTCAAAAAGGAAGTCGTGCGAAAAGCGTCCGGCGACCGCCATACACGCATGCGCTATTTCAGTTGCTAGACCCAGATCCACTTTGCCGACTTGGCCGCTGAGCATGTCCAAAAGATCTCTTCTCCTGGGATCGCCCTTCCCCATAGAATCGATCCTTCGGATGATCGACTGACGTACCGTTTTGCAATCTCCTGCGCTTTTCAGATCACGCACGTATTCGTGCATCTGTCGCGCACTGAACTCATCTTGGAATAACTTTTGATGGAAATCTCAGGCGTGTGTTGGTCAGGGGAACAGGATCACATCCCCCAAATACAGCGCCTTCTGCCAAGAAAACGGAGCGACCTTAGGCGGACAGCTCAAATCCGACTCGGCGGGTGGCCAGGGTCTCGCGCTTGAGACCTGGGATTCATCTACGATGCGGAGGCCTACCGTTATGACGCTCTCAGTTGTTTGTGCAACCAACACGCGTTTTCCGCGACCCCACTTCACCGGCAAAGGACGCGATGCCGAATAATAGGCGTTCTAGGCTCGCACCTGAATCACCGGCTACCCTTCCCTTACTCAGATCCCGGTCAGGTTCGGTTCCTATCCAATGCGAAGATACACATGGGACACGCAAAGTATCCAAATGGCGAACAGCGGCTTCGAGGCATCTTTGAGGCTTCAGTCCGGAAGCAGAATCCAGGCACCGTTGCGATAGCACCAGAAGTCGCCCATTTCCAGCAGTTCATCGGGGCGTCCGTCGGTACTGAGTGTGATCGAGGCGGAACGGATGGGCGCCCGGTCATCAGCTCCTGTTACCCGGAGCAGACGCCCGTTGTAAAAACTCTCCACGTTGAGCTTCATTGGCAAGTCGGCCACCTTGGACCCCTTCAGAGACTTCTCGAACTCACCAATCATGTCGTCGAAGCTGCCGAGCCGTTGCGCGTCCGGCGAACCATCGTAGGACGGGCGGAAGATGCCTGCGATGGCCTTCATATCGCGCACGACCAGGGCCTTGTGCAGCGCCTGCACCGCGGTCGAAACCGCATTTGGATCACCGTTCCATGGCGTAGCGTCGTCGAAAATGTGGTGAGGCACGTTTCGCAGCGTCAAAGAGTATTGAATCGTACCGGCGCCGGCAATCTTCTTCCGGAAGAAAGGGTCGTTGGTCGCACCTGCCGGATTTTCCGACGCTGCCCGAGCATCGTAGAGGAGCACTTCAGTTGACGAACCTTGCTCCGGGCCTACCGCCTTCGCCTCGACCGAGAGTGTGTTGACGCCGTTGATGCCGTAGTTCGACACTCCATTGCCTATGAGTAACGTGCCGGAGTCGCCGCTCTCTGGATCTCCCTTTCCAAAGCGCTCGATGGGAATTCCATTGAGCCGCACGATGCCGCCAGAATGGGAATAGACAATATTGACCATCAGCGTTCCGACGTCATGCACAGATGGGGACGCGGGTGCTTGCCCATTCATTAGCTGAATCGCCGTACCCGCGAAAAGGCAAAGCAGCGGGGTTTGGAGTTTGTCGATCTTCATGCCGGTTCCTCATCGTGCCATGGCGTGCGCAGGAGAACTGCCGCTCACCGATCTGGGGACACGCTAATATTACCTGAGTCCAATCAATCGCCACTTCACTGGTTTATGATTTTATGCAGGGAAATCCAATTCACATTCAGCCAAGTACCAAAGACCTCCAAACCATCGCGATAAGTTTGATGGTACGGTCATCCTCTCGATGGAAATGCATCAGATCAGGCCAGTCGGGTACGCGAAAGACTGATGCCCAGGAGGACGGGCTAGTCGGATCCCGGCCACAGTGAGGATCATTCCATGTCGAAACTCGGTGACCTGCTCAACAAGCACAAAAACCCGATCCTCATTACCATCGTCGTGGTAGGACTCGGCATTGGGCCTGCGCTGGAAGGGTTGGCTTACTACCGGTGTAAGCCGGGCAATAACGAGGATCTTTACAAGGCGATCCGGGGCGAAGACGTCGGGCGCGTAGCCAAACTGCTCTCCCGAGGAGCCAATCCGAATTCGTGCAAGCGCTGCTTTTACAGCTCGGACGGAAATCAAGACAGCGGTGTGACGCAGGTGCTCGAACGGACGACTCCGCTGATGACTGCCATTGGGGGAAATAAGCGGAATCGGGAGATGGTTCTTCTGCTGCTCGACGCCGGAGCCGATCCTAATCTTCCGAGCGAGTATAACGGCCTGACGCCGCTGCTCTTCGCGCTTGAGCAGAGACACGAAAAGATGGTCCCGATCCTGCTGGCGCACGGAGCCGATCCCAATCGTCCCGACGACCAGAACCGCACACCGTTCATGATCGCCGATGAAATGGATGAGCCTGACAGCCGGAAGGCGCTTCTGGCCGCTGGAGCCGATCCCCGACCGCGTGAAGTCAAGCCCCTCCCTCCCGCCAGTTTTGGCTCCAGCAACGATGACGACTAGATCAACCTGTTGCGGTTAGCTGCAAGGAAGTGAACGACGGGGCCCGCACAGAACAATGGTCGCCAAGCCTTACCCGATCCAGGTTTTCGGGTTTTTGAAACTCAGGCCGGCTCAAGCCGGGGTCGGAGACGAGTTGGCACCATACAGACATGACAGCAAGGAACAACTCAACAACGGCAAATGAAGCTGCTAAGCATTGCCGCCCGGCCGCTTTCTTAGCGACTCAAGCCGCTCATTCAACGCATCCTCGAGAGATCCGAAAGGGTGACGTCTGCCAGGGAGCGCTTTTGCTCCCGCCCGCGTTCTGAGTTTATTAACAGATTTGAAAAAGGCGTGATTGGAACCGAGATAGGCCAACGCCTCGTGAGAATCTTGCGAGGCCCAAGCTACTCGATGTCGCTCCAGGGGCCTGGCCTGAATCATCGTCTCGATTCCTTCAACGAGTTCCTCTGTGTAAACGTTGCGCGCGGCCTTCACCTCCAGAAGGCCGTCCAAGACCTCGCTTTCCGTCATCGTGTCTAGCTGTTCAACCATCTTGACGAAGGCGGCCCTGAAGTATCGGAGAAACTCCTCACGTTAATTCATATTGCGGATTTTAACGCCGCCATGGTCTGCTTTCCCTGCTGTCAGCTGCCGTAAGCGGAAACCGCAGAATTTGGCGAAGCTTTGCCCAACTCCTGAGTCACCGGCTATGCGGAACCAGCGTGAGGCACATCACGTTGGGGAGAGCTCGCAGATCACCTGCTTGGATCTTCTATATGCGCCTTTCGGGGGAAGCCAATCCATCCGACACCTGTCGCTGAATGCTATTATCTTTAATTAGCAGAACTACATGTACGAGGGAAGCGAGTGCAAGGACATTGAAGAAAAACTCGCTCAAGATCGTCAGGTCAAGTGCAGTGATTGTCGTCACATCGGCGGCGACGTGATCTAGCTCACACTCTCTTTCTGGGCAGCCTTCGGGCCGTGATTCAAGACACAAGGACTCGTCCATGAATCGCAATGGCAATTGGCTCCGTGCTCACCGATACGCGACCGATTCCTGCCTGACGGACCGTTCCGAACCCGCGCCAGCATCGGGGCATCGATCGAAGATCAGATCATGCTCAGCGAGTTCTTTACGACCCGGTTTCCGCGCCTGATTCCTCGGGCTCTTACCGGCCAATTCCATGATTCCAGGAGTAGAATTCGTTGATTGACGAGCCACACAGGATCTTCACTCTCGTTCACCAGGAGAACACATGAAAAGGATTGCTCTCGCAACCATCGCAGTCATGACTGCAGTTGGCAGCGCCGCCTTTGCCGGCACAATTCACGGCAAGGTCTCCGGCGTAAACGGCACGTCTGTTGTCTATGTTGAAGCCATCGCCGGCAAAACCTTCCCCGCCCCCGCGCAACACATCGTCATCGATCAGAAGGGTTTGATGTTTGTCCCGCATATTGTCACCGTCCAGCAGGGCGCGACGGTGGACTTTCTCAACAGCGACAGTGTCCAGCATAACGTCTACTGGCCTGCCATCAGCGGCAACAAGAAGCTTGGGCACAACCTGGGTACCTGGCCCCACGGGCAGAAGCAGTCGTTCAAATTCGACAATCCGGGCATCGTGTCGCTGCTTTGCAATGTTCACCCGGAGATGGCGGCCTACCTCATCGTTTCGCCGACCCCCTACTTCGCGCAAACCGACGCCTCGGGAGAATATAAGATCGACAACGTTCCGGACGGCGCTTACACGGTGACGGCGTGGCACGAGGGAGCAAAGAGCAAATCCAATCCCGTGAAGGCTGCCGGTGATACCGCGGCGGACTTCACGCTCAGCAAATAGGTCTGTGGGCGGCAGACGACTCTGCCGCCTGCAGTTTCTACTGCAACGGAAACGATCCCCATGCTACAGCGATTTGTCGACAAGAGGGTTGACAGGGATTGGCTGAACACCAACTTCCCCTGCATGATGGCTTGCCCCGCGCACACCAATGCCGGGCGCTATGTTGCGCTGATCGCAGAGGGCGAGTTCGATGAGGCATATCGGGTTGCGCGCGAACCCAATCCTCTGGCCAGCATCTGCGGACGGGTATGCGCTCATCCCTGTGAAACAGCATGCCGCCGCGGCGAGATCGATCAGCCGATCGCGATCCGGGCGCTCAAGCGATTTCTTACCGAGAGATGCGGCCCCGAGTCGCGGCACCCGATCGATGTCAACGCAGGCCGCGTGCAGCCCAGGCTTCCGTTTCGCATTGCCATCGTGGGCGCCGGGCCGGTGGGACTTTCTTCCGCTCACGACCTTGCCATCATGGGATACGCTGTCACCATCTTTGAGGCCTCCCAGGTGGCGGGCGGGATGCTCTATCTCGGTCTTCCCGAATACCGCTTATCGCGCAGCGTCGTGGAAGCGCAGGTACGCGAGATTCTCTCCACCGGCGACATTTCCCTGAAGCTCAACCAGGCCGCGGGCCGCTACTTTACCATCGCCGGCCTGCGCCGCGACTTCGACGCAGTTCTCATTGCCGTCGGCGCACATCGCAGCCGCGACCTCGCGATTCCCGGCGTGAACCTGGACGGAGTCTACAAGGGGATCGACTTTCTGCTGAATGTGAATCTCGGTTACCGGTTCACCATCGGCAAAAAGGTTCTCGTGATCGGTGGCGGCAACGTGGCTATGGATGTGGCCCGGTCCGCGGCCCGCGAGGTGCTGCGCCAGCATCCGGGCGGCGTAGAGAGCTTCGAGCCGGCTCAGGGCAGCATGGATGCCGTGGCAGCCCGCGAGATGATGGACGTTTCACTTTCCGCATTGAGGCTGGGCGCGCAAGAGGTGCATCTGGTTTGCCTGGAGAACCGCGAGGAGATGCCTGCCGCGCTTGAGGAAATTGAAGAGGCGGAAGAAGAGGGGATCATTATCCACCCTGGCCTGGGCCCGAAGCAGATCATCGGCGACAATGGGCGAGCGGTGGCGCTTGAGGTGCTCAAAACCAAGTCGGTCTTCGATGAGAATAAGCGCTTCAGTCCAACGTTCTTCGAGAACAGCGAGATGCGGCTGGGTTGCGACACCATTATCATGGCAATTGGCCAGGCGCCCAATCTTCAGTTTCTTGGTCCCGAAGATGGGGTGGAAGTTTCGCCGCGCGGCTTGATCGCGGTGAATCCGCAGACGCTCATGACCTCGGCGCCGGGTGTCTTCGCAGGCGGCGACTGCGTCTTCGGCCCGCGCCTCATTATCGACAGCGTCGCCGATGGCAAGCGCGCCGCGATGGGTATCGACGAGTTCTTGCGCGGCAAAGAGCATCCGGCCCCGATTGTGGAAGTCGAGGTGCTCGAGCGTCACCGCATGCCGCTGGAATTGCTCGATCTGACGCGTCCTTCGATCCCCATGCTCCCGATCGATCGCCGCACCGGGGTCACTGAAGTAGAAATCGGCTATGACGAAGAAGCCGCCATAGCCGAGGCACAGCGCTGCTTGCACTGCTGGGTCAATACCGTGTTCGAAGGGAACGCGGAAGACGCCACTTCCTGCATTCTTTGCGGCGGCTGCGTCGACGTTTGTCCCGAGAACTGCCTGGAACTTGTCTCGCTGGACCGCATCTCCTTCGACGAAGCAGTTACAGGCCAGCTTGCGGAGGTCCGCGATCTGCTTGGAGTCGAGTTGGACGACATCAAGGCGGAAGAACTTGGCGTGATCGCCGGTTCGGCCATGCTGAAAGATGAGACGCGTTGCATCCGCTGCGGCTTATGTGCGGCGCGGTGCCCCGCAGGCACCATCACCATGGAATCGTTTGACCTTTTGTCCGCGGACCCAACCGGACTGATCTCCCTTGAGTCCATCGACCGCCCCTTGCGCACCAGACCGCCGCTGGCCGGCGCATTGAAGAGGTAATAGATGCCTGACGAAGCGCTTCAACCGACGCAGAAGCTCCCGGCAGAATTCGATCGAAGAGTGTTCTTTACCAGGATCGGACTCGGGTCGCTGGGCATCGCTGCTGCGGGCACAATCGTTTTCTCTTTCGACTATCTTTCGCCCAAAGTCCTCTATGAGCCCTCGGCCGTGGTCAATGCCGGCAAGCCGCAGAACTTCGCCGTGAACTCGGTCACCATGGACGTCAATTCCGGGATCTACCTGGTTCGCGCGGAAGAGGGCTACTTTGCGCTCAATGCAGTGTGCACCCACCTGGGCTGCCTGACCGCCTGGAATCAGGAGCTGGGCATCATCGCATGCCCGTGCCACGGCAGCAAATTCGCGCGCACAGGAGAAAAGATTGAAGGTCCTGCGCCTAAACCGCTGCCTTGGCTCAAGACCTGGGTGAGCGACGAAGGCGATCTCATGGTCGATCGCTCCACCGATATTCCACCGCTGCAGTATCTGAGGATATGAACATGTCCGCGAAGACCGACCAGTTTGTCAATAAAGTTCGCGGGAGCCGGGTGTGGCGATCGATCTTCCGCAGCGGCACGGGCTCGAGTACGCTGCACAGAGCATTGGCGATCCAGCAGAATATCTTTCTTCACCTATTCGCGACCAAGGTCCGCAAGCGCATGGTGCGATTCAGCGTCACGTGGTACCTGGGCACGCTGACGTTCGGGTCGTTCCTGATCCTGGTTATCACTGGTATTTTGTTGATGCTGTACTACCATCCTTCGGTCCCGCAGGCGTACGCCGATATGAAAGATCTGCAGTTTGTCGTATCCTCGGGGCTCTTTCTCAGAAACCTGCACCGCTGGTCGGCTCATCTGATGGTCTTTCTGGTGTTCGCGCACATGTTCAAGGTTTTTTATCGCGGCGCGTATCGCGCTCCTCGCGAATTCAATTGGGTCATCGGAATTGTGCTCCTGGTGATTACTCTCCTCCTCAGCTACACCGGTTACCTTCTGCCGTGGGACCAGCTTGCATTTTGGGCGATCACCGTCGGTTCCAATCTCTCTTCTGCTGTTCCGCTGGTGGGCAACAAAATCCATTTCCTGCTCCTGGGCGGCAACCAGGTGAACGCCAACGCTCTGTTGCGTTTTTATGTACTGCACTGCGTCATTCTTCCGCTAGCGGCCATACTCTTTATCGCCATACATTTTTGGCGAATTCGCAAGGACGGCGGCCTCTACGTTCAGGAGTCGGAACCGAAGGCAAAGGGAGCCACTGAAAGCGCGCTCACCGTGAAGGAGCCGGAATGAGCGACCCAAAGGACTTCGTTGCCGGCATCGACTCAGACCAGCGGCGCTCGCCGAAGCGGGTCGTCTTTGTCACGCGGCGCACCTCGGCTCAGGTCAAAGCCGTGCAAGAAGAGCAGGTGCAGACCTTTCCCGAGGTGCTGTTCCGTGCTGCCCTCGCCATTGAACTGCTTGCCATCGCATTGGTCCTCGTTTCGCTGTTCTTCAACGCCCCGCTGGAAGGCATCGCCGATCCGACTCACACGCCGAACCCTGCCAAGGCGCCGTGGTATTTCCTCGGCCTGCAGGAACTGCTGCATTATTTCCCACCTGTAGTGGCAGGAGTGCTTGTACCCGCTCTGCTCATTATTGCTCTGGTGGTGATTCCCTATTTCAATGTCAATATCGAAGCCACCGGCCTGTTCCTGAAAGACCGGACAAGGCGGCTCCGAGTTTTCTTGGTGGCATCCCTGGCGATGATGGTCTTTCTGCTCGGGTTCCGTGTTTACGTCGCCGTTGGGCCCACCGTGATTGTGGCGCTGGCGATGATCGTCGCCGCAAACAGTGCGCCCGATTCGCCCTCGCGGTTGCGCCGCTATCTTGCCCTGAGGCCGCTGGCCTACTGGATCATGACCTGGTTTCTCCTGGAACTGATTGTGCTCACCGCCGTGGGCACCTGGTTCCGAGGCCCAGGCTGGTCATGGGTATGGCCCTGGAGGAGCTGAATGCAATTGATAAGAAGAGTTCTTTCCTCTGTGTGGCGGACGCTCTTTGGCGATCCGGTGCAGGCATTCGGCTTCGTCAGTCTTGCCTTGTTGCTGGTGCTTGCCATTGCGCCGGCAAAGGAATATTTCAGCCAGTGGCACGGCTATCAGCGGGGCTATCTGGCCCTGATTCACGATCGCGGAGATGCCATTAGCCTGCGCCGGAGATTCCAGCCGGGTATTCATCAGATTTGGCTTCCGGAGTTGGGCGTGGTGGACCGTTGCACGACGTGCCACCTGGGACTCAAGGAGGCCAGTCTAGCGGACGTGAATCAGCAACCCTTCCGCAAACACCCGGTGGTTCCGCATTCGCTGGACGGATTTGGGTGCGTCATCTGCCATGGTGGACAGGGTGAAGCCACGACGGTCTCCGAGGCGCACCACAGCGAACACGCAGGCGAAGAGCCTATCCTTCCCGTGCGTTATATCGAGTCCGGCTGCGGTCAATGCCATCAGGAGGCATTGCCCGGAACTCCCCAACTCAACCTTGGCAGAACGATGCTGGCGCGCTACGGCTGCGTCCATTGCCACGCGATCACGCGTCCCGATGGCACCAAAGTGACGGCCACGGATTATCCACCATCGCTCGCTCACATTGCCGACAAGACGACGCGCGAATGGGTCTATAGCTGGCTTAAGGATCCGCAAGCATACGCTGCAACGACAACGATGCCCAACTACAAGCTGAGCGACGCCGATGCCGGCGATATTTCGGCGTACCTAATGAGCGCCAGCACGCCCCGCGCGGGCGATACAGCCGATCCCGGCGTGAAATCTGCGGCGAACATCGACCCATCGGCGGGACCGAGCCTGTATGGCCAATCCTTCTGCGCCTCCTGCCATGCCGTCCAGAATGCAGCGGGGATTCTGGTAGGGGGCGACATAGGCCCTGAACTGACGCGCATAGGAAACAAGGCGAAGCCCGAATGGCTTGCGGCGTGGCTCGCCAATCCGCGCATTTACGATGAGGCTACGCCGATGCCTCACTACCGCTTCACGCCGCAGCAGGTTACGACGCTGGCTGCGTTTTTGCAGGGCAAATTGGATTCGGACTACGCGCCTGGAGTCCATCTCGATGGGGCCAGCCCGAAACAGATCGCACACGGGAAAAAGCTGATCGTCGAGCTGGGTTGCGCGGCATGCCACGAAATCAATGGCGTTGAGAAGCCGGAGAATTTCGCACCGGATCTCAGCACCGTCGGGAGCAAGCCGATGGCGCAGATCGTCTTCCTGCCTGGTATGGAGCACTCCCTGTCCAGCTACTTCGGGGCCAAGATTCGCCAGCCGCGAGCTTTCGGTGCGAGCGTCAAGATGCCGCAATTCGCTCTGACGGCTTCGCAGACGGACGCACTGACCACCGCCCTGCTCGCGCTCACTAACCGCGCGCGATCGATGCCTGACAACCTTCGTGTCGCGGCAATTCAGGAGACGAAATACCAGCCGGCGGGTCATGCGGGCAAGCTGATCACTGAACTCGCTTGTTTCAGTTGCCACCGCATCAACGGTAGAGGCGGCGAGATGGCGCCCGACTTGTCGTGGGAAGGAAGCTCGGTGCAGCGGCAGTGGCTGATTGACTTCTTTCACAATCCCAACACTCTGCGCCCATCCCTCATTCGGCGCATGCCGCGCTTCAATCTGAGCGAGAGCGACAGCAAGGATTTGACCGACTACATCCTGACGGTCTATCAGTCCCCGGCAATGGATCCCGATCTGACGCTCCCCACCGCCAACGCCGCCGGAATGGTGGAACATGGTCGCCAATTGTTCTATTCAAAATATGCCTGCCAGTCGTGCCACATCGCTGACGCCAAGACTGACAAGGGGTATATCGGTCCGACCCTGACGGAGGTTGGCTCCCGGCTGACGTCGGCGTGGGTCTACACCTGGCTCAAAAATCCACAGGCGCTCCGGCCCGGCACGACAGATCCGAACCAGAACCTAAGCGATGAGGACGCCCGCGATCTGACCGCATTCCTGATGTCGTTGAAAGGCGTCGCGGGACGGGGGGCGAAACAATGAGGATGCTCTGCTCAGCACGCGCGATCTTCGGAACGATCGGATGGGCGGCGCTTCTTGCGCTCCCCGTTCTGACCGGTTGCAAGCGTCCCGCTCCACCGGCCGTAGGATTGAAAGCCACTGCCACCGGAACCGCCATCGTCGAATCAAGCGGCGGCAATCAGTTGGGCGTTACCGGGACGGCGTTGAAAGATCCGCTGGTGGTGCAGGTCAACGACGACCAGGGGAATGCGGCTCCGGGAGCGCTGGTCGAGTTCCACGGCTCTGCGGGCGTCAGCCTTGAACCGGCGACAATGCTCACCGATTCCGGCGGGCAGGCAACCACCTCGGTCACTTTGGGCAGCATCGCGGGGCGATATTGGATCACCGCGATAACACCCGGCAAGTCAAAGACGGTGACCCTCGAGATCGTTGAAACGGCGCTCGGCTACCAGCAGCGGTTAGGATCAATTCTCGCTGAAAAGCAGTGCAGCCGCTGCCATGATCCGGAGTCTTCACCCGAACGCGTTTCAAACTTCGATAATCTGGCGGTAAAGCCGCATCCCTTTACAGAGGGCAACGCACTGAACAAAATGAGCGATGCCGAACTCACTTCGATCATTATGCACGGCGGTCCGGCACTGAACCGTTCCGCGCTTATGCCACCCTACGGAAACACGCTGAGCGAATCGGATGTGAGGGCTCTCATAGCCTATATTCGCGCTGTCGCCGATCCTCCTTACGAGCCGGCGGGGACGGTCTACGCGCGTAAGTAGAATTGCATCCCTTGCGATATCCCGGTCTGGCGGCCGGCTTGTTCCCACCCTGAAACTTTTTTCGGCTGAAGGAATTCACACGCGATAACACGAGGTTCAGGAACAGCGAATCAAGTGTCGCGTTTTGTCTTCCAGCTTCTGTTGCGAAGGTGACAGATACTGAAAAGGCAGCCAGCGGGCACCAGAGGCGAATCCAAAGCCATTCCGAAGTCGTCGTCGGAGAACCTGAAGCAATCAGAATTCGCACCGAGCGAAGGAGTACCGGCATGTCGCCTTCGCGACTGGAATCCGTGATCGGTCAAGGATTTTAGGATCGGCGTTTTTGAGGACCGATTCGGCCTCTGGTGAGTAACCCGCGCAGGATGAGTGTATTGGCATGTTAGCAACAACTGAGTTGCGGCCGGAGCCGTTAGCGATGCAATTTCATCGTTGCCTTAGCCTAGGGAAAAGGCTGTGCATCAAAGACTGCTTCGGCGTCCGGCGATCAGATTGAAAACCAGAACGATCAGCGCCACAACCAGCAGAAGGTGGATTAGGCCGCCAGCGATATGGAAGCTGAAGCCCAACAGCCAAAGAACCAGAAGGATTACAAAGATTGTCCAAAGCATAGATCCTCTCTTTCTGCATTGCATGCGCCCGAGGCTTTAGAACTAACCACCCAGGGCACACGCGATGCGTTCACTACAGTCTGCTAATTCGAGGCAATCGCCTGAGCTTTTGCGTTCCTGACTGCATCGAGGAACGACCCTGCCGCGGCCGGCACGGCAATTTCGCCGCGCAGAATGTGGCGTGTGGTGACGTCGCGGCCGTAGATAGCCTCTGTGGAATCTTCGTCGCGACGAATCGACGCACCGGTCAGCGTGAGCCCGGCAAAGGCGCCCCTGGCGCGCGAGTAGGTGAGGACTTCGGTATTCAGCTTCCAGTCGGTATCGGCGGAAGCGTGGCGTCCAACCGGTCCGGCGGCCGCAGAAGCGTCCCCGCCCAGTTCAAAGTTGCTGTTGATCAAGTGCTGCATGCCCCGCTCGTCCTGAATGATCATGACCAGGTCCACGCCCTCGATGCCGATCTGCAGTCCCCAGCTTCCGCCGGTAATGGTAAAGAACGCCGGTGCGCTCCATCCGTTTTCGGTCCGGCAGGTGGCAACACCCCTGCCATTTTCAGCGCCAAAGACAAAGCCGCCCTTGAGCATATGCGGCACTACGGCCACGCACTTTGCGTGCTCCAAGACTTCCTCTGGAATGCCTCTATCCGGCGCCGACATAATCTCATGCAGCACTGCGCCAGCATGATCCAACCGGTCGACCGTTGCTTCGCGACCGGATCCCGCCCAGCAGACGCTTGTCAAACTGAGTAATGCCGCAATCGTCATAAGTTTCTTCATGTGATCCACCCTTTTCTACCCATGCGCAGCGTCACTTTCTTTCCGCGCACTGAGGCGCACAAGGTAGTTTCAACATTAGAGGGACCGGGGAGAATCGTCTGAGCAAGAACGCTCAGGCCACGATCGCAATGGTGCCGAACTCAGCCGGCCTCGAGGTGATTTAGATATGTGAACAAAATAGACTGGACTTGCATCGTTCGACATGGGAGGCCGTGTTTGCGTGCGTGAATTACTGCTAAACGTTGTCCTGCACGTTCAACTGGCGGACGATAACGGTGAAAAACCGTCGATTACGCGATTTTCCGGAGACCGTGTGGAGCGGGCCTGTCACTTCCAGGCGAGCTTCGTACGAAATTGACCAGACTTGCATTTTGGTGAAGGCCATACTTGCTCCAAATCCCGGAGTGAGGCTCCCGTGGAGGTATAGATGACAAGTGCGCTTGCAACACTCCTCATTGTCGACGACGAACCTTCCATTCGAGAGTCGCTGTCGCACGTGCTCACAGAAATCGGCTACGGCGTTCGCTTAGCGGAAGATGGTTTCTCCGCATTACGCGAGATGCGACATGAGCTTCCCGATCTGCTTCTTTCCGATCTCAATATGCCTGGCATGTCTGGCTTCGAGTTGCTCTCGGTGGTGCGGCGCCGTTTTCCCACGATGAGAACAATCGCCATGAGCGGCTCATTCTCCGGCGATGAGGTGCCTTCCGGCGTGACCGCCGACTCCTTCTTTGAAAAAGGCAGCAGCATCCGCTCGTTGTTGAAGATTATTGAAGGGAGGGCCCCGTCAGCGCGAAAGGCCGTCCCAAAAGCAGCAGTCCTGGCGCCTCTCTGGATTCAGCGAAACAGGAACGACGCATCCGCAGAGCCCTACGTTACAATCCCCTGTCCTGAGTGCCTGAGGAGCTTCTACCAGGCTGTCGGAGGGGTTCTCAGCCTCGTTCGAGAGGCGAATTGTGTTCATTGCCGGACTGCTGTTCATTACGCGATCATCGAGCCGGTCGACTGGACGCCCGCGCCGATCTCTCAAAGGATTCCCCGCGAGCAATGCCAACTGGCCATTCCCGGCTACTGAAACCAGCAAAAGAGAGAGTGTGAACGATGGTTCCGATTGCCCAATCGCAGATGCTTCTGCGCACGCGAACTGAACTTCCAAATGGCCTGACACTCGCGACAGAAGAGTTTCGCGAGGGTTGGGATCTTGCACTGTCAGTGGATGCGCGCCGGCTGGAGAAAAGTATTGTGACGCTAGGATGGAATCTCACCAGAGTTACCGACGGACCCTTGAAAAGCGGCGTGGGAGATACATCGCAGGAAGCGATAGGCAACGCGCTTAAATTGGCTCTTCGCCACATCAGTGTGCACTCCAACGCGGTGGAAGTGGAACATATCGAATTGACGCAGTATCCCTGGTTTTTTCTGGCCAGGGTCAGGGTTCTTCCGTACTGCATTCAGCAAGGTGCGCCCTTGCCTGTGCTGGAGGAAGCCGTGGCGATTCCGGGCCTTCACCGTCAGAGGTGTCCGTCAATCGATCCGGGCATTCTCTATCCGCATTATGGCAGCGCCATGCCCAAGCTGAAGCAGATGCTGATTTCATCCCAGGGTTCGCAGAATCAGCCGCAGTGAACGTCATCCAAGCGCGGGTCATCCTGTCGCTCTTTAAGAGGCCCGTGCTGGTTCGGCTGGATCTGGAACTCATCGCATGGCGGCGTGACGCCTCACATCTAGCTTTGAGCCTGTGCCTATGCCGGTCATGGTCCCAATAGCTCAGACAATGAATGTCAAACTCGCTACTCTCAGCACTATTGGGGAGCTAGACATCGGCCTCAACGATTGAGGGGAGAACTCGTGAATAAGTTGATGATTCCTGCGCTGGCCGCTGTTGCCGCCGTTTTCGTTATAGCAGGCACTGCAAGGGCAGAGGCCCAGTTGAGCATCAATATTGGAGCCGCTCCAGCATGTCCCTACGGCTACTACGACTACACGCCTTATCGCTGTGCTCCCTATGGATACTACGGTCCGGAGTGGTTTCATGGCCGCGCTTTCATTGGCGTCGGTCCATGGTTTCATGGTTCAAATGAATTCCGCGGCCACGTGAACAACAGTTTCGATCCGCAACACGGTTATAACGGTCGCGTTCCGGAATATGGCGAGCGAGCCACGGGCCGGGGCAGAGCGCCGAGGCGCTTCAATGGAAATGAGCAGCGCGACGGACGCGGCCACGGAGACGGAGACCGGCACGAGAGCGGAGCCGGACACGATGGTGGAGACAGGCACTAGCGCTTGGCTAACTCATCCGGCGATCGAATCACCGGATTGATCGAAACAACCTTTCTTTCATCGAATCTCTCACTAGCTCCGAGCCGCGCAATCCAGATTCAATATTCATCTCGCGGCTTCCCTACGATTGAGGCGCCTGAATGTTTCTACGGCGCCTCAATCGATTCCCCAAGAGTTGATTCCAGAGAGGTGGATCCATGAATAAAGATCGCGTAATGGGCATCATTGACGAAGTGGCCGGAAGCGCCAAGCGCAAAGCGGGCAAGGTAACCGAGAATCCGAAACTTCAGGTTGAAGGCTTAATTCAGCAGGCGAAGGGCAAGGTCCAAGGCGCCTGGGGTAAGGCAAAAGAGACCGCCCATGATGCCGCTTCGGGCACCGACATTCATCTCGATTCTCGCGAGAGATTGGGATCGGAGAGCGCCCAAACGGACGCCCATCGAGGTAACTCCGGACGACGCGACTTGTAATCGATGAACGATTTTTAAAAAGGAGCAAAATGCGAACGATCCGACTTTTTCTGCTGTTTCTTGCATTGGCCATCCCGGCCGCTCTATTTGGCCAAGTTGGCGTAAGTATCATGATCGGCCCGCCCGCTCTGCCGGTTTACGAACAGCCTATTTGCCCTGGAGATGGCTATCTCTGGACACCGGGCTATTGGGCCTATGACGACAGCATCTCCGATTACTACTGGGTGGATGGCGCCTGGGTGATGGCGCCGGAGGAAGGCCTTCTCTGGACACCGGGCTATTGGGGCTGGAGAGACGGAGGATTTTTCTTCAATGACGGTTACTGGGGCCCCGAAGTCGGGTTCTATGGCGGAATCAACTACGGCTTCGGTTACTTCGGCGAAGGATATGGAGGAGGACGCTGGGATGGCGGACATTTCTTCTATAACCGCTCTGTGAACAATGTGGATGTTACGAGAAACCACAACGTCTACAACACAGTAATTGAGAATCGCAATGAGAATCACGTCAGCTTCAACGGCGGAGCTGGCGGCATCACGGTGCGTGCGACCCCGCAACAGGAAGCGGTGGCAAAGCAGAGGCATCTCGCTCCTGTAGCAGCACAGGCCGAACATGCGCAGATTGCGCGAGCCAACCCGGAGTCGCGGGCGGCGGTCAACCTCGGCAAGCCACCCAACGCATCAGCCACCTTGCAGGTTGGCTACAACGATCACCAGATGGCAGCGCCACAGCGGGCAACGGAGCCTGCCAGGCCCCAAGCGAGTGGCACCGCACCACAGCCTCACGCTGAAGCACCGGCAATGCACTCAGACAACGCTCCGTCACGCGCCGTGGTCCATCCGAATGACCTTCCTATGATCGCCCGACCGGCGCCGATCAACTCAGGGAACGCCAAGGCAGACAAGAAGTACGAACAACAACAGGACAATCTGATCGCAAAACAAACTCAAGAGCGTCAGAATCTCCAGCAGAAACAGGAATCTCAACATCGGTCGAATGCCAGTCCAGCTGAGACACAACAGATCGAGCAGCAGCACGCTCAACAGACACAGCAGTTATCTCAAAAACACGACTCGCAGCAGCAATCGCTGCAGGCTCGCCAGCCTCAGGCAAAGCCCAAAAAGTAGATGATCTTGCTCGCGAAGACATTGATAGACGATTGAAGTTCTGCTTGGCCGGGCACCTTAGCCCGGTCGTTCCATCTGGCCCCCGTATCCGTGGATCGTGTTGTCTTAGGGCACCGTAACATCACTCATTCATATGATAGATAGCTCAAGACCTAATTCCGTCGGTAAATCAATCAGTATGAGCTGCATGGACATGTGAACCGAGACTTGCAGCCGCATCAATCTTGCGCAGCCCGCGAATCTTCCATATTCCGAAACACAAGCCGGCGGCCAGTAAAGCGACAAACACAACGAGGAGCGGAGTCGACCACCTCTCCAAGCTTCCAGACCAAAGACGGACAATTCTGCGTCCGTAGGTCGCGCCGAGCCAGGCGATGAAGGAGTATCGCAGGGCGCGGGCCGCGCCAAAGACCGCGAGGAATCGCTTGCGCGGCACCCCAAGCGCCCCGGAGGCGAGAGCAAATGGCAGTAAGGGAATCGGCGGAGGAAGCATAGCGGGAAGAAACACCGCAAGGATTGGATGATGCTCAACCCAAACGACGACTCGCCCAAGCAGGCGCGCCGGAACGTAGTGTTGCAACGCCGCTTCGCCTCCTTTGCGGCCAATGCCCCAGGTGGTGTATCCGCCCAGGATGCTACCTGCGATGGCACAGGGAGCCAGCAACCAAGGATCACCGCTGTGCGCCACAAGCCATAACAACAGCAGGTCTGTACTGCCCGGAATAGGAAGGGGGATAACCGATGAGTCCACGGCCGCAACGAAGAAAAGACCGAGCGCTCCGAGATGCGTGAGCCAGTGCGGGGCAAGGGTCGCATGTGAACTTGACGCAGGGGATTGAACCGGTCGCCGGACAAAATCACTCATGAAGACCTGGCCCGATCTCTTCGGTCGAATGGCGCTGCCTAGGAACATCCGCAGCTCGTCACCAACCTATTCTGCTTGCGCAGTATGCAACGTCAGCCAGTAGTACCGCCGCCAGCAGAACATGCAGCGAACGGGGCGCAACGCAAACATGGCTAACAGACCGTCGAATGAGCGTAACTCAGCTTGCTTGAATTTCACAGAATTGCAGCACGGACATTTTCGTCGTATCCAAAGCGGATGCGGCAGCCAATCTGGCCAGTTCCTGCCTGAATGATTCACGTCGCCCCTCCTTCCATGTCACGCCAATCAGCGAGCTAGAACGCGCGCGTTGCAAGTGAACTCAAATTCGAGTCTAGCCAGGAGAGAAGACATCGGATGCTTCCTGTAGCCAGAGCAATGCAGGAATCAGCAGCGCCGTAGTACAGATTGATAGTGTCACCATCCGCCCCGATCGTCTGTCCGCAAGGAAACACAACATCATTTACATCCCCATTACGTTCATAACTCGCCTCAGGTCCAAAGACCCAGGAATTTCCGCGCTGCAAGCAGATCTCCGGCTTCTCCAGATCGAAGAGCGCCAGGCCCAGGCGATAGATGCTTCCCGATGCTGTTTGCCGCACGCCATGATAAATCACCAGCCAACCTTTAGCGGTTTCAATCGGCGGAGAGCAAAGGCCGATCTTGTTAGCATCCCACCACCCGCCGCGTCGTGCTTCCAAAATAATCTTGTGGCTTCCCCAATGCCGCAAATCCGGCGAATAAGAGATCCACATATGGGCGCCTAAAGCTGTCATCGGGCGATGTATCAGGGCCCAGCGGCCGCCCATACGACGCGGCAACAGCGCCGCGTCCTTGTCCTCGGGAGGCATGATGACCCCGAACCTCTCGAAGCTTCGGAAATCCTTGGTCAACGCCAGCGAGACTCCGGGACCTCCTCGCGCAAAGGATGTGTAAGCCACGGCGTATTGTTCGAGTTCAGGAACGTAGGTGATGCGCGGATCTTCGATACCCCAGATCTCTTCGGGAAATTCCTGGGGATTCGCCACTAGCGTTGGCTCGGGATCGATACGCCAGTTATCGATGCCATTGGTGGAGCGTGCGGCGCAGAGATGCGACAAGCCGCTCCGGTCTTCAATGCGGCACAAAAGCAAGGTATCACCATCCGCCAGCAAAACGGCCCCTGCATTCAAGACACTATTAATGGGATACGGCCAGTGTTTTCGGCTGAGCATTGGATTGCCGGCATATCGCGCGAACAAGGGTAGATCACTGCTCGTCTTCGCGGTAGATTGACTCAGAGCGATAGACTCCGGCGATTCATTGGATGCAGTAACTGGATTCAATAGGAAACACTCATTCCCTGGTGCAAATCGTCTGTGATTGTTACTTTAGCAGCCCGCATTTCAAGCAACGCCATGAGAAAAGAGAGTGTGGACTCAGCTCCCTGGTTTTCGTTCACGCGGTCGGGATGAAGGCCATCCCTGCAACCTCCTGTAACTGGATCGTAAAGAGGCGCCTGCAAATCGTTCTTGCCGAGAAACCAACGAAATACCCTTCGGGCTTCCTCAAGCCAGCAGCTCTCTTCTGTAAGTCTGTACACCTCAAGGCATGCAGAGATTGTTGCGCAGGCCTCCACCGGCTGCTGATCGAATCGCGCCTTTTCGTTGCCTTCAATGAAGAATCCACTGGAGCCGATCGGCACAAAGATCTCCCTGTCGTCGCGGTGTTGTTCGGCAACAAGCCACTTCAGCGAATCCATCCCCACTTCGATCATCCTCTGGTTATTGCTCCGCCATCCTGCCAGAATGAGTGCCTGCGATAGTCTTGCATTCGAGTAGGAAAGGCTCTTCTCGAACCACTTCCACGTTTCGGAGTAAGTCCTCTCGTAGACATCAAGAAGTCGATTCGCCAAGACATTGCGAACTCCCTGGATGGCTCTGTCTCCTGGAAACCAATCCAGATAAGCTTGCATGCCCAAGATGGAGTACGCCCATGCCCGCGGACTGGTGAACTTGAGTGTTGCAGGAACAGCTGCTTCGAACAGCCTACCTGCCGCACCTCTCAATCCAGCGTTTCGCGAAGCCCCGAGGACCATTCCCAACGACCACAGAGCGCGGCCATGGCTGTCATCTGAACCGAAGTCTTCAAGCCACCTGCGGTCATAACCGAGAAAGTTTCTGAATCTTCCGGTGTCGGTATGAAACGCAAGCCACAAAAATGAAAGATAGCGGTGTGAAAGGTCTGAATTGTCGTGTCCTTCCGGTCGCTCTTCGCTCCGATCCATGAGAATAGACACGACAAGCGCGCGAGCGTTGTCGTCGGTAGTGTAACCCTCGCGAACGTTCGGCACGGAGAAAATGGCGTGCTGCATCATGCCCGTATCATCAGTCATGCTCAGCAGGTGGCTGGGGTTCAGCGCGGGCAGAAAGTCCGCAGGCTCCATGACAGGATCGCCCTGTTGAGCGGCTCTTGGGTGTAACGAGCGCCCAAACCTTGCGCGCTGAAAGCTCGCCATGTAAGCGCACGCCGTCTTTTGCCAGGTCGTGCCACGGGAATAAAGATAGGCGCGCTTGCGCATTGCATGTCGCGCTGCTTCGTTCTCCAGCAATCCGATTACTGCCTCAGCTATGGCATCGGGGTCGGCAAAGGGAACAATCACTCCTCTTTTCTCGGCGAGCAGCTCTTTGGCGTGCCAGTATGGCGTTGAAATGATGGCCTTGCCTGCCCCGAGCGCAATCGCGAGCGTACCGGAGACAATCTGCGCTTCCTGAAGGTAAGGTGTGATATAAATGTCAGCCGCACCCACGTGCTCTATCAATTCCTCGATGCTCACAAAGCGGTTGTTGAGAATCAAGTGCTCGGAAACGCCCAGGCGCTCTGCCAAGGCTTGCAATTCTTCGCGGTAGCGCTCGCCTTCGCGCCGGCGAATATGCGGATGGGTCACACCGGAGACGATATAGACCACATTCGGGTGCTTTTCCAAAATCGCAGGCAGTGCCTGAATGACGTTTTCGATTCCCTTGTTTGGGGACAGCAATCCGAATGTAAGCAGAACCGATTTGCCCTCCGTGCCGAATTTATCTTTGAAGTAGTTGGGATCCATGAAGGGAAAATCAGGCACGCCATGCGCGATCACGTCGATCTTTCCACTCGGAACCGAATACACTTCGCGCAGAATCGTGGCCGCCAAATCGCTCATGACGACAAGGCGATCGGAGAGCCGCGCAATCTCTTCGAGCGCCGCACGCTGATTTCCGTCCGGCTCTCGTAAAACCGTATGCAGCGTTGTGACCAATGGCATCTTCAGCTTTCGCAACAATGCTAGGACATGGCGCCCCGCCGGCCCGCCATAGATGCCATATTCATGTTGCAGGCAGACAAGATCGTTGCCATTGAAGTTAAGAAACTCAGCAGCCCGTTCGTAAGACCCCAAGTCTTCCTGCTCAAGCTCCAGGCGAACCTGCTCTGGATAATCGTAGTGCGACTCAGGATCGTTGACTGGTATGGCAAACAGCCGTCCATCGCCGTATTCTGCCGCGAGTGCGGCACACAGGTCGGTGGTGAACGTTGCGATTCCGCACTGCCGCGGCAGGAAGTTCCCTACAAATGCAATCCTGGTCGGCAATGGAAGGCTGCAAACCTTCGCGGTGACAGGATTCGAAACCGTCAGAGAGACGCCGCTAGCCTGCTCTTTAGGATGAATTACTTCATTGAGAGACATATTATCCAACTTTCGCTTGGTACGACGCCGAAAAGGCCGTCTTCGGTGATTTGCAAGCACGGTTGCGATGCTCGCTTCAAGCCTGTCTTGCCCTATCATTCTCCTCGAAGAACAAGCCGCGTAAAGACCCCACTTTGACCTGGTCAAAATGAGGCAGTCCGATCGACTAACGCCACAGCAGGTCTGGTTTCAGCTTTACGACCGGGGGGTATTATCTTTCTTTAGCATTTGCGTGTCGTCGGAATCCGTGGCCATCACGACCGCAGATACGGTCCCTCCGGGAGAAAAGTGTTCAATTGAGAAATCGTCCTCAAAGACAGAACCGTTCGTTTCGATCGCCGCATTTGCTACTGGCGATGTAGTTATGGCAGGCCTGTCACCCTGCTGAACCCAATGCAAGCCCTTGTCCCGGCGTGAGGAGAAGTGCATCTTAACATCGCTTTTTCTGATGAGTGCCATCTGAACTCCATTCGTCCCGTTGCTATCTTGAACGGTGCTCGTCTGGAGCGAAGCCTGAACGGCTGAAGGCGAGAAGGGAAATCCTGACCTAGTATCTCAACTATACACGAGAACCAGGCAACTTATCCTGCGACGATTGCGTGCGACGGCTCAACATGGTCGCCTGTCGCTTATTATCAGGTACGTTAGGCAGAATGCCAAACTCCCGGAGTTAGCCGGAATGCCATACTCAAACCCAGCCTAGAAGCGGAACACTCAGCGTAATTACAAGGACACGCCTTATTCCGCCTTTCGGATCATATCTCGATCTGGGCTGTGAGGCCACCGGGGCGATGCACCAAGAAGTGTCACGACCAGAAGGATAATCAGAATTGTTTCGAGCATGTCTTACTCTTTGCCGATTTGTCAGAGTTCGATTCTACTCGTGATAAGATGCGGTCTCCTTTGAGACCGCATCTGTCAGAAATAGGAGAAGCATAAGCTTGGCGAATTATCGCTTTAGTTCAGGCTTCCTATCGTTGAGTTTGCCGTGTTTCCAATCAGATCTCCGGAGACGACCAATTCAACTCTCCGGTTTTCCTGACGGCCGCTGGAGTTCTCATTAGAGGCTACAGGCAATGTGTTGCCGAACCCCTTTGCGCTTACGGAGTTTGTTGTTACGCCTTGCTGAACGAGGTAATCGCGGACTGCGCCGGCCCGATTTTCCGATAGCTTCTGATTCATCTCATCGGCACCGACGTTGTCGGTATAGCCGCCAACTTCGATGATGAGCCCCGGGTATGCAATCAGAATGCCGGCGACCTTGGCGAGCTTTTCACGTGCACCTGGCTTCAGCGAGTACTTCCCTGTGTCAAACAATACATCGGACATGCTCACAATCAATCCCCGCGCGCTGTCACGAGTGGCAAGAATCCTATTGAGTTGTTCGGACAATTGAGCGCGCATGGCAGCCTTGTCGCTGACCGCTTGATGTTCACCTTGTTGAGCTTTCTCTGCAGCTATGCGAGCCTGATCCGCATCCGCCTGAGCCGCGGAGACTGCGGCCGCCGATGTCACCTGGTTGGCTGCCAGGTCGGCCTGAGCCCGGGCCGCATCCGACTGCGCAGCGGAGATTGCCGCCGTCGATGCGTTCTGGTTTGCCGTCAAATCGGCCTGCGCCTTTGCTGCGTCCGACTGCGCTTGCTCTTTCAGGCGCGTAGCATCGGCCGCCTGGGCATCCGATCTTGCCTGCGCATCCCTTGAATCCCGGCGATCGTTAGCCTCCCGCTCTTCATCGATCTTCTTGACCGCGATTTCGCGCGCATCTTCGGCAGTCTGCACAGCCTCTCGGGCAACGGCGATGAGCGGCTTTCTGTCGATGTGCTTGTCACTTGCGTACCCATCTGCACGGTTCATCAATTCCACAGCATGCTGGTAGCTAGGGCCTGCATAGTTCTCAGCTCCCTCGGATTGAGCGATACGCAGAGCATTCCGAGCTTCATAGAACTCCAATGGCAGGCTGGCGCTAAGAACCACTGGGTCGAACTTATAACCGCTGGGAATGTAACCGCCGCGCTCCATGAGCTCGTATTTTGCCTGGACTGCTTCGGCGGTTCCTCTTGTGTCTGGGCGGACCACATTCTCGAGGACGACGACGTTGCTGGGCTGCCGGACGGCATAGTACGGCTCCGCTGTAACCACAAGCGCGAATGCCTGGAGATCGGTGGTCGCCGTCAACTTGCTTCGGTCGTTGTCCCCCACCAGAACTTCTCCGAGGTTCACCGCCCGGCCTTCAGGTGAGATAGCCCATAAAACATAGGTCAGGTATTCGCCACCGAATGTCACAGGATTTTGCAGCCTTCCGAATTCGGCTTCGACTTCCATGGTTCCACGCTTGCTTCTCACCTTCGCGTTGCCATTTGCTGAAGGCAGCAAGGATGTACCGGCAAAATCTACCGTGGTAGCCCCGCTGCGATGCCGATAGTTGACCGCTTCGACCGAACGATTAATCACGATCACGCGGTATGTGGACGCAGGGCCCACGGGTACTAGAACCGTCGTCGCTTGCGGAGCGGCTTGAGCAAGCGCGCTCAGGCTGAGTGCACTTCCTATTGCGAGTAGAACGATGCGTTTCAAGATTCCTCCTGCCGGCAGGACTCTGCCGTCTTGCGTTGAACTTGCGCTGCGTTTGCGGCCAAAGCCGTCCGGGTCTATTCCTTCGACCCTCAATGCCCAACACGGAACTGAGTCAGGTATCCGTAAAGGCCGAACACCTTAATGAGCCACAGAACTACGGCAATCACCACGACGGCGTTCAGGATTCCCTTGATCTGGCTTTGCATCGGAATGAATCGGTTGACAAGCCAAAGCAGCACGCCTACTACGCATAATGCGAGAGCAACAGTGACGAGGGGCATTGAGCGTTCTCCAATCGGATTTCTACGCCGAACTTTGAATATCTTGATCGGCTCGGCGTTATTCAGTGTGGCGTGATGCGTCCTGATTCAGCCTGCATTGCGCATAAAGGCGTTTTTTCTGGATGTGGCAACTGAAACGTGCGGATATCTCATGGGCCGGGTTAGATCAGGAGCCATGAGCGAGACGAGGTAGCTGACTCATCTTCCCTATCATCATGGCAAACCACAAATCGAATTACTGAGCTACATTGCTCGCATGGAAATCCGCTGAAAGAGCCTCGCCCGTTACCGGCGCAAACTTGCACATTTTCATATGAAGGTTCTCTGTTTTCTCAAATCGAGCCAACCACTATGGCTTCGACACTAAGCCCACAGAGGCATTGACTGGCCGATCCGGGACTATTCGCGCAGGGAGGGCAACTGAGGGTCCTATGTCAGGTGGAAGCTCTGTGCCCGCCGGGTAAACGAGAACTTGAATTGAACCCCAATCAGCGTCCAGATTTGGTCCAGCCTGCTTGCCCAAGCCCAACGTCTTCAGTTGGCTGTCATCAAAGCCAAAGTTCTGAACCAGGTAATCGCGTACGACCATGGCCCTGGCCTCAGTCAGCACCATATCCTTTTGTGCATCGCCCTCCATACCGGTCGAGACCACCACTACCGCGAATGCGAACTGATTTTTTGCCAGGAACTCGCCGCCGGCATTGAGAGATTTCTGGTCCCGAAGCTTGGCCGAATCGCGACCATCGAAGAGCTGCCTAGCCGTGAATGTGAATGACTTCGCGGGCGCACCCGGCGGAAGCTTGCCAATTCTATTCGCGCCCAGATCGGCTGAGTCCTCGTACCCGCGCTTCTTGTAGTATCCACTCAGAAGGAAGTTATGTTTCAAGGCCTCCATGTTTTCCCGAAAGTCTGTCACTCCGGTCTGCGCCTGAGCCATCGTGGTCTGCAAAGTCGCCGTGGTCTGTGACAGATTGCTATAGAGTTGTTTGTCGTTCACCAGTGCGCCGACGGTACCCTGGCCTGAATCGATCTTGGCGCTCACCGAATTCAGATGCGCCGTTGCCAGAGTCGCGTTCTTGATGGCTTCCTGGCTGGTATCCAGGATTCCGCTAGTCTTCTTGAAAAGATCCGACATCTCAAGCGGAGGTTCACTCTGGATGATCTCGCCATCCTGAACCTCAGCCTGCCCGGCAGATCCAAACGAAATCGCCACGAACTGATTGCCCAAGACCCCGGCGGTTTCGATCGACGCTACTGAGTCGTGCTTGATAATCTCGTGCGTTGACTTGTCAAGATCCATGAGCACAGTGACTTGTTCACCTGGCTTGTGAGGTAACTCGATGCTATGCACGGTTCCGCTGTGAACCCCGCCCACCTGCACGTCCGCCCCAGCGGCCAGGCCCGCGACATTATCGAACTGAGCCTTTAGTTGATACGTAGATTGAAACAGATACTCCTTGCTCCCGATAACGAAGACTCCAACGGCAAGAATTGTCAGTGTCCCAACGATAAATGCGCCCAACCGTGCAACCTTCGACATAAATCCCCCTACGATTGCTTCAGAAACTCCTTCACGAACGCGATATCGCTTTCCTGAAGATCCTCGAACCTGCCCTCAATCACCACTTTGCCCCGATCCAGCAGAGCAAGACGATTGGCAATCGTCCTCGCGCTATGCAGATCGTGAGTTACCACAACGGACGCCATTTGCCGTTCTCGCTGGAGCTTCAGAATCAAGTCGTCGATCTCTCCCGAGCTGATGGGATCGAGGCCCGCCGTGGGCTCGTCAAGAAGCAGGATCTCCGGCTTCAGTGCGAGCGCACGCGCCAGTCCCACGCGCTTTTGCATTCCGCCGGAGATGTCGGAAGGCATTTTCTCAAGGCTACCTTCCATGCCAACCTCGGCCAGAAGTTGATTTACCCAATCATTGCGCTCGGACCTAGACATGCCTCTTCGATGATGTTCAAGAGGAAACGCTACGTTCTCTGCAACAGTCAGTGAATCGTAGAGAGCTGCGTGCTGAAACAGGAAGCCCATCTTCTTTCGGATTTCGCCCATTTGATCAATGGCGAGCCCGGCAATGTCCAGTCCATGAATACAAACCGAGCCTGAGTCGGGCGTTTCCAGGCCGATGATGAGCCTAAGCAACACACTCTTGCCGGTCCCGCTGCGGCCAAGCACGGCCAGGGTTTCTCCACGATTCACGCTCAAGCTGATTCCATTGAGAACCATGTGGCTCCCAAAGGTCTTACGCAAATCCTTCACGGCGACTATCGGCGCACTGCCTTCTTTCTGGAGGTTATGTTGTTTCGCGGCAATGTCATAGGTTGTGGCCATAAATGTCTCACGAGTTCGCACATCAACAGTTAATGGTTAGGGAAAGACAACAAGAATGAATTTCACTAGTACAACGTCGGCAAGGATGACGAAGAGCGATGCGAGAACCACTGAGTTTGTGGCCGCGCGGCCCACTCCCTCGGCACCTCCACGTGTGCGCATTCCCTGAAAGCACGCTATAAGCCCAATAATCAGGCCATAGACCGCGGTCTTGAATGTCGGCGGCAGGAATGCGTTGAAAGTTGCGCCATGAAACCCGCTTTCGATGAACTGCCGGAACGACAACGGCTCAACGAGAGTCTGTGCAAACCAGCCTGTGAACAGGCCGCTTGCGTCGGCTGCAATCGTCAGCAGCGGCAGCATCAGAATGCAAGCCAGGATTCGTGTCGCTGCCAGAAGCCTGTATGGGTTGATAGCCGATGCCTCAATTGCGTCAATCTGTTCGGTCACCTTCATCGACGCCAGCTCCGCGCCAATGCCGGCCCCCACTCGGCCGCTCACGATCAACCCGGTGATGACAGGGCCCATGACCTGGATAACGGAGTAGACGAGAGTGGCCGGAAACATCGACTTGGCGCCGAAGCGGCTGAGGCTGTAACGCGCCTCCATCGAGATCACAACCCCGATGGCAGCGCCCGCCAAGACGACCAAGGGCAGAGACTTCGATCCAACCTCGTCAAGCTGGCGAATCAGTTCGCGCCATTCGTAAGGCGGTGTTACGGCAGCCTTGAGCACCCGCCAGGAGAAGATACCGAGACTTCCAAACCACTCGAAGAATCCCTCGACCAGACTCGTAATGGAAGCTGCCACAAAGGGCGAGGGTGCGCTACGCTGCTCCGGCTTGGGCTGCTTGATGCCTGCAACCGCAGTGGAGTCGTAGCCGCTCACTTGTTCGGTCCTTGAACCGGGGATCCATGCGCATTGTTCAGATGCATGCGATGAAGCAAGGAGTGCGGCCCGCTATAGAAGAACTCCAGCGAGATATTGCTACCCACATACGCCAGCATGCTGTAGTTGCCGATGCGGAATGCATCCTTCGCTCCGAAGCGATTTGGGTACCACCCATAAACCGCGGTCATCGAACCTGCATAGGGCGCGACAAGCGCAGGAATGGAGAAGACGCGATGGCCGTCTTCGCCGCGGCGCGCGGTCAAAGTCGAAAGCATCGCGTGCCCCATCCGCGGCAACACGCCGATGCATTCGCACCGGTAATACAAAGTATCTTCCTTGAAGGCCTCGGCCAATCCATAACGCGTCGTTGTTCCTACAGCCGCAATCCCGAAGTCAGATCCAAATCGCTTGGAATACCCTTCAACGCCCTGGTTCCACTCTGGCGGAGAATTGCCTATCTGATTGATGCCGGCAGCGATGCCAGCGCCGACGACGGGGTACGGACCAAACGCGTCGAAGACGTAGTTTCTGAGCATCGTCTTTTCCGTTGGACGCAGGTAAACAGGATCAGGTTGAACCGTTGGCGCGCTTACCAAAGTGGTGGACGAGCCTTCTGCATAGGGCATGGTTTGCGATCCTGCAATCAGAGGGAGGCCCGCGAGGAATGCGAGGATCAGGAGGATCGGAATGGTAACACGGGTCTTCATGTCGAAAAACGGCTTGACAAGCCGAATCCTTTGGCAGGCTGCCATGTCTACGCGATGGTTGGGCATCCACCGATGAATCCGTATTTGCATCGCCAAGCTCACAGTAAATACTCCATTCGAAATGGATTGCTCAATGCCGATGTTGAACGCGAGAACCAGAACCAGCGGCTTCCCGGCATCTTGAACGATATTGTCAGAGTCGGAGCTTCCAAGGATGGTCAGATTAGCTCGGAGCGACCATGGCCTTCGCGGTTTCGGTCTTCCGGCACCACCCTCAAGGCTGAGCAATACAGACCAGACAGGAGAACCAGACGAAAGCGGAAAATGAAAGTTGCCTGAGTGTAAGCGTCCTCAAGCGCGGGCGGCCTGCCCCAAAGTAACGCAGAATCCCCTAACGCCGCTCGGGACTGCGTTGCCGATGTCAAGATGCGAGTTGGATTCAGATGTTTCGATCTGAATTTGTTGTTTCGCAATCCTTGATGGATTTGCCACAATTATCGGTCATTTCCAATCCAAAGTGGCTCATCCTGAGTATTCAACCACTGCACCGGGCAAACCGTTTAGAACGGGGCGATACTTTGAAACCTAGGGATACTCAACTTACTTTCGACTCGGGGACTTTTCTCGCGAACGCGGGGCTTGGGCGCAGAATCGTCGAACTGGAGCCGAAAGAGACATTCTTCTCGCAAGGAGACTTGGCCGATGCGGTCTTCTATCTCCAGAGGGGAAGGGCGAAACTCACTGTCGTCGCGCAGAACGGCAAAGAAGCCACAATTACGCTCCTCTCTGATGGCGACTTTGTTGGCGAGGAGTCACTGGCGTCCATACCTGGAATGCGCTTGGCGACGGCCTCTGCTGTCAATTCATGCGTGGCGCTCAAGATCACGAGGGATGAGATGACCCGCGTGATGCATGACGAACCAGCATTTGCCGACTTCTTCCTGAAGTTCATGCTGACCCGCAGCATGAGAACTCAGGCAGATCTGGTCGATCAGCTCTTTAACTCCAGCGAGAAGCGTCTAGCGAGAATCCTCCTGCTCATGGCGGAATTTGGCAAGCCTGGCGAGCGGGACACATTCATCCCTCCCATCTCGCAGGAGACGCTGGCGGAGATGATCGGCACTACGCGCTCGCGAGTCAGCTTCTTCATGAATCGCTTCCGCAATCTTGGATATATCAGCTACAACGGCCGCATCCAGGTGAATAAGTCTCTGCTCAATGTGGTTCTCCTCGACCAGTTACCGGGGCACAATTCTCAGAAACCGCTTCTCCCGGCAATTGGGAGCATTCTCAAGCCAGTCATTCCGATCGTGAAGACATTTTTGAAGCCTGTGATTCCGCTTGTCGAGGCTGTCAAACGCAAGCTTTCAGATGCAGCTGCCGATTGAGCTGAGCCAGGTCAGTTACTTTGCCAGTTTGTCTTTTCCTTTCCGGTCACGAGTGACGCGAACAGAGGACAGAACAGGCTCTCAATTTGCAGATCTCTCCTGCCTGTGCGCATGAACAACAAATCGTTCAGGAGCGGCGCCTATATAGTGGAACGGATAGCAAGTTACCAGGGTCAGGGCGGATCCAGTTGCGGGCGAAACAATGGCAACGTCGTTCGGGACGGTTATCTGAATCCAATCCACCTCGTATCGGGTAATACCAGCCGCTGTTTGAATCTGAATCTCGTCATTCGCGCGAATTTCTTTCAGTCCGCGGAAGTAGGTATCGCGGTGCCCGGCGATTCCAATGTTTCCAGACTCGCCGGGGAATGCCGTCCCTTCGATATGTCCTGCGCCTTGCTGAAGAGTCTGCGATGTAGTTCCTTCTAGAACTATTACAGACAAGCCGATCCTGGGAATCTCAATGCGGCCCAGGATATCCCCCTCTTTCACCGCAAGCTTGGGGAGCGCTGCCCCTGGCGCTTCCTGCGCCTGAATCTGCTTTTCCAAGATGACTTCGGCGTTTTTCTGAAAGATCCTCGCATCAAGCAGAGTGAGCCCGACATATAAGAGCGCGAGAACTCCGCTCAAGAGTAAAACACGCCGCGTCCAACGAATGAATCGCTGGCAGCGCTTTACGAATATACCTTGGTCACTTATGGGAATCATGGCCAATGGCCCCTGGTTGTGGTGATGCCGATGGCAGGAAGTAGCCAGCTCGCGTACGAACTGTCAAGTGTCCGTGCGCCTGCGCACTAGCCCGCACATCGACGACCCGGTACCCTGTATCCTGATTTGAGATTGTCGGGACATATGCCAACGTGTATTGACTACGAATATCGCGTGCGATCCCATCACAAATCGAAAGAATCTCCTTCGAAGACTCAGGGAAGAATGCTTCGCCGCCTGTCTCCTTCGCAAAGCGTCTAAGCACGCCCGGATTCTGGTCGCCGTCCTGCTCGTCGAAGATGCCGATCGCGTAGATAATTGCGGAGGAGTGCTTGGCCATTTCGATTACCTGGGCCAGGCTATGCTGGCTCGCGTTGTCGCCGCCGTCGCTTATGAGAATGAGAACCTTCTTGTCGCATTTGCTTTGTTTGAGATGATCGAGAGCTGAGACGACAGCATCGTAAAGCGCAGTCTCGCCAGCCGTCTTGATAGCCGACAGAGCTACCTGCAACTGATCTCGCCTATCTGTGAATGGTATTTCAGGCGGCAGACCATAAGTCACATGCTCGTTGAAATTGACCACGAACATCTGGTCCAGCGCATTGCTTGAATGAGCAAACGACAAAGCAGCGGCGATCACGTCTGCACGCTTCTGTCCCATACTCGCGCTGTTATCGATGACCAAACCAACGGCAACAGGAACATCGTCATGGCTGAAGTCCTTGATTTCCTGAAGGACGTGATCCTCATAAACTCGAAAATCGTCCTTTCCCAGCCCGGAAACCAGTGCATTGTGACGATCCACAACGGTCGCGCTCAAGACAACCAGATTTGAATTCATCCTGATTGTGTAGTTGCCGCTTGGAATGCTTCGCGAAGAAACGGAGTCCTGAGATAAGGCAACGCGAGACAACGACATTAGGAGAACAAGAGCCAGAATGAACCCGAGTGAATCGCGCAATGCCAATCCGATGCGGCAGTTCATCCAGATTGGAGCCGAGACCGTCAAGCAGGTTCCACTCTTGAGATATGCTTCGGACGCATTCCTCTTCGTCATCTGAACTTTCCCTTACCGTGGCCTGAAACCTTCAATGCAAATCTGCGCTTACGCTCCAACAAGCGAGAGCGAGGCGGCGCTTACGCACCGCCTCATTCAGCGGCTGGTCCCGGCCAACCCGAATGGCCAGGAGAGGTTGTCTGGAACTGTGACGCTCCGAGTTAGGCGGATTTCCTAAAGAACACGGGAACCAAGAAGCCGGCGCCCAATAACATCATCCCGCACAGTCCAATCAAACCGAGGTTACTGGCAGTTTTGGGCAGAGATGCGACCTCAACCGGTTTAGGTCCGGCTGGTGCTGGCATGACAGCAGCCGCGACGGGCTCTGGAGCCGCAGGTGGCGTTTCAACTACCTGCGCAACATCCACGGTTTCTCCGTTTGGGTTAACTGCCTCGACCGGGGCCGCAGCCAGAGATTCGACGGGGGCAGCTGATTGCACGATAGGAGTCGATAAGACAATCTCATTGGTTTCCTTGGCCAATTGAATAGCCTTGGACCTGTCATAGACAAATTGCTCGCCCCATTCGCGGCCGGGATAGAACCATGCCTTTAGAGCCTCCGGCTCTCCGGCAGGCCGCTCGCGAAAGGTAATAACCGTCTTGTCAGTGGCCTTCAAGCGATAGTTGGCCATTGCCAGGACAATGGTGTACACATGAGTCTCGTCCCGGTTTGAGATCTGGACGACATGGAGGGACCCATGCGCATCCATGATCTTGAAGACATAGGTGCCGGCAGGCAATACCTGTGCGCCGGAGCCTCCAACTTCGACTGGCGCGCTGAAGGTGATGACGGTCTTCCTGTTCATATCGTCGGCCTTCGCTCTAGGCGCGGCGAGTACACAGAGCACGGTAAGACATAGTCCTGTTCCAATTCTCTTGAGCAGTGTCATTGTTTCTCCAGTACTTCTCCGACTCACTCGCACGGCGGTTGTTATGCAGCCTCTTTATGTTGTCGGGTTCACAAGAGTTTGCACGCCGGAGACTCCGGCAGCCTTCTATCCGTGGCGTGTACTGATTATGAGTATTTCCGATCGAACTTTTGTTAGCTGACCAATATTGACCTCTTGAAGATGCGCAGTAGTGCAAGAGGTGAGCAGAATAGGACAGACACAAGATGGCATTTGATAATCCCGGATATTAGAAGGGCTACTGCCATGCCAGCACTTTCATGTCATGCGCCCAGAGCGGGTCAGTGACTGGCCTCCGAGATCCAAGGAGACACTGCACCGTATTGATCAGACCTCGATGATCCGGGAGCATAGTGTAAAAGACGTAAGGGAAGGCCGAGGTCACCCGCGACACACGCGCCGGGAACTGACGCAGGTATTTTGCAGACCCTTATGGTAGCTGCTGTTGCTGGAATGTTCTCTACGGCTGCACACAGCATCCAACGCAATTCCAGCCATCGCAGAACCCTTTAAGGAGGCTATTTATGCGCGGACTTAGAGCATTTTTCGGAACGACGGCATTGCTGGCAGGCCTGGCCTTGACGCCAGCGGCCAAAGCCCAGATCGTGGTAGGAATCGGTATTCAGCCGGTTTGTTCCTACGGATACTACGGATACGCGCCCTACGAGTGCGCGCCAATGGGATATTACGGCCCCGGCTATTTCTATAACGGCATCTTCCTGGGCATGGGACCCTGGGGCGGTTGGGGCTACAGCCATGGCTGGGGCGGACACCGCTTCGTCAATGAAGGCGGCGGAAGCTATCACGGTGGGCCTGGCCGTGTGTCCTATCACGGTAGTGCTGGCGGTGCGGTTCGCGGCGGGAGTACTGGATACCACGCTAATGCAGCGGTAAACCATCAGTCGGCGATACGTGGCGGAACAACCCACAGTGCAGCAGCGAGCAGCGCGTCTCATGCTGGAAGTGCACGGCCCAGCGCAGGTCATTCCGCGGCTCCGCATAGCAGCGGCGGGGCTGCCCATGGCGGCGGAGGAGCAGCGCATGGCGGTGGTAGTGGCGGCGGACACCGGTAGGTCTTGACTGAAGCAGGCAGCAGAAAGACCACGAGGCGGCGAAGCTAAAAGGGCTTCGCCGCTCTTGCGTTTGGACCCAATTGAGACTTCTTCGACCTTATTGAGGTTTCTCCTCTGCGATTTCAAATTGTGCTTGACCAGTCTTCGGCCCTTTTTTTTGCTTACCGGGCCTTTCAGTCTTCGAGCGCGCATGCCCCGCTTGAATGCGCGGCATGCGGAGAAACAAATTCACAGGTTCCTTGCGCGCTGGGGGGCACTACATTCTCCGTTCCACTGCGAAGCGTTTTCATCATTTCGTAGCGAAGATTTCATGGAACTATGAACGCCGGACGCCCTAAGGCCGATAAGCAGACGTGCACGTAATGGAGGTCTGGGAGGGCTCATGAATCATTATCGCTTTCAAGAGAACAAATTCAGTTTGAGGCGCGGGACAGCCAAGCTTCTGCAGGCACTGGCGTTAATGCTGATCGTCACGTTTGCTGTGTCTGCGGCGGCGGAGGACCGTGCCGTCAAATCAAGGGTTGCGCCGATCTACCCCGAGATCGCCAAACGGATGAGAGCCTCCGGAACAGTCAGCGTTGAAGCCACTGTGGATCCCTCCGGCAACGTGACCGATGCAAAGGCAGTCGATGGCAACCGCCTGTTGGCGCCCGCGGCCGAAGATGCTGTTCGCAAATGGAAGTTTGAGTCCGGTTCCGGCACGGCAAAGATCAAGGTCGATATCAACTTCGCACTATCTCAATAACGACGGCCGCACACAGTCCGCGGCCGTTCCCCGCGGCAGCGACACTCCTGACGCTGTTGCAATTGAAGAAGGATGATTCGATGCGACCGGCGTTGCTGCCGGACGGGCGGTGACGAATCTCCGCGATATCCCGATCACGCGAACTGTGGCTATCAAGGATGCAATCCGATTGGCCAAGATCTGAAGATGCGGCGAAGGCGTCAGGCAAGCGTGTCGAGAACGATGCTGAGATTGAGCTCCGCGGATTCGATACTTGCTCCGCTGGCGCTCAACCCTGGAGGCATCGGAACCGAGGCCGTGTAAACTCCGCCCGACTCTTCGACGCTGGCCCCGTAGCTCTTGCCCGCCACGGTTGTGGAATAGGTAGCGGCGATCGTCGCCACTTCAGCACTGGCTGACGAGTTTTGAATCTCGGCCACGGAAGAGGCAGAGAAAGCGGGCGCAGACGACTGGGCAGCAGCTGGGGGCGCGCTTTCTTGATCGATAGAAAACGAGGGGGCTGCCGCAAACCTCCATTGCGCCTGTGCCGAGCTCCATTGGGTTGAAGAAGAGGCAGGTGCCGAGATCGCGCCAATCTGCATAATCCCCTCATTGCGGTTTTGAGATGAGACTGCTGCGTCCTGCCTATCGGCACAATTAGGATAACTGTTCAATTGTTTTTCTCGATTGCTAAGCGGAAAATGCCGGCGGATTTTCGGGACCTTGCACCGGCTAGAGATGGATCAGAGATGCGTCTTGTATCGGCGCCGCCACTTTTCGATCCGCGGGGCCAAGACGCAGCTGGTTTTTAGACGACGGGTTGCGAACAATCGGCGTCCAAGAGAAAAAGATCGATGTCGCGCAGGGGCGACGTTGTCGAGCCTGGCATCCGGTAATCTCCTCGATGGTCGCAGCAGAGCAGACGTGCGAGGTCTATTTTGCCGATGCGGGGTCACCTTCGGAGAGAACAGTAACCCAGAAAGGGCTGTCCTCGCATTGAAAAGCGAGCCGCTCCTGAACCTGCGAGCCGCAAACCCTCAAGTCATAGTCGCTGCCATCGAGGACGGTGGGCATGGAGAGGCGGACGCCCGAACTCAAGCCGCACTTCATGTTTCCGCCGATCATGTTGGCGAGTTCGCCGAGCACGTCCCGCACGTCGTCGTCGACGGACTCGGGCGGATCCATGGCGAGAATCCTGCCTGCGAACTGGCAGGCCTGCTTCCGGCTGCACTCAAGCAGCACGGCGCCATTCCAATCACCAGCGAGCTGCACGAAGGAGGTCAACCTGTCGCCGCCGGTGTGCCAGGCTTTGTCGCTGTTGGTCAGCTCAAGGTCCATCATGGTGAGGAACACCGATTTAACGATCTCCGACAGCATTTCCATACTGACATCAGTCAACATATGCATCCTTTCATCGTGCGACAAAGACCGTGACATTTCCGAATGTCTTCCGCTCAAACCACTCTTCGAGGCCGAATGCCGCCTCGGTGCTGCCCAGCAGCAGCCACCCGCCTCGAAACATCGTTCCGTGGAGTTCCTTCATGATGTTCAGCTTTGTCTTGTTGTCGAAATAGATCATCACGTTCCGGCAAAACACCAAATCGAATGGTCCCAGTGTGCGCAGACTCTTGCGCAGGTCGATCGTTTCAAATTGAGCCATTTTCATTACCGGCTCGGTCAGCTGCCATTCCAAGCCGGAACGGCGGAAATACTTCAATAGTTGAGCCACCGGCAATCCTCTGTTGACCTCGATCTGCTGGTAAACTCCGGTACGGGCACGTTCCACGACTTTCGAAGAGAAATCGGTGCCGAGGATTTGAATGTTCCAATCCTTCAATCCCTCGTTCAGGAGCAGCATGGCCAGGCTATAAGCCTCCTGTCCGGTGGATGAAGCTGCAGACCAAAAACGCAGTTTTCTGGTGGACTTCCTTTCTTCCATCAGTCTCGGCAAGAGTTCCTTTCGAATCGCCTCATATTGGCCGGGATCGCGGTAGAAGTAGGTCTCGTTGGTGGTCATGGCCTCGACAACCTGCTGGCCGATCTCAGGATTGCGCTTGGCGAGGAGGAGGGCGCACAGGTCGTTGATGGAGCCGAGGCTAAATTGCTGAACGATCGGCGCGAGGCGGCTTTCGAAGAGATAATGCTTGTTGTCTTCGAGGACGATTCCCACCTGGGAATAGACATGGGCCTGAAGGAACCTATAGTTCTCCGGGAGGATCTCGGTCATCTGTGCTTGGCTGCTCATCGGGTTCCTTCTCAGTTCCTTTCCGTGATGCGAAGAATCTCAGGCACGACACCATCGAGCGGCACGATGCGGTCGGCAAAGCCCGCTTCGACAACGGCGCCGGGCATTCCCCAAACGATGCTGGACGGCTCATCCTGCGCAAGGATGGTGCCCCCAAGCGCCTTGAGTATTCTGGAGCCGCGCAAGCCATCCTCTCCCATGCCGGTGAGAACCGCGGCGAGGACAGCGCCGCCATAGACCTCTCCGGCCGAGGTAAACAGCGCGTCGACAGCGGGGCGGCAGGAGTTCTGCCGGGGCCCCTGATCGAGGCAAACGCGCACGCCGCTTCCGTTGGATGCCACCTTCATGTGAAAGTCACCGGGCGCAATCAGGATCTTTCCTCGTTCAACCGAGCAGTTCTGGGTTGCTTCCTCGGCCGGCAGTTTACATGTGGCGTTAAGGCGCTCCGCGAGCAAACGGGTGAAGAGAGGCGGCATGTGCTGCACAATCAGGATCGGCAATGGGAAGTCGGCCGGCAGTGAAGGCAGGATTGTGCCCAGAGCAGTCGGTCCTCCAGTGGATACGCCGATCACGACCACCTTCGGACGCACCTTCATGGCCTGCACGGCGGATGCACTCCGTCCGGGCGCCGCCAGGCCCGAGGCATGAGCAGATTCCATTTGCGGCGCGATGTGAGCTTGTTCCGGAAGGCGGAAGAACTGCCTGATCTTCGGGACCATCTCTTCCCGCAGGCTGGCGATCGAGCTGTCGAGCGATCCCTGGTGAGAACCCTTGGCCACATAGTCGTCGGCCCCGAGAGTCAGTGCCTCCAGGGTTTTTGCGGCGCCCCGCTCGGTGAGAGTGCTGAACATGATAACCCGAAGATGAGGAAACTCGCGCCGGACGCGGCGCAGCATCTCCAGACCGTCCATCTCCGGCATCTCGATATCCAACGTAATGACATCGGGATTCAACTGTTGTATCCGCTGCATCCCGATCGAGCCATTCGAGGCGGTTCCAACTAGTTCGATGAGCGGGTCCTTCTCGAGGGCATTCGTAACCAGTCTGCGGATGACGACTGAGTCGTCCACGACCAGTACTCGAATTCTCTCACCGGGTTGTAGCAAGCGCTGGTTTACGGAAGCCATGTTTACGCCCTCGCCATGGAAGAGAATCCGATATATTCGAGCTTTTCGACGAGGATGTCTTTTGTGAATGGCTTCATGATGTATTCGTCGGCTCCAGCTTCCAGGGCCGAAGCCATGTGATCCATCTCGGTCTCGGTGGTCACCATCACGATCTTCAACCAGGAAAGGCTGGGATCCTGGCGAAGACGCTTCAGTAACTCGAAACCATTCATCTCCGGCATGTTCCAATCCACGAGCACCAGCTTCACCGCTTCCTTCTCGGCTTCGAAGACCCGCAGGGCCTCGCCGCCGTGAGCAGCCTCGCAAACCTCATACCCGAGTTCAATCAATATTCTGCGGATAATTGTGCGAATTGTTCTGGAGTCATCCACAACCAATACTTTGCTCATCGCTGATCCACCTTCGCTGGTCGAGGAGATACCCGGCGGCCGCGATCCCTTTTGCCGGGCGTCTCCTAAAAACCCTTATCCGGTCAGAAACTGAACTTCGATACCGATGCTTGCAGTCGCGCGGCCATCTCACTCAGTTCAAGCGAGGCTGTCCTCGTGTCGTTGGCTCCATGTGTTGTGTTTCTCGCTGCAGTTGCCACACCGCCGATATTCTTGGCGATATCGTTGACTCCCTGAGCCGCTTCAGTCACGCTTCGCCCAATCTCGTTGGTGGTGACCGTCTGCTCTTCGACCGCTGAGGCGATGCTGTTGGAGATATCGTTGATCTGGTCGATGATGGCGCCGATCTCCTCGATCGCCGTGACGGCTCCCTTGGTGACTCCCTGCATTCCCTCGATCTTCTGGCTGATCTCCTCGGTCGCCTTGGCGGTCTGCTTGGCGAGTTCCTTCACCTCATTGGCAACAACCGCGAAGCCCTTGCCCGCCTCCCCGGCGCGCGCGGCCTCGATGGTCGCATTCAATGCCAGCAGGTTGGTCTGTTGCGCGATCGAGGTGATGACCTTGATCACGTTGCCGATCTCCAGGCTGGATTCTCCAAGCTTTTTCATCGTATCGTTCGTCATCTGCGCCACCCCGACCGCATTCTTTGCCACTCGCGCAGAATCATTTGCGTTCTTCGAAATCTCGCGAATCGAGGCTTGCATCTCTTCGGCAGCCGTAGCAACCGAGGCGACGTTTCTCGATACCTGGTCGCTGGTTGCCGAGACAACGTTGGCTTGGGCCGCGGTCTCTTCCGCGTTGCTGGCCATCTGCTGGCTCACCGCTGTGAGTTCCTCAGAGGAAGAGGCCAGCGAACTGGCGTTCTCCGCAGTCGTTTTGAGCGGAGCCACAATGGCGTCCAATGTCTGGTTAACGCCTTCGATGATCTTGCGATAGTCTCCGTTGTGTTTGCCGGCGTCGGCCCGAAGATCGAATTTTCCTCTTGCCGAGGCAGAGGCCAGCATGGTCGCATCGGCCACCAGCGCGTTGATGTTGCTTTTCATTAACGAGAGCCACTGGTGGATTTGGTCCTGATCCGAAGCCTTGGCCATCGATGCGGTCATGTCGCCGTTGGCGATCTTGGTAACAAAAGCGATCAGCTCGGTAAGCCAGTCATGGACACCATTGACAGCATTCTTCATCTTTTCGTGATCGCCCTTGCATTCAACCTCGACCTTCTCACGCAGGTTGCAGCCGCGAATCTGCCGAAGAACGTGAATCTCTTCCTCGATAGGCAGCCAGACTGCATCCAGCGTTCCGTTGAAGCCCTCAACGATCTTGCGATAGTCGCCCTGGTGCTTTGCCGCATCGGCGCGCATCGACAGTTTTCCGTCGGCTGCGGCGACTGTGAGCATATTGACGTCATCGACCAGCGCCTTAATGTTCTCCATCATCACAATCATCGATGGCATCAGCTCGTCGCCTTCCGATCTGCGCCCAACCCTCTTCAGTTCGGGGAGTTCATGAAGGTCTCCCTGGGAGATGTCCTTGATCGTGCCGACAAAGTGATCGATCCTGTCCTTCACTCCGTTGACAGACTGAGCGACGGTGGCAAAGACTCCTTCGTACTTTCCTTCGACCTGATGACTGTAATCGTTGTTTGCCATTCTCTTTAATACGGAATCGGCTTCCACCAGTCCACCGAGTCCGTCGATGCAGGCGTTGAGGCTGTTCTTGATGGCATTGAAGTCGCCGTTGTAATCTGCAGTGATCTTCGGCGGGATCGTTCCTTTGCCGATCTTGTCCACGGTTTCGGCAGCCACATTGAGTGGCCCGATCACCGCATCCAGCGTATCGTTGACGCCCTGAACGATCTTGCGGTAGTCGCCCTGATGCTTGGAGGCGTCGGCGCGGGTTGCCAGCTTGCCTTCTACTGCCCCCTCAGCGAGCATGAACGCGTCGCGCGTCAATGCATTCACGGCTTCGATCATGCCGCGGAAGGACTCGGCGAGCACGCCGACCTCGTCGCTGTAATGGTATTCGATCTTCTGATCTACTTCGCCATGCGCGATCTTCTTCGCGATCTCGGCGATCAGTCCGAGCGGCTTGGAGATGCTGCGCGCGATAAAGACCCCAACCGCCAGACTTCCCACAACGCCCAATACAACCAGCGCAAGCAGTTGGAATCGCGTATTGTGGAAGGTCTTTTCAGTTTGCTGCTCGGAGTCCTTGGCTACGTCTTCTTTGCCGCTGGCCAACTGAGCCATCAAATCCTCGGCAGCATCCGCTTTCGCACGCCCGCCGCCAAAAGAGAGTTCCACCGATTCCCGCTTTTTGCTGAGCGGCTCCTTCATGGCCAGAGCAACAACTTGGCTTGTGGACTGCTGGCTATCCTTCCAGGCCTGTTCGGCCTGCGCCAACTGTTCCTTTCCCTTGTCGGTGGTCATCAAGGGTTTGGCCTTCTCCAGATCGTCGGTGACTAAGCCGGTGTATGCGTCCACCTGGGCCTTGTACTGCTCGCGCTCTTCCGAGGAGTTGGAGAGCATAACGTTCTTGGCCGCACGATCGACTTCGATAAGGTCGATATTGGCTTGCTTGAGGTAAGCGATTCCAAGGGTTTCCTGCTCATAAGATGCTTTGGACAAATCTGCAACCTTGGCCAGTCTCGAGACGCTCATGAAACCAACGGCGGCGGTGATGCAACCCCCGAAAATCAGGGCCCCTAGGAGTCTGTTGCCGATCTTCATGTCATAGAACCACTTCATCCACTTCATTGCCTTTGCTCCCTTCGGGTGGCCGCGCTTCTTTGCTAGCCTTTCTGCCCAATCAACTGCCCGGTTGTGCCAGGCTCACTCATGTACCATCCGGCGATGTTCCCAGCACTTTCAGGTTCCCAACGTTGGGAGCATCGCTTCGTTATCGGCTGTTTGCAGCATTCTGCTCAACCGGCCGGATCTTCCGCTACACAGTCCCCGTTCTTGCCGGCCGCAGCGCTCCATTGTTCTTCTTGGCGACGGCTTTCTTCGTACCCTTTCCATTTCCATTCGAATTCTGCGGCGGTTCGGGTCGCATCTGTTCCTCCGCGTCAGCGTTGGAACCCGGCGAGACAGAACGTTTGCCATTCGTTAGTGCTTCAGAGGATTGGGAGTCGAGCTTCGAGTTCAACGAATCAAGACCGGCATCCACTTCAATGGCTTTCTCGGTGTCGAGGACAAGCATAAGGCCGTTCTTCATCTTGTAAACGCCGCGGATGAGCTCCCTGGCCGCGGGATCGAGGTTGTCGGGAGGCCGCTCGTAGTTAGATGCTTCCATATCCAGCACATCCCCGATCTCGTCGACCAGCAGACTTACCGCTCCGTCCGGAGTGCTGACCACAATGTTCATCGGCGGCTGGCCAGTGGCCAGTTTTGGCATATGCAGACGGCGCCGCATGTCGATGGCGGTAACGATCTGGCCGCGCAGGTTGATCAGACCCTCGACAACATCCGGCGCTTGAGGCACAGGAGTCATCTGCTGGGCGCGCAACACCTCCTGAACATCGAGGACATCGACGCCGAAGAAGAGATCGTCGATGAAAAATGTGGAGAACTGACCACTGGCCTGCGGCTCCCCGGACTTCGCTGGTACTTTGTCGATCGCCATGGGTTATCTCACCTCTCCAACGAACTCCAGTTCGTCCGATGCTCTGGCCGAGACGAGTTTTGCCACCGCCTCTAGGATTGCGCTCGAGTCGAACTTGGGCTGGCAGCCCTTGAAGCCTTGCGCCCGCCACTGCGATGTCTGGATCTCTTCCGCAGAGTCGACCACCGCCAGGACCGGAATCTTCTCCCACTCCGGCCTGTGGCGCATTGCCGCGAGCAGGGGCGAACCGGGGCCGGGAGCGAAATTGAGGGCTGCGAGGACGATATCTACCTGCTGGTTCTCCAAGCAATAGATGACCTCCTCCAGATTCGCGGCTTCAAGAACGGCATATCCCGATATATCGAGTCCGCTCCGGATCATGCCCCTGGTGAAGGCCGATGGGTCGGCGACGAGGATGCGCCGGTCGCTCGCGCAAGCATCGGCGCCATGAAGCCAACTTTCCTTGACTGCGTCAATCACCTGATTGAGATCGAGGAAATCCGTCACCTTCTTGCCGATTACCGCCGAACCCAGGAGGCCTTTGCGAGCGGCCTTTCGCCGTATGGTCACGGTCTCTTCAACAACATCGACGATCTCATCGACGATCATTCCCACACTGCGGTCGCCATCGTTGAAGACCACCACCTGCACGGGGTTGTCGAGCGAGCCGCTGTCGAGAACGCCGGGCTCGAGGACCGTGCGAAGCGAGACCAAGGAGAGAATGCGCTCGCGGTATTGAATCACCTGGCCCCCGCCTGCATGCTCGATCGCCGACCGCGGGAACTCCTCGAGCCGTGCAACGAGAGAGAGAGGAATCGCCAGGCGCTCGAATGAGCCGGCCCGGAAGAGCAGCAGCCGCTGCCGCTCGATATTCGATTGCGATTTTTCCTTCTCTGCTACGCGCGCTGCTTCATGGGACTCGCCAAAGACCGCGGCCCGCTGGCCGATACCGAGTACATCGAGGATCAGGGCGACACGGCCATCCCCCATGATCGTCGCGCCGGCATAGAGGGTCAGGCCCTTCAACTGCTTTCCAAGAGGCTTGACCACAATCTCCTGAGTGTCGTTGATGCCATCGACCACCAGGCCAAACTGTCTATCTTCCGCCTGAAGAACTACGATGCTGACGGCCTCGGATTGATCGGCAGATTTTAGTCCCAGAACCTGATTCAAATAGGCGATGGGCAAGAGACTCCCACGCCGGCGATAGACCGGCGTTCCATGCACGTGCTCGATGTGCTTCTCTACGGAATCTCCCTCGATGCGGATCAGTTCAAGCAGACTGACTTGGGGAATCACAAATCGCTCTCCGCCGCTTGCGATGATCAGCCCGGGGATGATGGCCAGAGTGAGCGGAATTCTGATCTTGACTGTAGCTCCTTCACCGGGACGGCTGAAGAGGTCGACGACACCGCCGATCTTCTCGATGTGCGACTTCACGACATCCATGCCGACGCCGCGACCGGAGATATTGGTGACTGCCTGCGCAGTGGAAAACCCGGGCAGGAAGATCAAGCCGAGAGCCTCCCGCTCGCCCATTTTTTCCGCCTGCTCGGGCCGCAGAAGCCCTTTTTCTATGGCCTTTTGCTTGACGCGCGCGACGTCGATCCCCGCGCCGTCGTCGCCGATCTCGATGTTGACCTGCCCGCCCTCATGGAAGGCGCGAAGGGTCAGTCTTCCCTGCGGCAGCTTGCCCGCGGCGATGCGAACCTCTGGCGTTTCGATGCCATGATCGCAGGCATTGCGAATGAGGTGCATCAGCGGATCCTTGATGGCCTCGATGATGGTCCGGTCAAGCTCGGTTTCGGCTCCGTCCATCTCGAGCTGGATCTGCTTGCCCAGGGCGATTGCCATGTCGCGCACCACGCGCGGCAGCTTGTTCCAGACCACGCCGATAGGCTGCATCCGCGTCTTCATCACGCCTTCCTGCAACTCGGTCGTGATCAGGTTGAGACGCTGCGAGGTGACGTTGAGTGCGGGGTCTTCGCGTTCGGAATTGAATTGGAGGATCTGATTGCGCGTGAGCACCAGCTCTCCGACCAGATCCATGAGCTTGTCCAGCAGCCCGACGCCGACGCGGATATTCGCATCTGCCGCGGCTGAATGGCGTTCGGAGTCTTCTTCTCTGCGCCCTGCTTCTTGCCGTCTTTCTTCCTCAGCTCTTCTTTCTTCTTCAACTCTTCTTTGAGCGATTCTCTGTTCGGATTCAGGCTGCTCGATGACTGGCGGTGGTGCGGGCGCTTTCTCGACCGAAGCTTCCACCTTGGGAGGAGTCGGTGCTGCTGACGCGGGCCTAATCGAGACGGCCTGCATCTCAGCCGCGGCAAGTGCCGGGACGGGCTGAGCGGCGGGCGCTGGTTTCTCCCCAGCAACTGGCAATTGAGCGGCTATGCGCAGGCGTTCGGTCAAGTCTTCAAAGCGGAGCGGGCCTTCTTTGCCGCTGGCCTCAATCGAAGCAAGCACTTTTCGCGTAGCGTCCACGGTCTCCAAGATGAGGGAGACAAGCGCCGGGGTAAGTTCACGCTTGCGATCGCGTAACTGGCTCAACAGGCTCTCGGCCTGGTGGGTGATCTTTTCCAGAGTTGAAAACGCCAGGAATCCGCATGCGCCCTTGATGGTATGGATGGTGCGGAAGATGCTTCCGAGCAGCGCAGCATCCCCAGGATGTTTCTCAAGCTCGACGAGATCGAGATCCAGGCGCGAGAGGTTTTCATCACTTTCGACTAGAAACTCTCGAATAGTCTCCTGATCTTCCGCACTGATGTTGTCCATGATCCTCTTCTCGTTTCCCGTTCCCGCGGCCTTTTTTTAAACCACGGTCTTCTGCGGTGAAGTTTTGACGGCGAGATTCGCCCGATTGAGCCTTATCGGCATAACCCCGGTAACCGTTCAAATGCGTGATGGCGATGCGATTGTTTCTCGATCGAGCCTGTTGAGAGGGAAGGATATTCTCCTGCGGATAATTCGGCTGAAGTCTGGAGAGAATTGCAATTGCCGACACTTTACCTCGCTCGGATGCGGAGCAAGCGGCTGACGGCTCGGCGGGCCGGACAGAGCCCTCCCCACTCCGCTTGCAACCGTCTGTAAATGGATTTCTTTAGCCCTCCCCTGTTCATTACAATGAAATGTGCCGATAGTTGCTTGTTCGATCTGAGATCTTCCACTCCCTCCACTCAATGCGGGGGGAGAATAATTTATCGAGGCGGTCGCATGGATATACTTCTGGTGGACGACAGCAGGACGATGCGGATGATCGTCCAGCGAGCAATCCGGCAGGCTGGCTTTCGCGGGCTCACGGTGGGAGAAGCGGAAAACGGAGCGCAGGCGATGGAAAAGCTCCGCGGAGAACAGCCAAAACTGGTACTCTCGGACTGGAACATGCCTGAGATGTCGGGGATCGACTTCCTGCGGCAGTTGAGGGCAACGCAAAACCGGGTTCCCTTCGGATTCATCACCTCCGAGTCTTCCAAGGGAATCAAAGAGATTGCTATGGATTCAGGGGCAGCCTTCGTGATCTGCAAACCGTTTACCCCGGAGGATGTGCAAAAGGCCTTGACCCCAATTCTGGGCGGGTGACAAACAGATGGCGGAACCAAGTGCATTTCTTCTTTCGAAGGCCTTTTCGCAACTGACGGGGCGCAAGGTGGCGTTTGTCCAGGCGCCCGCCGTGCCGGAATCGAAGATGAGGCAGATCTATGGGATCTACATTGTCAAGCCCCATGAGGTCGCTGTTGTCGTCAAAGCCGATTTGCTCTTGATGGGCTCGTTTGCGGGAGCTTTGGTCGGTCTTCCCGATCCCGCCGTGAAAGAGCATCTTAAGCTTATGCCGCTGGAAGAGCTGATGCGTGACGCGATTCTCGAGGTCTTCAACATCGCCGCAGCCACGGTTACAACGGAGGGCAGGGCAGTTTTCAGCAGAATGGTGCACGATCCGGCCTACATCGACGGGCCCGCAGAAAAGGCCTTCAAGCAGCCATTCCGGCGAAACTACTTTAACGTTTCAGTCGAGGGCTACCAGGGCGGAAGGTTCGTTATACTTTCCGATTTCATCCCCACAAAACTCGATTGAGAGCGAGGCGCCAGGCTGATCGAGCCGGCGCGACCCACATAAAAGCGGTGATACTCTACGAAGAGAGTCTGGCTTCCGCGGCCAACCAGTCCGTATGCATCGCGAGACCGTGCCCCTCCCCCATCGGCGCTCCCAATACAGCCGGATTTGCACAAAAACGCCGTCTGAGTACTCGGAAATGGCAAGAAAAACTAACATTCCCTTAACTGAATGCCGATAGTCCGAGTGTAAGCTGATGGACTGCGAATGCGACGACTCCTCCTCCTGATCGATGCGTCTCACATGCGAGGCGAAGAGATGCCCGTAAATGCGCCGCACCTCATTTTGGAGATTTATCTCATAGCGACTGAGTCAAGCGCAGCGCCCCCCAGCAGATGCAGGAGGACGCCGGCGAAAACTGAATGGCGGCATTCGGCAAACCATTCACCGAGTTCCCGCGGAAGTACACATGGCCATCGTCTTCAATCCGAGGCACGGGGTCCTTCTCTCCGCATGACTGGCAGCCGATCCAGGCAAACACAACAAGACAATCTTCGACAGGCGCAAGGTGACCAGGACCCGGCAGCGGGTCAATCGGAAGATCTGGCTTTGAAACAGGCATAAGGAAATCGATGTTCTCTTTGCAATAAACTGGAAGACCTCTTCAGGCAAATGAGCGTTGTCTGACAGAAGGAACAAAACCGGAGTTTGCAATCAAGAGAATGAGGGGAAGGTTTCATGGCCACGGCAATGACGGCGGGCAATCAGCTTCGGTTTATCGGCAGGCAGGCAATCCTCGACAGCAAGATGCAGGTGTACGGCCACGAGATCCTTTTTCGCGCAGGAACCGACAACTATTTCAGCGGCGATGGCGAATACGCCACCAATCACGCCATCGATAGCTGCCTGTCGATGATCGCCTGCTCTGCATCTCCGAATCTGTTCATCAACTGCACGCGCGCTTCATTGGTGAATGGAAGCGTAAAGGTGCTGCCGAGCCGTTCGGTGATTCTCGAAATCCTGGAGACAGTTCCTCCCGACGCAGAGGTCATAAAAGCCTGCAAGCAGCTTAGACAGTCCGGCTTTCGCCTGGCCATGGACGATTTCTCTCCCGACTCCAGCAAGCAAGAGCTTGCACAGATGGCGGATTTCATCAAGGTGGATTTCAGGTCGTCCAGTCTTCAATCGAGAAAAGAAATCTACAGCATGTGCCGCAACAAGAAGACCGCTTTCGTGGCAGAAAAGGTCGAGACGCTCGCAGAAGTGCAGACCGCGCAAGGAGAGGGAAATACATTTTTCCAGGGCTATTTTCATTCACGGCCGGAGATCATCTCTGAAGCACAAATACCCGCAAACAAGGTCTCTTATCTTCAACTCTTCGCGGTGCTGGCGAATCCGGATCCGGATTTCAAAGAAATCGAACGGCTGCTGCTGATGGAACCGTCCCTTTGTTACAGGCTCCTTCGACTCGCCAATTCCGCGCTGTATGGGTTCCGGTATCGGATATCGACGATTCAGGGAGCGCTGATTGCGGTCGGAGAGGATGCTTTCCGGAAATTAGTCACGATCATTTTGGCAGGTAAACTCGCGCACTCCGCATCTGACCTCGATGTACGACAGGCTCTAGAACGCGCTCATTTTTGCGAATCATTGGCGCCGGCGTTGAAAGAGAATGCCGCAGAGCTCTATATGCTCGGGATGCTTTCCATGATGGATCGTATGCTGCATGTTCCCATGCCGAAATTGCTTGCCGTTATCTATCTCAGTTCCCGTATCGAAGAGGCGCTGCTCGGATCCAAGGAAGGAATCGGCAAGGCTCTGGAAATCTGCGAGTATCATGAGCGCGGAGGAGACGGAAAGGGACCGCCTCACAGCGACCCACTGGTCCGAGACAGCGCCGCTAACTACTTCGATGCCCTGGTATCGGCGGGGAAGACCATGAACGCATTGATCTCGTAGCCTGACGGCTGCTGCTTGGAGTTCGCCTCGAGCTGGAACAGTCGGGAAGCATGACGATCGGCCTTGTGCTGCCACGAGCTGGCTACCGCGCAAGGCAAGAGATGAGCTATCTCTGCGGAGCAGGCGCCGCCAATGACGTTGCGTTTTGGGAGGGCATTGTTACAGCCACTATCACAATATCCACCCTGCGGTTCGCCCGGCGGCCTTCCGGGGTATCGTTGCTCGCCACTGGATGGTATTGCGCATAGCCTGCAACGGACATTCGTTGCGGATCAAAGCCGGCCTCGTCGATCAGCATCATCGCTACCGCCATCGCGCGGGCAGTCGATAGATCCCAGTTCGAAACGAATGTGTCGTTGTGAATGGGCACATTGTCCGAGTGCCCTTCGACCCTCATATCCATTCCGTATTGCATCAGAACAGCCGCAATCCGCTTGATCTTCTCCGCTGCTCCGGGCAGGAGATGAGCTTGGCCACTGTCGAAGAATCCCAGTTCATGAAGGCTGATCACAAAGCCTTCTGGAGTCATTCGCAGATCGACTTCCTGCTTTTCAATCTCTTTTCCCAGCGCCTTCTTAAGTTTGCGTTGCAATTCGGCAACATCGATGCCGGCGTTTGCAGGAACTGCGCTTGCTTTCGTCCCCCCATTGTCATTTGGATTCACGGCGCCGCCGAGTTTCGCGAGGTCTGAAGACGTTGCATCCTGAGAGCTATCGTTTCCGACGAAGGTTCCCATCGCTTGAAACCCGCTCTTTACCGCGTACGAAACTCGCTGAACTGTAGTCTTGTCATGGTAGGACGAGGCAAACAACACCACGAAAAGAGCGAACATGAGCGTCATAAAGTCAGCATAAGACACCATCCAGCGTTCAGGATGAGCATTGTCCTCGCTTGTTCTGCGTCTTCTCATTTCGCGACCAGTTTCATGTTCTGGGTTTGGGCGGGGCGGATCAGGTAGACGGCCAGCTTTGCCTCAAGAACCCTGGGGTTCACCTTGTCCACGATGGAGGTCACTCCTTCAAGCATCATCTCGCGGAGCACCTGTCTTCTTTGCACCAGCATCTTTGCCCTTCCCGCACAGGGAAGAAAGAAGATGTTTGCCGAACCAACTCCATAAATGGTTGCTACAAAAGCGACCGCGATCCCTTTGCCAACCTCATTGATGCTTTGCAGCCGCTGCATCACCTGAATCAAGCCGATGACGGCCCCAAGAATGCCGATCGTCGGTGCGAATCCGCCTGCTGCTTCAAAGACCTTTGGGACTAACTCCTCCTTGTCGGCTTCCAGGTCCATTTCCACTTCCATGGTCTTGCGCAGCTCGGGGGAGCGGATTCCGTCTACCGCAAGGGTCATCGCTCTTCGCAAGAATGGATCTTCGATAAACTCGAGTTCAGCGTCAAGAGATACCAGGCCGTTGCGGCGGGCTCGCAGCGCATAACGGATGAGGTCATCGATCAGTTGCGAAGCAGGATCTTTTGCGGGCAGAAAGACCTCTCTTAGATGCCTGGCCGCCTGCATTACAACTGAAAAAGGGAACTGCACCATCACCGCGCCGAGCGTTCCTCCAAAGACGATGAGGGCCGCAGTGGGCTGGATCATCTGTCCGACCTGGCCCCCATCGAGATACAGGCCGGCTGCGATTCCGCAGAATGCGATGGCAATTCCGCCGAGTGTGCTCTTATTCACCGTGGAATCCCCTCAAGCGCCGCGGCGCAATTATTCGTTCTGCTTGAGATTGTCGATCGGAATTGCGGCGGATTCTAGTCGCGGACCTGCACTGCCAGCTCCAAAGAGGACCGGACCCAGCACATGACTCCGGAAGCGGGCAAACCTCGCGGGCAACCATTGGTACACTCTTTCTGCGTTAGCCGGCTCCTTGCATTACTGCACTTCCACCCAGAGCGTTCCCGACGAACGGTGCGCGACATCGTTAACCATGTACTATCGGCAAGGATGACCTTGTCGATCACAATATGCGTCCCACTGCCAAGTCAGTCCGGCCCGCGCCATCTTTTCGTCGATCTGCAGAGATGTAAACGGCTTCGTCAGGTAGTCGTCCGCTCCGGCAAGCAGCGCCCTGTGCAACTCACGAATTCCCGGCTCTCGTTCCGCCAGCATCAGAACCATGGTCTCGTTTCCAGTCTCATGCCGCAAGCTGGTAATGAATTCCAGACTGTTCTTTCCACTTAGCGCCCAATCCACCAGGACAAGATCCGCCTTGCCCACCTTGCGCAGCATCTCCAAAGCCTGCTGGCCGTTCTCTGCTTCGGATACGTCGAAGCTTCGCATGGCAAGTATGCGGCGCAGGACGGCTCTCATCGTGCTCGAAGTTTCCACCACCAGCGCCTTCATCAGATCCTCACATCTCTGCGCCGCGCTCCGGCCCGGCCACATAGCGCATCGTGCCGGCCATCGGCGGAACAGATGAACAACCTAAAGCAGCGAGTCAGTCTCGTCTCACTGCCAATGATCCAAAGCGGCTGAATTGCCAAGATTGAGCCGGCAAAAGACTGGTCAAGATTGACGACGTCCGCAATGCCAAACCGAAATCTGTCTGCTTCTCCTCATTCATGCGGATTGCGAAAATGCAATCCTCTCAGTCATATCTTCCGAAACCGGTGTATAAAGCGATTGAATCGTCTCGCTCGATGTCCCATGCTGTATTTCGGCTGCCTGCGGCGGAGGCGTGTCGAGCTGTTGCCAAGCGCTTCGAACGTGCAGGATCATCTCGATCTGATTGTCGAGTATCGCGGCCGACTTGTTTACGGCTGCCTCCAGCATCTTTGCACGCAGGTATGCATAGAACCTTGAGAGCGATTCGGCGGATTCCCCGCCGTTCTTCAGATCGACCCAGCTCTCAAGTTGGCCAATCACGAGTGCGGCGTGGTTCAGCTCTTTGCAGCGCGCTTCGATGTCGCTCTTGCGAAGCGCGCCGGACGCGCGGCGAAGATCGCCCACCAATGTGTCAAAGAGCACAATCATCAGGCCGATGGGACTGGCGCCGACGATGGCGGTTTTACGATAAGACATCTCCGTGGTCATGATGATCACCCGTTGTTATTACCGGAATTGAAGCCTAACAGTGAGTTGAGCTGCGCCATCTCTGCAGGCAATGCCTGCAGAGCCTCCTCAGCCTCGCTGTAGTCAGCGGTAAGCTGAGTTTGCTGGTTGGCGATGTAGCCTGACTCATAGTCGCTAATCTGTGAAGTAAGATCGCTGTTTTCAGTCGACATGCTGCTCAGGTCCACCTCGAATGCACCGTTCGCTGGACTTGTATACGTATTCAACGTGTTATACATCGAGTTCGCAAAGCCGTTGAGCGCGGATCCCTCAAGGAAGTTCTGGACATCGCTCGCACTGTTCGTAAGCGCGTTATTGAGCGTGGATGAATCGACGGTCAGTGTGCCGTCGTCGTTCATCGAGATGCCAAGATCAGCCAGACTTGTAATCGAGCTGGTGGTGCCCGTGGCCGGTCTATATACATACCCGATCGACTGTTCCAGAGCGCTCTGCAATGACGAAACCGTGGGGTCCGTTTGAAGCACGCCCGGTGTGGTCGTAGTGTTGCCAGATGAGTCCGTCGATGTGGTTTCGGTAAGCTGCGAGTTCACCAGGTGGATTGCCGAGTTGTAATCGGTCACAAACTGGTTGATTGCCGTCGAGACCTGCGATGCATCCGAGGCAACTGTCAAAGAGATTTGGCTGCCGGACGCCGAGCCTAACAGGTTCAAGGTGACCCCTGAGATCGCCCCCGTGACTTGGTTGCTGGCGCTCGAGATTGGCACTCCGTCGACCGTAAGAGACGCGTTAGCTCCAGCAACAGCCTGGGTAAAGCCGAAGGCCGGCTCATTGATGGTAAAAGACGACGTGCCACCGCTGCTGGCAATGGTCAGGTTGGTGCCATTCGCATCGCTTCCGGCGGTCGCAGTCAGCCCGAGAGGGAGATTGGCGGGCGCATTCATTGTGCCCATCACGGAGTCATTGGTTGAAACAGCAATGCCTTGGGTGGCTGTGCCGCCCGAGATCACTTCGTTGCCGTTTGATATTGAGCCTGCAATATTTGAGGGCAGCGTGCCCGCAGATACGGCGGCGGCAATCGCATTGTTCAAATCGCCGACCGTGTTTCCGGATGCAGCGGTAAATGAGAACGTCTCACCAGTAGCATTATCCGTGATAGAGGTTACAGAGCCCGGAGTCAGCAGCGTGCCGGCGGTCAGCGACCCTTGTGTTGACGTGTAATTTGTTGGCACCTGAGGAACTGTCGCATTGTTGATTGCTGTTGCGAGCTGTGCATAGGTTTCGCCGGAGGTTGTCGCGATATTTGCCGTGCCCGCAGCGGTCGTCAGCGTTACGGTGTTGACTCCCAGCGAGGAGCCGCTCGGCATGTCGGGAGAGGTCCAGGAAGTACCGGTGAAGTTAGCTGCGGTGATTGAAAAATCGCTCGCCGTGCCTGAAGTGTTAGAGATAATCGCCAGCCGGGAACCACTCGAGTCGCTTATTACAGTAGCATTCACGCCCAGGTTTGCCGCATTGATGGCCTTGGCGAGGTCGTTCAAATTGTCCCCGGAAGTACCGCTTCCCGTGGAGAAGGTTCCGGATGAACCGGACTTGGTCGTCAGTGTGAAGGAAGAAGTCGACAGAGTCGCGGTCGGGCTGGACTCAAGGTCGGAGTACCACGCCCCCGTTTCAGCCAGGCCATTGATCACCACTGTGTGTGTGCCAGCTACAGTGCCGCTGGCCACCGATGCACTGAGAAGACTGCTATCTGACGAGGTCGCGGTCCGGGCAGCGAGAGGCCCGGTCAGCGAGTTCAGATTCTGCATGTCGGTGGCGAGGGCCTCAGTCGCAGTCTGAATCGAGGTCAAAGCCGTCGTTTGGCTCGAGAGCGTAGTCTGGTCGGCCTGCCATGCCCGCTCCGGGGCGCGGTCCGCATACAAGGCAGCGTTCACCGCGGCGGTCACGTCAATGCCACTCGTGCTCGAACCGGAGCTTGCTGCCAGAATGTTGCTTAAATCGTAGGTCGAGGTCGCCGTGTTGGAGGACGAAGTAATTGAGGACGTAGTGCTCATAGTTTCAACTCGTTCTTCACAAGGAAGAATCCCGGAACAGGCCGGCCTCTAAATTCCGATCGTCAACCCAAGAACCCGAGAGCCGGTAGTGATCATTACAACGAAATGGCCCGAGGAGTAGATTGCTGATGCGCGAAGGCGGCGCCTTGCGGCGCCACCTTCGGTTCGTCCATTGATGTTGCGTTTGGGTTACTGGACCAGCTTCAAAACAGCCTGCTGGGCCTGGTTGGACTGTTGCAGGGCCGCCATGCCGGTGGACTGCAATACGTTGTACTGAGTCATATTGGCAACGGTCTTGCCGATGTCGGCATTCGAAAGGCCATTGGCTGCGCTTTGCAGGTTGGTGACTTCAGAGCTCATATCGCCTGTTGCCGCCGTAAGCCGATTGACCGAAGCGCCGATGACGCCGCGCTGCGCGGATACGGTGTTGATTGCCGTGGTGATGTGCGCCAGGGCCGTTTGCGCGGCGGCTGCGGTGCTCAGGTTGTCCGCGTTCAGCCCGAGGTCTGCTGCTGAAAGCCCATTGATCGAGGTTTGGATCTGAGTGTTGGCGCCCGCTGCTGTCGTGCCGTCGCCGATGTAGACGTTAGCGACTTTTGCGGAGCCGGAACCGGCTGTGATGGGGTCCGTCGTCACCAGGTTTGCAGTCACACCGAGCAAGCTTGTGTCCGTGCTCGTGACTGTGAAGGAATCGGAGGTGGAAGTGATTACTTCAGCGGCCCCCGCACCCCCCGTTGCTGCTCCTGTTAAGTTCCCGCCAAACGCGGCGGTTATCGCAGCGTTGAGTTGAGTTGTGGAAGAGACCGACGCGGTATAGGCGAGACCCGAACCGCCATTGGTGGCAGTTGTTGCGCTTCCGGTTGCGATTCCCGTGAGAGTGAGCGTTCCGCCCGTGGTAGTGTCTGTGATCGTAATATTCTTGCCTACGTCCATGGCACCCGGTGTAACGACCGACCCTGTGACTGTATCAGTAGTCGTTTTTGCGGCCCCAAACACGGTCGACCCGTTGAAGTTGGTGGCGGCGCCGATCTGGTTGATCTCGGACATGATTGACGCAAACTCAGTATTGAGAGCGTCGGCCTGGCTGCCCACGCCGGTTGTGATTCCGCTCGTGGAAGCTTCTGTGGCCAGGGTGACTGCGCGGTTGAGAAGCGTGGTGACCTGAGACAGGGCGCCATCGGCGGTCTGCAGCAGGCCAACGCCGTTGGCGGCGTTCTGTTGTGACTGAGTGAGCGCGGCAATGTTCGCGTTCAACCCGCTAACAATCGACAATCCTGCCGCATCGTCCGAACCGGAGTTGATCTTCATGCCGGTAGACAACTGTGTCAGGGTCTTTTGCAGGGCCGACTGGGTGTTGGACAATGCATTCTCCGCCGTCATGGAGGAGATGTTATTCAGGACTGTGAGTGACATGGGTGTTTCTCCTTATTTGCCAATTTGCGCCTGCACTCGGCTCTGTGTGTGGGGCCTGCTTTGAGGCTCCTGGTCGTCGAGAAGGAGGTCGTCTTGGACAACACCCTATCGGCCATCTGTGCAAATCATTTCAATGCAAATGTCAAGACCTTCCTGTTTTTTGCCAAGCGAGAAATTGAACAACGGTATTTACATCGATAACATGGATTCCGATCGCTGAACCCGCTTCGTTGAGCACCCAATCGCCTGCGGGCCCTTGGCGCGACCGGCCGCTAGACCGCTAAAACCAGCATGAACAAAGGATCATATGACGCTGAAACGGCAAGCGGCTACTTCAGGTAGTCAAGCAGGGTCTGAGGCATAACCTTCGCGGCGGCAGCCAGCACAGCACTATTGTCAAGCTGTGCCTGAGAGAGATTCGTAGCCGCAGTCGCCGTGCTGATTCCAACAAGTGAGGTTTGTTGAGTTGTCAGAGTAACTTTTTCCTGACTTAGGTAACTCTCCTCGGAATTCAGTTGATTGACGGCGCCATCAAACGGTACGCGTTGGTCGCTGACATAAGTCAGCGCCGAGGAAACTGCGTTAACCGCTGTGCCGACCTGGCTTGTGTCTCCACTCTGAAGTGCCGTAATCAGACCGGTGAGCGAACCAAGCACATTGGAGCCCGAAGTGAACATTTGGCTGCCCGGAAGGTTGGTGGCGACACTGAGCGAGTCGCCCACCTGGACGTTATTCACTTCGTCGTTCCCCACATACGCATAAGAGTTTGCGACTGCTGTGCTTGGGTCGGCAGACATGGCGCCGAGTGCGCTGTCGTCGGAACTGACAACGATTCCCTGCGTGGCATTGTTCGTTCCGATCGAGAGCTGTCCTTGCGCATTGATGGTTGCCGCAGTTCCGGCTGAGAGCTTGCCGGTTGAAACGCCGGTAGCGATCGCTTGCTGCAAAGTGGCGATGGTGTCGCCGGACGCAGCTTTGAAGGTGATTGTCTGGCCGGTCGTGGCGTCACTTATGGTAGTAATTGAGCCGGCATTCAACGGGGTCGTTGTGGCCAACGGGCTGCCAACAGAACCTTTCGAGGAGTTATAAGTTGTCGAAGCTGCAACGAAGGGCGGCGTAGTGGTTTCGGAACCGCCAAAGACATAAACTCCGTTGAATTCGGTATTGGCTTGTGAGATGACGCTGTTGAGATCGCTTTGTACCTCGCCAGCGATGGACTGCATCTGAGACGCCTGCAACCCGGAGTTGGCCCCTTGGGTTCCCAGAGTAATCGCAGAGTTCAACGAACTGACGACGGAACTAAGGGCCGAGCCAGCCGCCTGCATACGCGGAAGAACGGAGTTCACATTGCTTGTATATTGATCGATATTCGCCGATTCAGCGAGGGAGACAACCATATTGGCCGAGGCGCCGGGATCGTCGGAGAGCTGATTGACCCGAAGTCCAGTGGAGAGCTGCTGCGTCGCGGTTGCCAGGGACTGCTGGCTCTGCTGCATCTGGTATTGGATATCGGGCAACAAGTTCGTGATGCGCATCGTTGACCTTCTTCGCGCGGCTCTTCGCCGTGCTCCTGATTTCTTACGCTGCCGCGGCGGTTCCCATGTTCATCGTTACAGAGAACAGTTCCTGAACAGTTGAGACGACTCGCGCTGCGGCTTCATAGGCCTGTTGATAGGTGATAAGGTTGGCGGATTCCTCGTCGATCGATACTCCCGAGACCGAGCTGAGTTGGTCGTTGAGTTGATTCAGGCTGGCGGTGGTCGCGGTCGATTCCGCGTTCGCGTTTGAGGTAAGGCTGCCCACCTGGTAGACCAGGTTTGCATAGGCAGTGCCCGGAGTCTGGCCTAATTTAAGCGCGGTCGATTGCACCGCACTGAAATTCGCGAGGTTCCCGTTGCCTCCAGAAGAGCCATCCGAACTGGCGGCTATCTCGGTGGGATCTGTGATGGCCATCGAGATGTTGCCTGCCGAAATAGTGGCGGAAGAGCCGGAAGGCTTGAAGAACTCAGTCCCGACGGCGCCGTTTTGATCGTAACCGGATGCCTGCGCCGAATTCATCGCAGCCGCAAACTGATTGGCCAGCGTATTCAGCTGGTTAAGGAGTCCGGGGATTGTCTTATCCCGTTGTTGAATGGCTCCGCCCAGATCGCCGCCGTTAATCGCCGATGTAATATCTGTGCCATTCTGATCGAGGACGTGCATCATTCCATCGCTGCCTGTTGCGGTCTGCAAATTGAAACTTTGGTCGCCTACAACCAGAGCCGTGCCGTTTCCAGTCGTCACTGTCACGCCATCGCTGCCCTGAGTGACAGAGACATTCGTCAGCTTGGAAAGACTCAGGATCAGCTGATCTTGTTGATCTTCGAGCGTGCCGCCATCCTGTCCCGCAGCCTTTAGCTCATTAATCTGCGGAGTCAATGCCGCAATCTGCTGAGTCAGTTGGTTGATCTGGTTCACGTCTTGCGTGACCTGGGTATTGAGGCTACCCTGTTGCGAGGTCAAAGTGTTTGAAGCGGTATTGAATGCGTCGGCTAGATTCTGGCCTGCTGAGAGCACAGCCTCTCGCGAACCCGCATCGGCAGGGTCGGTCGAGAGCGTTGAGATGCTGGAAAACAACGCAGACATCTCAGTACCGATGTCCTGCGTTGAGGTAGTGAAGGTTGGCTCGATCTGCTGCAACGAGGACAGTTGAGCGTTGGCGCTGCTCTGGGACGAGGTTTCCTGCTGGATCTGCGTCTGCAGGAGCTCATCCCGCACGCTCTGAAATTTGATGAGATTAACGCCATCACCGACCGTTGCGCCATTGCCAAAAATGCTGATGGGCGCAGCAGATTCAAGAACCGGCACCTCGCGAGTGTAGCCGGGAGTGTTGGCATTCGCAATGTTGTTATTGGTGGCCTGCAAAGCGCCGGAAGCAGCGTTGAGCGATTCCACGGCGATCGAAAGTGAGGCATTCAGGGACATGAATTACATCTCGCAGGACCAGGTCTGACGCTTCAACCTGGGGCCGCGCTCCTCCTGGAATCTTCCAGCCTGGCAATTACACAACAGAGATAAGAGAGCAATTGATCTGCCAGAGTGCTTCAAAAGGGAGGCATACTGCATATTTAATTCACGGACTGCCTTGCTTGCTGCCTGAATCCTCTCTCCAATTGAGGGATCGATGCCAGAGCGCGAAGACGAATCGGCTGGGCACAGCCCATCGCCGACCGTTCTTGCCGAAATGGACAATTCGGCGCAGAGCACCTCTTGCCTGGCTATACATTCCTGGAGTTTTGATAGTTTGTTTTCGGCGATGGCATTGATCGCTGCCGAGATCTCAAACGCCAATTCTCGCATCTGTCGCAAGTATGTGGCGGCGATCTGGTCGCGCGTCTGAAGCGTTCCGTGGTTCATTGCAAGCCCTTCCGCTAAAACTCTCATGCTGGGCTAATGAACGCTTCCTTTTTCGTTCGAGCCCAATTAATGTTGGTCGTGCTCGATGATGCCGCCAGCAATGCTGCCCGCGTCAGGCTGATAGCTTCCGTTTGCCACTGAGTGGCTAAGCTCAGCCACCTTGTCCTGACGGATCGGGGGCGTATTCATCGCCTGACTCGTCAAAGACTGGACAGACAAGCTGCCTGAATGGAACGAGATCCGGTCCTCTGTTGCCGCTTGAGCCCCGCTCACGCTGCCGCTGGAGGCCTTGTTTGCTCCCCGGTCCACTGGAATCTGGCTAGCTGCCAAGCTCGTTAAATCGACTTTCATGGCAAGTTCTCCTGTCTTCACGGTACTGCTATCGGCTGATTGCGCAAAACGTTTCAATCGGTCAGCCAACATTTTGAAAACACAGGTGAATTTGCAGCCTCGTTTGCTATTTCGCTGGGGGCGGTTGGGTCTTGGCTTCCAGTGCAACCCGCGCGTCCTCCGCCTGGTGAAGACTCTTTGCAATCATTTTGGCGATGCCGATACCGCCGGAAGCTGTCAGCGCAGCCCCGAGCGCCTGCGTGGCAATGCCTTGAAACTGCTCCTTTCCAACATCCGCATCCTCTTCGTCCTCTGCACCCGGCAGCGAGCCAAAGCTCTGCTCTGCCTGCTGCAGCCAGTTGCTGAGCAAGATTGACTCGAAGTCCTTTGCAGCCTTGTCGATCTTGGAATTCTGTGCCGACGGCGAGGTCGTCTGATGGAGGAGCCTATCCGCGTTGAGGTTGATCGGTTCGGTCGCTGCCGCGGAGATGGCTCCGTACATGGAGAGATCCGACACTAGATCACCTCCAGATCGGCATCCAAACCGCCCGCCGCCTTGATGGCCTGCAAGATCGAAATAATGTCGTGAGAGGTTGCGCCAATGGCATGAAGTCCCTTGATCAGTTCATCAACGTTGGCCCCCTCTTCCATCTGGATGGATTGGGCGGGGGCATCGCTTGCGGAGATCTTTGTCTCATCCACGATCTCTGTCTTGCCGCTGACCATCGGAGGCAAGACTGAGACCGTGGATGGGATCGTGGTATCGGCCTTGCCACCCATCATCGGCGGCAGTTGCACCACCACATGCTTGGTCTCGACGTCGATGGTCAAGCTGCCCTGGATCACAGAGACCGGCGACAGACGCACGTCGCCCCCCATGACGATGGTGCCGGTGCGTTCGTTGACGACCACCTTTGCTGGAGACCGGAAGCTGATCGAGAGATTCTGGACGCGGGAGATCAGGACCGGCACCGACTGAGCGCCGGTGGCGGCAACATCGACATCGATGCGGCGGCTGTCGATGGCGTTTGCGACCGGCTTGCCGAATTCCTTGTTGATGACATCCGCAACGTCGCGGGCCGCGGTGAAGTCGGGGTTTTGCAGCAGCAGCGAGACCGTCTTGAAATGGCTCAGGTCCACGGCTGCATCGCGTTCAACCGTCGCGCCTTCGGCGATCCTACCGACTGTCGGGTGGTTCACGGTCTTGGAGTTGCCGGAGTTGCCTTCGGAGTAGCCTCCCACGACCAGCGCTCCCTGCGCCTCGGCATAGATCTCTCCATTCGCCGCGCGGAGGGCGGTCAGCAACAGCACGCCGCCTTGAATGCTCTTGGCATCGCCCACCGACGAAACCGTAACATCGAGCTTCATTCCGGGACGGGCAAAGGGCGGCAGCGTGGCTGTGACAAAGACCGCCGCTACGTTCTTGACTACGACTACGCCGGGCGATATTTGCACTCCCATTCGCAGCAACGAATTGGCCAGCGTCTGCACTGTGAAAAAGGTCTGCTGCGTGTCGCCCGTCCGGTTCAAGCCAATGGCCAAGCCATAACCGACTAGTTGGTTGTCGCGCACGCCTTGGATCTGCGTCAGGTCGCGAATCTTGACTTGTCGGTCGGCATCGGAGGCAAAGGCAATAATCGCGAAAACCAAAAACATTGCGGTGATCAGCGCAAGGTGTCGTAGCCAGCGTGATTGCCTGGGCAAGCGTGGGTCGATCGAATTGGCGGTTAGAAGTTCAGTAGCCATAGGATTGCCTTGGTGAGGAAGTTCGGCGGACGCACACCGTCGGAGATGATCCCCTTGCCTTTCATTTCGATCTCAAGATTGCTCAGAGACGTCGATGGTACCGTGTTGCCGGGACCGATGTCGCCCGGCCTGATCATGCCGCGCACGACAATATCCTCGTGCTGGTTGTTCATGAAGATCTGGCGCTCGGCTTCCACGACGAGATTCCCGTTGGGAAGCACGGCAATGACCTGGCCGGTCAGGTTGGTCTGAAAGGTCGTATTCGAAGCAGTCGATCCCTGTCCCTTGAGCGCCTGTGCGGAGTTCGCAGCCAGCAGAGGGTTGGTCGATTTCGGCGTCCTGCCCATCACCCCGGTGACAGCGGAGGTGGTAGAGAAATTCCGTTCGCTGTCTACGGTGCCGGATTGCGCCGCGGTGGTCTGAACAGCGACCTGGATGGTGATGGTGTCGTTCAGACGGTAGGCCTTGTAATCGGTGGAGAAGTCCCCCAGAGAACTGCCAGGCGACCATAGGCTTCCAACGGTGTGATCGTCGGTTGCCGGAGTGTACTGCTGTTGCAAGCGCGCGATGTATTGCACGCGCAACGCCTCGGTGGCCTTAGGATCGGTCTTGGGACCGAGCGAGAAGGCGCAGGTGCATGAGGCGCCGAGCAGCACGAGGGCAGTGTTTCTTCCGAGGAGTTTGAAATCCATGCGCATCTTAGAAGCTCCTCTTCAGCACATTTGCGCTGACTACCTCTGCGAGATAGACCTGCTTGTGATCCGGAGTCGTCACGCGGATCTTGTGACCGGCAGCACCGTTCTCAAGACTGACGACAGTGACTTCGACGTGCGACCGCGCATCGTCCATCATCAGGGTCGCGTGCGCGCCGACACGGATTACGATTCCGGAGTCCGGCCTTCGGGCGGTAGCAGGTATTTCGGTAGAAACTCTGAGAGCCGACGGCGTGCTTTCGCTCGACGTCTCCAGTCCGTTTACGATGGAATAGAAAGGCAGACAAACACCGGCCGTGCGGCATCCCATCTTGACCAGAGAGCGCGATTCGCCATGCTTGCCTTTTGACCGGTCGCCAAGCGGATCGATCGATAGGATGTCCAGCACTGGAGCCGGTTCGGAAGCCACGACGCTGGCAAGCATGGAAACTTGTTCATCCGCTGTTTGAATGCCGCTTTGGGAGAGAGCCTGCGCGACCAGATGTGCGGTAATCGGACAGCGGCCTTGCGCCTGGCACCGGGAGTGCACCCATCCGGGCAGGCTCATCGCCACCATCATCAAAGCCGGCATCCATCTGGTCTTCATATCTTCACCCCGCCGTTTGCCTGCCCGGTATCTTACTGAGCGAGCTGATTGAGTTGCTGCAACATCTCATCGGCCGCCTTGACGACTCGAGAGTTCGACTCGTAGGAGCGCTGCGCCAGAATCATGGCGACGAATTGGTTGACGACGCTGACATTGGACTGCTCGAGCATGCCCTGCTGCAAGGTTCCCAGTCCCTCCGAGCTGCCGGGCGTTCCCACCACCGGCTGACCGGACGCCGTGGTCGCCAGATAGATGTTGTTGCCGACCGCATTCAGTCCGCCAGGATTGACGAAGAGTGCCGTCTGGATGGTGCCAACCTGCGAGGCCGCCGTCTGGCCCGGCTGTGTCACGCTCACTGTTCCATCGGTGCCGATGGTCACCGTCAGAGCATCGGCGGGAATCGTAATCGCCGGTTGCAGCGGGTTGCCATCGGAGGTGACTAACTGGCCCTGCGCATCGGGGTGAAAAGATCCATCGCGGGTGTATCCGATCTGGCCGTTGGGCATGAGAATCTGAAAGTAGCCCATGCCCTGAATCGCAACGTCGAGCGGGTTGCCAGTGGTGGCAAAGTTGCCCTGCGTCTGAATAATCTCGGTCTCTGCCGGCTTTGTGCCAAGGCCGATCTGCAAACCAGCGGCCTGCGTCGTCGACTGTGTTGCGGCGGCACCGGGCATGATCTGGTTCTGGTAGAGAAGATCGGTGAAATTCACCTGCCGCTGCTGGAAGCCGGTGGTGCTGGCATTCGCCAGATTGTTGGCGATGTTATCCAGATTCATTTGCTGAGCCGTCATTCCGCTTGCTGCTGTATAAAGGGCACGAAACATATCGGATTCCTTTCAAACTCTGGGCAACCGGCCTTCAGTGCAGAATCAACTGACGCGTGGCAGGTCCTGGGTCGCTGTCTTGTCCATCTCATCGCTGAACATGGAGAGTGTGCGGCGCATCGACTCCACCTCATGCTGCGCCGTAATCAACTCCACTACGCTTGTGATCGGGTTGACATTTGAGCTCTCGAGCTGTCCCTGGCGCACCTTGGTACTGGTAGCGGCGACTTCGACTCCGAGAGGCGCTTTGTAGTAGGAGCTTCCCAGGCTCTGAAGTTGGGTTCCGGGCTGAAACTCGGTCAGCTTCAATCGTCCCGCAATCGCGCCGTTCACTGAGATCGTTCCGTCGCTGCTGATCGAGACCGGCTCTCCAACGATTGTGATCGGGCCGCCCTCGCCCAGCACAGGATCGCCTGCCGTGGTGATCAACTGCCCTTGCGGAGAGACGCGAAAATTCCCTCCGCGCGTGTAAGCGGGACCAGCGGAGGTCTCGACTGCAAAGTAGCCAGGCCCATCGATAGCCAGATCGAGTTCATTGCCGGTGGGGACCAAAGCGCCTTGAGTTGTGTCCAGTTGCGTCCCGCTCAGGAATCCATAGTCGTTGGCGTCCTGGTTAAGGGCGGAAAGGGATGTGTCGTTCGCTGTGGCCAGTGCTGCCCCAAAGGTATTGTGGCTCGCCCGGAAGCCGGGCGTACTAATGTTGGCCAGATTGTTTGCGATCGTGTCCAGCGCATCGGTACGTGTCATCAGTCCGGCGCAGGCTGCGTAGTATCCGCTACTCATTCGGTGGCCTCGGCTAGATATTCTGCACGCCGGGGGCCATTTGTATCGATGGGTGACTTCTAGCGATATTCACTTTAATTCAGAGCAGAATAGGCAACTTTTGCCGAGCTGTGCGCAGGGTGAGTCAAGATTTGCCGGGCTGCCTGCGCTGCGCATGAGGAGACGATGAGAAACGCATGAGATGGGTGCTTGATCCTTCTTCACCGCAAGACATTTGATTTGAATTCCAATCTTGACCCCTGGCTTCCGCCTATCGCTGATTGAGAGCGAGGAACTTTAGCGCACGCTGGAGCCCAACAAGCTGGAATCGGGTTGCGCGAAAGGCACCATGTCTACATCCATGCAGCAACCGGCAAGTTCGTGCGCGGCGGTGAGGATGAACCTCCAGCCCGACAATGAAGAAGAGTCGCTCATGCTGCGGATGGCAGCAAGGACAAAGAGTGGTAGTGTTCCCTCCATTGCCACCAGTGCTCCTGGGTCCGTGACTCCCCGGCCGCAGTTTGGCCATCCCAGAGCTGCCGGAATCTCTCCAATTCCGTGAAGCAGCCCAACCAGATACGCATCTTCAGGGGAAACAGTATCGAGAGACTCGGCCACCAGTTGCGCGTACTGAGCAACCAGGCGGCAGTGCCTCCAAACCGCGGTGGTTGCCGCGTGTTGCCGATCACACGGGAAGGTTCGCGCCGAAATCGCACTGAACCAGGCGTCCACATCCAGATTGGAGATGCAATCGCCCATTCGGCTGGGGCGTTCCGCGGCAAGATCGTATTCCCTGCCAATTAAGCGGAGGATCTGGATGGTCGCCCCGACATCGCTCAATATCAGCTCAGAAGCGATACGCAGATCGATGCAAGGCTCCTGCAGGAGCATCTCCAGGCCAAGGACCGTTGCCGACATGACCGGCACGTGATCGAGAAAATCTGCTTTCTTTGGGGAGAAGGTTGAGTGTTCCAGAAGACGGAGACCCTGCCACGCTGAGGAGGGAACCCAGCTATGATCGTTTGCCGTGTCGAACGCTTGATTGAGCACTCTTCTGTACCTGCTGCGTTCCTATCGGCAGGAAGACGAAATCTGTCCAAGCAAAAAGACGCGGTTTTCCGGATTTTCCGAAAACGATCTCAAAATTGGCCACCCGACCTTGCGGCCAGGCGGGCGAAGCCTGGGGGGGAGGGGGGTTTACTCGGCCTTGAAGAGGATGTCAACCTCCTTGGGACCGCACTTCAGACGAGCCCAAAGATACTCTCTGCACCTCGCGATAGCGGCTTCATCCGCCTCGAGGTGAACGCCATAACTGCACAGAACCCGGGCCATTTCGGACGAACTCTGTGCACTTTCGAACTTGACTTCCGAGGGAGCCTCATCTCCCGTCTGTGCTTTGGCTTGTTCGATCTGTTTCAACTGGATCTCGAAGTCGCCGGGCGTAACGAAGCAGGGTTGCGTCTTGCATCCGGTGATCTTTTCAATGGCGTAGAGCAATCCGTAGTCGACGCCATGGACGAAACCCACCAGCAGCATGTTGGTCGTTGCCACATGGTGGAGCGGAATGGCCGAGTGAAGCCTGACCAGCGCCGGCGGAAGGTGAATCTCAGTCGGCATTCCCCACTCGGGCACCGTAAATACAGGGCAGCCCCATTGCAAAGCCCGGACGGCAGTAACCTGCTTTTCGCTGACTGAGCCGTACCGCACCACAAGTTCGCCGATCTCTGTCCCGGCTTGCTTCTGCTCGTCTCTCGCTTGTTTGAATTGCTCGTTGTTGAGCAGGCCGTATCGCACCATGAGCAGCCCAAGCGGCATCCGCGAGAATTGATTCTTCTGATGCGGCTTGTAGGTCGCGAGCGCGGTGAACTCCTCCTCTGCCGCGGCGGCAAAGCATCTCGAGCTGCAATACCAGCTATCCTGCATCTTGATTCCAGCCTTGCGCGCGGAATAGTGCGGCAGGGCGACCGAGCGCTTGCAGTGGCGGCACTTGGCCGTAATGGCCTTGAACTTTTCAGTCCAGGCGGGCAACGCAATCGATTGCATCAGGCCCATATATTTTTCCCTTCCCATCGTTGAGCTCTACACTGCCCAGCTCTAACGGTTCCATCCACACTGGCGCTCATTGAAGCACTTGGCCAGTAACGGCTCGCGATACCTCGGTGACGCGGAGGCCGTAGTTTCCGTCAATCACCACCGCTTCACCTCTTGCAATTACCACGCCATCTAGAAGCAGTTCGACCGGCTCCTCCACCTGGCGATCAAGTTCAACGACAGAGCCGCTGGTCAGGTCCAGGACTTCCCGCAGTGTGAGCTTGCGCTGCCCGAAACGCAGCGTGACATTCAATTCAACATCCATCACCAGATTCAGGTTTTCAGACTTCTGGACTGCTTTTCCGGTGGCCGCCTGGATCGCCTGCGCTACGGTTGTTTCGGCACTCTCGGGGTAGGCATGTCGGTAAAGAGCCTGTGCCAGCACCGGATCCAGGACCATCGCGATCGAGACGCGGTTCTCTTCTTCGTCGGCCGCGGTCACACAGGCGATGTTCGAGCGCTCGGCGGGAGCCTCGGAGGAGAGAGAAGCATTGACTTTGAATGCACCGTATTCCTCCTCAAGCCCGGAACGGAACTCGTTCAATGCCGCCTTGACGATCTTCAGCAGCGCCTCTGCGTGTCCAGGCCCAAATTCATCCGCCGATTGGCCGAGAAACTTCGACGCCAGAATAGTTGCTTCTTCGCGGCGGAACTCGAGCGTGAATTCGCCTTTCAAACTGCCGCTCAGCGCAAGCCTGACCCAGACGGGATCGAATTGATCCGCAGCCGGCTCGGCGTCGGGCAACGCCGCGATCAGCCAGGAAGAACCGCTGGCAAGGGACATCGACTTGCCTAGAGCGTTGAAGAATGCGCCCGAGAAGGTCGGATGAGAGGCGTCGGCTGTCTGAGGGTTCATCGCACTACTCCTTTGTCGTAACCGGTTCCTGTGACCGCGCCGAGAGCTGCGCAGCCTTTCGCGTACCATTGCGAACCAGCAGCGCCTCAAAGATTTCAATGTCGTCTACAGTGAGCCGGCCCGGTCTCTTGACCGGCGCCTTCATCTTCAGGACCGCACCCGGCTTGAGGCCGACCAGATCTTTCACTAACACGCGCATCTGCGTGATGTCCGCTGAGACTACAAAATCGCAGTCGAGAATCCGTTCGCGCAGGCTCAGGCTTCGGAGCTGACGCAGACTTGAGGTCTTCTTCGACTGGATTGCATTCAGATGGCGCAGCAGAAAGCCGACGAAAGATGTCGGCAGCACGATTCTGAAAGGCGCTGTGGTCTCTCCAACCGTCATCTCGAACATCAAAAGCACCAGCCGGTCGTTGGCCATGAAGACCTGTTGAATCTGGGTCTGCTTGATGGGGCGGCCCGCAGTCAGGGTGAGATTCAGGGTCTGCCAGGCGCGTTCGATCTGGCCGACGATCAGAGCGGTGACGCTCTGCATAATCTCTTCATCGATCTCGGTCATCTCGCGCGTATTGTCCGATGCCGTGCCGGCCCCGCCGAGCAGGAGGTCAATAATGGGGAAGATCAGCGCGAGGTCCATCTCGATCAGCACGTTGCTCTCCAGCACATTCAGCGAACATGGCACCAGATAACTGTTCGCCGCAATTGAGCCAACGTAGTCGACGATCGCCATCTGTTCCAGCGACACCAGCTTCAAATGCAAGGTTGCGCCCAGATAGAGTTCCAGCGAGGTGGTCACATTCAGCGCAAACTTCTCATGCAGAGCGCTTAGGGTGCGCGCGTTTTCATTCGACAACCGGCCCGCATAACGGAAGTTGCACGAATGAATCGTCCTCACCCTGGGCTCTTGCGCGGCGCTTGTCGAGGCCTTAGCGGCTTGGTTCGATCCAGTGTTTCCCATCGCGCTCTACCTTCTCAACTGTCTCTCACTCGCACTCGGGTACGTGAATTGCTGACGGCTGACCGTCTGGGGATGGCCAGCCTGTTGGGAACGAGCGGCAGGCTGCGCCGGCTTTTCGTGAAGATGGGCCAGAGATGCGCGCAGTTTCACCATTGCAGCGGCGTGGATCTGCGAGACCCTCGAAACGACGATGCCGACGACCTGAGAGATCTCCTTCATCGTCAGCTCTTCCTTGTAATACAGGGAGAGAATCAACTGCTCGCGCTCCGACATCTTAGAAACGGCTTCGGCGAGCTGTTCCCTTCTTTCGTTTTCGAGGCAGAGGTCAAAGGGATTGTCCGAATCTGTGCCCTGCGCCGACTCGATCAGATCGAACGAGTCGGTATGATCATGAACGGAAGTCGTCTGCTGTCCAACGAGAAAGAGGCCGTCGAGTTGTGTCATCGTGTTTTGCAATCCATCGAGGGGCATATTCACTTCCGCTGCAATCTCTTCTTCTAGTGGAGGTCTTCCCAGCGACGACTCAAGCCTTGCGACCGCCGAAGCGATCTCGCGCCCTTTTCTGCGCAGGGTGCGGGAGCCCCAGTCGAGCTTGCGAAGACTGTCGAGAATCGCACCGCGGATGCGGAACTTGGCAAAGGTCGAGAACTGCGCATCCTTGGTGGCGTCGTAATTGCGGCAGGCGTCGAGCAGCCCAAGAACGCCAGCCTGAACCAGATCTTCAATCTCCACGTTGCGGGGCAGGCGCTCGTGAATCCTCGCCGCCACGTAATAGACCTGGGGCAGCTCCCGCATCACTAGGTCGTTGCGGTCATCCAAGGAATCGCCACTCGTGCGGTAGGCCAATTCTGCGGTTGTCATTCGATACCTCCCTTGGTGCGGAACTCACATTTGCTGCTCATCTGGCCCGGTGTCCTTTTGCTTCGGTTTTCTATGCCGGTCATCGCATCTCTTTTCAATGGAGCACCCCCACGGACTGCACCGGCGTCAATGGCGGGACCTCTCCGGGAGAGATCACCACGATTCTGGGAATGAACGGCTCCAGCAGGCGGCGTAGATAATAGCGGCCTGGGGAGGAACACAGCAGAACGGGCGGTGCGGAGCTGATTTCCTTTCCGAAATCAGCACGTAATCCTTCAAGCACGCGACGTGCCAATGTGACCTGTTGCGGGGAGGAAACGCCGTGATTCATCGGGAGATTTGAACCGCGCAGGCATTCATCCTCGATCGAATTGTCCAGAGTGACGACCCTGAGTTCGCCGTGGTCGTTCAGCAGCGGCCGGATTAACGAGCGTCCCAGCGCATGGCGAACCGCTTCGACCAGGGCAATGGGATTCTTGTTGAAGGCCGCAGCCTCAACCAGCGTCTCGAGTATGGTTCCCAGATCGCGGATCGATACCTGTTCGCGCAAAAGCTGTTGAAGGACCTTTTGCACCTCGCCCAGGCTCATCAACTTCGGAATCAGTTCATCGGCGAGTTTGGGGTGCGAGTCGCTGAGCCGGTCGATCAGTCTCCGGGTTTCGTGGCGCGAGAGCAGTTCATGGGCATTTTGCTTGATGACCTCCGCCAGGTGAGCGGCCAGCACCGAGGTCGCGTCCACAACCGCATATCCGGACGCGATCGCTTGCCCTTGCATCTGCGGGGTGATCCACTTTGCCGGCACGTTGAAGGCCGGCTCCCTGGTATCCTGACCGGGCAGTTGGGGAGCGTTGGGGTTGGAACTGATGGCCAGCAACGAATCCCGGCGCAACTCCCAGCGGGCAATCTCGACACCGCGCAGGTAGATCACATACTCTCTTTCGCGCAGCGACAGGTTGTCGGTGATGTGAATGGAGGGAACTAGGAAGCCTAGTTGCTGGGCCAGATTTTTGCGCATCGACTTGACGCGCGAGAGCAACTGGCCGCCCTTTTGTGCATCGACCAGAGGCACCAGGCCCAGGCCAACCTCAAGCATCAGTTCATCCAGCTTGAGAGCCGCGTCCATGGGATCGACGGCGGGAGCAGCCGGTCCACCGGCGGCGACGGCCTTTGCCTTCTGCTCCATCTCATCGACTTCATCCTGGATGAGTTGGGGCTTGATCTTATAGGCTGCGAAGAAGAGCACGCCAGCCAGGGAGAAGAAGGCTATCTTTGGCAGGCCGGGAATTAGTCCCAGAGCCGTCAGGGCGCCGCCTGCAATCCACAGCAGGCGCGGGCTGTTGAAGAGCTGCTTGCCGACGTTGACGCCTAGAGATTCCTTCGATGCCGCACGGGTGACGACGATGCCGCCCGCGACGGAAACGAGCAATGACGGCAAAATGGTGACAAGGCCGTCGCCCACGGTGAGGATGGTGTAGGTCTTCAGCGCATCCTGAAAGGGAACACCCTGCTGAAAGACGCCGATCAGGAATCCGGCAATGATGTTGATGGC
>Ga0181526_10000138_pt1 | contig 75132 bp, 60 predicted proteins | sample PEATcosm2014_Bin_35_FD_119750 | JGI IMG/M metagenome (GOLD analysis project Ga0181526, IMG submission 119750) | Peatland microbial communities from MTU Mesocosm Facility, Houghton, MI, USA - PEATcosm2014_Bin06_30_metaG | ecosystem: Environmental > Terrestrial > Soil > Wetlands > Peat | place... | reverse complement strand
AACTCGGCAAAACCAGAAAGACCTTCCGGCAAGAAATCTATCAATCCCTCCAAACCACCAAAATCTATGTTCTGGACTACTCAAAAAAGTTCACCCCCAAACCTGTCCTGCATCGCTCGCTTAGCTCCGGCGATCCTGTCGCTTCTTCATCGCCATTCCTGTTCATAATTCAAAACCTCCAACTTCATCTTTTGTTCGGGACTCGAACTAATTATGACCGAAGCGTGACCAACGGTCTCGTGCCCGACATGGCAAATGGTCTTAATTTAACATCCGCCCGATTCGCGACGGCGCAAATGGTTTTTGTGCAAAACAGTCTGAAAAAATGGCACTTGCAGCGGGCAGCCCGCTGAAGCGACTTGTCGATATCCGTCGACTTGGTTCATGGGATGTCAATTTGGAAGAATTCCGCGATTCGCTTCCGGGGGACAGAACCTGGTCGGCGCCGGTCGGTCTCCCAGCCCCAAAGGGTTTTGACGCTGACCCCCAGTTCTTCGGCGCATTCCGTCCGGTTTTTCCTCAATTCCATGCGTAGTTTCCTGATCTGTTGCCCAAGGGACGAGGGGCCGGTCGGTGCTAAAAAGGCAACGCTTCGGGTTTCGTTGCCTTTGGGCCTACCGAGCTCAGGATCGGTGAAGGGATCGTAGCCCAGGTACGTGATCACGGCAGGCTGCCGGGGCCATGCCGGATGCACCCGGTCGCACTCCCAAAGGCTCAGGGTTCGCTGCTAGCCATGTCAATCACCGCAGGGCAGACGTATCTAAATTGACGGTGGCGATTGATGCGCCGTCTATGAGCTGAAATCAGTCAAGGTGGCATTGGTTTTGTAGCGCCGGGCTGGCGGAAGGTTCTGCTGATCGGTCCGCCCGGCACGGGCAAATCCATGCTGGCCAAACGGCTGACGACTGTAGGGAAATTCAAATTTGAGATTGGAGATTTGAAAGGCAGCAGAAGCCCAGGCGCCGAAAAGTAATGGAAACCAGTCACGGCTCAGCGCCCGCCGTCGCCGAAGGCTATGGCGCGCCAAGGAGCTTCGCCCTGCCGGGTGGAGGTGAGGCTGATTGGGCGAAAGGCAGTGGAGACGACCGCAGGGAATTTCAAATTTAAAATTTGAGATTGGAGATTTCAAGGAGCAGAGGCCGGAGTCTGCCTTACGCCTCCTCGACACCGGGCTGAAGCCGCGGTGTTAATGAGAGCCGGACGCGTGACCCCGAGAATTTTAGTACGTTTGCCTTGGAAATAAGGTTTGTTTCCGGGCGGTTTTTTGTCCACGCTTGGGGTCATGGCAAAGCAAGTTTTGGGTCGAAATTTGGAGGCGCTCCTGGACGGCGGCGCGAAGAAGGCCGGCGATCCCTTTGCGCCGGATTCAGCGCCGGTCGGTTCGGGCGTCCGCTCCCTGATGCGCGGACAGCAGACGACTCCGGTCGAGCCGCCGGCGGCCGCGTCCACGCGCAAGTCTGTTGTGCCGGCTTGGTATCTTTTTGGCGGGGATATTCTGCTGTCGGCCCTGGCGCTGGTCATCGTTTGCAAAAGCCCGCATCCATTATCGTGGCAAAGAGAACTGTTTTGCGCGGCGGCGGTGGTGCTGGGCGGATGTCTGGCGCTGGGAGCGGTGGTGGGAAAAGCTGAAGGCTAAAGCAAAGGCTGAAGGCTGAATGCTGAAGGCTGAAGGCGATCGAGTTAGGGTTCGACAGAGTCTCACCCTACCTTGTTTTTGTTTTAATTTAGCGTTTAGCGTTCAGCCTTTGGCATTGTCACGCGTTCAGGCGCTGGCGCTGGCGTAATGGCGCATGGAGAAGCGCCAAAACAGTTCCGAGATTACGAAGCAAACCACGACCATGCCGAGGAGCCAGAGCATTTCGCGGGGCGATCCCAGGTTGAGAAGCAGCTTCACCGGCACATTGGCGACCAGCAGCATCGGAATGGCAAATGTGAAGAAGGCGCGGAAAAAACCTTGAAACGCCGAGTCCGGGTTGCGCGCAATATTGAACAGGCTGTAGTAGCCCCAGACGATTCCCTGGGCGCGCACGGTCCAAAAGGCCACGCTGGCCAAAAGAAACATCAACGAGTAGTGGATGAGGATTCCGGCCACGCACAACATCAGAAAACCGGCGATTTGCGCCGCATCAGGGACCAGATGCAATTGCCGGGCCGCATAGCCCATGACCGCCAGGGCGGAGGCGGCGTTGACAAACCCGCCCAAATCGACCTGCCGCAACGAAATGAGAAAACGGGTGTTCATCGGCAGCAAGAGCATGAAGTCGAGGCGGCCGGTGCGAATCAGCTCGGAGAGTTGCACACAATTGGTCAGGAAGAAGGCCTGGAAGATTTGCTGGATAAAGTGGCTGGCCCCGACCAGCATGACCACCTGCCATTTGCTCCAGGAGGCGATGTGATCGGTGTGGAGGTAAATGACGCCAATAAAGCTGAGTTGCAAACCAAACCAGAGCAACTCGACCACGATCCAGAGCAGGAAATTGCTTTTGAAGCTCATCTCGCGCACGACGGAATTGCGCCACAGCGCCAGGTAGATGGCGGCATGGCGGCGAAGCCTTTCCGGGAAGTTGGGATTAGGATTAGGATTAAGCATGGGAGTCATGGTTCAACCGCCCACGGCGGAATATTTTCGGATGCCGCGGCGCCAGACCACGCGCGCCAGGACAAAAAAGAACAGCACCCAGCCCGACTGGATGAGAAGGCCCTGCCACAGGGCCGGCCCTTTTACCTGGCCCAAATAAATGCCGACTGGAAAATATAATTGATAGGGGAACGGCGTGTAACTCAAAACCCGGGCCAGGACCGGCGGCAAAATATTCAAGGGGAACAAATGGCCGCCGGCGATGTATTCGAGGGCGAAGACCATGAAAATAAGGGTCGAGACTTCCAGCAGCCAAAAAGCCAGCAGGGCCATGGTGAAGGACATGAAAAACTGCAGGAGGCCCGTCAAAAAAGTGGACAGCAAAAAGCATCCCAACGCCAGCCCGCCATCCGGCCCGACAAAATAACGGCGCCAGCAAAATATGAAAAGCGCGACCGGCACGAGCGACACGACCGTAAAAATCAATCTTCCCGAAAAAAACAGGCAAAGGCGATAGGCCAGGTAATTGATCGGTTTGAGCAGGAACTGGCTGATGTTGCCGTCCTTGATGTCGGCCGCGATCTGCCAGTCGTCCTCCGTGACAGCGGTGAGGGTATCGACAATTGTCACCATGAGATAATAGGAAATCATCCCCGCCAGGCTGTAACCCGCCACCGGGCCGGTTTGGCCGCGATAGATGGTGCGCCACAGATAAATGGTGGCCAGGAGCGGGATGAGGCTGAAGGCGACCCTGAAGAAAAAATTGAAGCGATAGACCAGCGTGTTGGCCAGGCCGATTTTGATGACGTGCCAGTATTTTTGCATCTCGCAATGGCCGGGACTAAGGCGCCGCCGCCGGCAGAATCCCGAAGCCGGCCAATTCGGCCTGCAATCGTTCCATGGGCAGCCCCGCCACATTGCTGAAGGAACCGGATATGGATTCCACCAAAACCCCGCTGTGTTCCTGGATGCCATAAGCGCCCGCTTTGTCCAGTGGATTGACGAGGGCGTGGTAATGCCGGATTTGAGGCAGGGTCAGCGTCCGAAACGTGACGTCGGTCTGCTCCCAGAAACTTTTCTGGCGATGCCCGCGCAGATGAATCAAACAAACCCCGGTGACCACTTGATGGGTCTTGCCCAGCAAGGCCAATACCATCCGTTCCGCGTCAGCCAGACCGGACGGTTTGCCGAAGAGAGTCGGACCCAGCGCCACAACTGTGTCCACGCCCAGAGTGACGGCATCGGGAAATTTTTTGGAAACGGTGCGGGCCTTGCGATAGGCGTTGAGTTGCGCGACTTCGCCGGCGCTGAGGTCCTCGGAATGGATTTCCCCGGCCGCGCTGGGCACAATGTGGAAATCGAATCCCAACTCCCGCAACAAATCCGCGCGGCGCGGCGAGGCGGAAGCCAGAATAAGCAATGGAGAATTCATGACTGGCGTTCTCAAGGGGATTCGGAGCTTCGGAGCGCAGAATCCTCGAAAAAAGACTAAGGCAGGCCGGGTCAGTTTGCAACTGGTTCCGGAGCGTTGTTAAACATTCCCCAGGGCTTCTAAAGCATGAGACGAAGGTTCGATTTCCTCCTGTCCCGCAAAAGCGCAAAGCGCGACGGCGGATTCACCCGCTCCAACCTTGATTTTAACCAATAAACTCAATGGTTCTTGTAAGATCAGTGTCCACGAAAGCGGTCCATCACCCGAAGGATGCCCTCGCGGATTTCGAAGAGTTCCTTGCGAGCCTCCGCAATCATCGCCTGCGGCAATAGCATCTTCGGCGCGACTGCTTCCAGTCCGGCTTGAGCTTGGTGCAAATGGCCCAGCGCGCGTTTCAGGCAAGCCACTGTGAACGCAGGATCGACATAGCCGGCTTCCCGCGCGATGCAGTTCAACGCTCCAGCCAGTTTTGCGCCGGTGATTTGAAACTCAACGATGAACTGTTCCAAGTCCTTGTCGGCTGATGGGTCGAGGCCCATCTGGCTGACTTGACGCCAGAATTTCACCGCGCCTTCAGAACAACGATGTTGCAGCGGGTGTCGGAGATCGCCACCCTCGTCGCGAATCCAGTCGATTCCCTCGGTGTGCGGGTCTGGCTCGGGCGGTGGTTCGTTGGCGGCGGATTCGCAGATCGCATTCATCTCTTCGACGGACATCCGTTCGTCCCCGTCCTCGTCGTCCTTTCGGTTCCAGCCCATCTCGTTCGCGATCTTCGCCGCAGACTCCGCGGAGTCGCCGTATTTGTCCAACAACTCGCCATATTTGTCTGTTCGCGCGTCGCACTCCCTGAGGAACTTCTCGTAATCGTGCTCGTCCCAGGGCTCCTCATGGTCTTTCTTCCCGCGTTGGTGCGTTTCCACCGCTGCGTTAAGCCTTTTCATAAAATCCGCCATGCCACCCGCGGCTTGTTTTGCGCGCTCCGCCTCCTCTTCCGGGGTCATCCGCCATTCCGGCGCGGAAATGGCCAGCTCATAATCCGCGCTCTCGATCACCACCCGTCCGTTCGCCTCGCTGAACCATTCAAGATAAAGGCTGTTGGCCATGTGCTCCGGCGGTTTCTCCTCCCGCCGGATCATGGCCAGGGCCTCTTCAAGCGGCACGTCAAATACACGAACTTTTCGCGACGCGGTAAGGTCGCCGATGCTGCCCCGCTGAATGGATTGGAGGGAGTCAATGTGCGGATGCGGAAGGGGCTTCTGCGGGTTGGTGAACGTGAGCAGGCAGCCCGCAAGATCCGGCCAGGCGTTGCCCTTGAGTTCGAGGACGACCGGCCCGGCCCGGCCCGCTAGCCAGATTTTGCCGCGCACAATTCCTTTGGCGCGATTGTCAATTTCGCCGCGCACCACACTGTCATGGATTCGAAAAGCCATACGGAGATAATGCGACAATTTTCAATGCGTTAAAAGTCTTTCCAGGGGAATTCGTTCAGGACAACCTCAATTCCCCGGCCAGCATTCGCGGCGAAACAATTTTGACGCCTTGAATTGTTTTGCCCCAGAATTTCCCAAAATCACGCTCATCGCCCGTGAGCAAATGTGTCGCATGGCCGGCAATGGCTCCGCCGAGAATCGGCACGTCTTTCAACGGCAGTTCGATTTGCAAATCCGTCTCCAGCCGCAAGACGAGTTCACACTGTTTTGCCAGACGTTCCAACGCTTTGACGCCCTCCGGAAACTTCGAGGCCAGATTGCGCCGGGCTTCTTCAATCGCATAGTCATTGGTCAGGCATTCCACCCGATCCAGGAGCACGTCCAAAAACGCCCGCATACGGCTGTGGGATTGCGCCGCGGAAAAGAGGATGTTGGCGTCCAGAAAAACCCTCATTTCTTTTTGAAGCGGTAACCAGCCAACGACTCCTCGTTGTTGCGGCGGAATTCAGCCAGCCGTTTGTCCGAATACAGTTCCACGGGGAAAGTGACGCCGGGGCGCAGCAGGACGCCTTCGTCGGTTTCCTCGGCGACCACCTGGGCATTGCGGTCAACGCCCAGGCGGCGGCGCATTGCCTTGGGCAACGTCAGGGTGCCGCGATCATTGATGTTGATGACTTTTGTCATGGATTCAGTATTTCATACTTTCGGCTTTTATGCAAGAGGTGAACAATAAGATTTTGAATGATTCATCGCCTTTGCCGGCTTTGCGCGCTATGATGTCCCCTTGAAGAAGGATTTGCATGACGCCAAAATTATTTTCTGAACTGGGGCTGTCGCCCGAATTGTTGAAGGCCATCAGCCAGCTCGGCTTCGAGCAGGCCGCCCCCATCCAGGCCGAAGCGATTCCCATCCTGATGCAGGGCAGGGATGTGGTCGGACAGTCGCAAACGGGGTCGGGCAAGACGGCGGCATTCGCCGCGCCGGCCATCGAAAAAGTCGATGTGGCCCGGCGCGACACCCAGGTGCTCATCCTCTGCCCCACGCGCGAACTGGCCATCCAGGTTTCCGAGGAGGTCCACAAGCTGGCGCTCTTCAAGCGCGGCCTCCATGCCCTGCCGGTCTATGGCGGCCAATCCTATGACCGCCAACTGGCCGGTCTCCGCCAGGGCGCCCATATTGTCATCGGCACACCGGGCCGCGTCATGGACCACATGCGCCGCGGCACCCTCAAGCTCGCCGCCATCAAAATGGTCATCCTCGACGAAGTGGATGTCATGCTCAATATGGGGTTCCGCGACGACATTGAACTCATCCTTCAAGCCACGCCCAGGGAACGGCAAACCGCCTTTTTCTCGGCGACCATTCCGCGGCCCATCCAGCAATTGATCGAGAAATATTCGCGCGACCCGCAACAAGTGCGCCTCGAGCAAAAGGCCCTCACCGTCCCGACGGTCGAGCAGGTCTATTACGAAGTGGACCGGCGCTTCAAAGTTGATTTGCTCACCCGGCTCATCGACATCCACGACCTCAAACTCGGCATCATTTTTTGCAACACCAAGCGGATGGTGGACGATCTGGTCGATCACCTCAACGCCCAGGGTTATTCCGCCGACCGTCTCCACGGCGACATGACCCAGATGATGCGCGACCGTGTCATGCAGAAATTCCGCAAATCCGGCCTCGATTTTCTCGTCGCCACCGACGTCGCCGCCCGCGGCATCGACGTGGATGACGTGGAGGTTGTTTTCAATTACGACCTGCCCTACGACGTCGAGGATTATGTCCATCGCATCGGCCGCACCGGCCGCCAGGGCCGCAGCGGACGGGCCATCTCGTTCGCCTCCGGGCGCGAAGTTTTTCAGATTCGCAACATCGAGCGTTACGCGAACATACGCATTCAACGCGGCCAGCCCCCCACCGCCAATGAAGTGGAGGAAGCCCGCACCGTGGTGTTTCTGGACAAACTCCGCGCCACACTCACCAGCGGCGAATACAAGCGCCATGACCGTCTCATCGAACGCCTGCTCGAAGAAGGCTTCGCCTCGACCGACATCGCCTCCGCGCTGATCCATCATTTGCAGGGCGGCGACGCCGCGCCCGCCAAGCCCGCGCGGTGCCCGGAGGAACACCGGCCCGCCGAACGCCCCCCGCGCCAGCCCTGGCGCGAATCGCGTCCGGATCGCGCTGAAGCCCGGCCCGCCCGCCCGCAACGATTTGCGGAACGCCGCGACGACCGTTCCTCCACCCCGCCGCCGCCCCGAATCCAACGAACCGAACCTCCGCCCCGCCCGGAACATCGGCCGCCGCCGCCGCCGGCCGTGCCCGCTCCCGTTGCGCCCGCAGTCGTGGCGAAACCGGCGATTCGTTCAGCGCCCAAACCGCCGCCCCGGGAAATTGTCCGCCCCGTTATTGCCAGGGAACCCGGCAAGCCCGTGGAAGCAAAGCCCGCGGCCAAATCCAAAGAGAGACCCCGGACGCAACCTTTTCAGAAGCGATTGTGGATGAACATCGGCGGGGAAATGGGCATTGTCCCGAATGACATAGTCAATACGATTGCCGGGGAAACCGGCCTGCCCGGCAACATCGTCGGCGCGGTGGACATCCGCGGGCGGCATCTGTTCGTGGACGTCGTGGCCGAACATGCCAACGGCATCATCGCCAAGCTCAACCGCACCCAGATCAAAGGCCACAAGATCAAGGTGAAGGCGGCGTGATGAATTTACGTTTTGACCAGCGGGTTCCGGGTCTTTAGTTGCGGATACATGGAGAAGTCCCGGTCCGCCGTCCAGAGTTCGCGCACGCCGTGATGCAGACACAGCGCGGCGATGCGCGCGTCATGGATGCGCGGGCCGGAAAGTTTGGCGGCCAAAGCGAGATCCCGCAATTTCTCGAAATAGCCGGGGCTTTCCGAGAGCAGGTGCAAATGGGGTGCAGTCATCAAGGAGTCCATGAAACCAAGCACGCTCGATAACGGAGAAGCCGGCTTGCAAATCCTGGGATTGGTGACCACCCCGATAAATTCATGTACGCAGGGCCACGGCAGCGCCCAAGGAGCGGAGCCTTCGATTATCGGGCGCAATTCTTCCGTGATGATCGAGTGAAATGGCGACTCCTCCAGGTAAGCATAAACCAACAGGTTTGTGTCCAGCGCGATCATGCGCCGTGTCCCCGGTAGATTTCGTCGCGAATTCTCTCCCAGTCAGCGTTCTTAAATTCATCGGTCAAGTCGCCGCCGTGAAAGGTTGTGGGCTTCCACTTCCACTTCGGGGTTTTGGACTGCTTCTCCTTGAGCACAATACGGAGCCCCGCTTCCGTCAAAGCGCGGAAAGTAGTTTTCTCTTTGCGGGCCAGCCGTTGGGCGCGCGCGAAAAGGTCGTCTGAGATTTCAACGGTTGTCTTCATAATATTGCCACCCATACTCGCATGGATGGCCCCCCATATCAAGCGGTATTTTCAATTGGCGCGGTTTTCACCGGGTATGCACCGGTTTTCGCGCGCTTTGGCTTGCGCCCGCGGGGCGGGTTGCGAATACTTCACCATGCGGTTGATTAAAAAAGTGTTGACATGCTTGGTTGTGCTTTTGCCGGGGGGGGAAGGCTTCGCGGCGGGGCGGGCTTCACATGTGGTCCTCATCGTCTGGGATGGCATGAGGCCGGATTTTGTTTCGGAGGCAACGACGCCCGCCCTCTTTGCCCTGGCGCGGGATGGAGTGACTTTTCTGCATCATCACCCGGTGTATGTCAGCTCGACCGAAGTCAATGCGGCCGCGCTGGCCACCGGCGTTTACCCGTGGCAAAACGGCATCATCGGCAATCACGAATTTCGCCCCGCCTTGGATGCGTTTGAGCCCATCGATACGGATTCGTTGGCCGTCGCGCGCCAGGGCGATGAATTGACCGGCAATCATTACCTCGCGTTTCCAACCGTTGCGGAAATCCTGCATGAGCACGGCCTCCGCACAGTGGTGGCCGGAAGCAAGCGGGTGGCGCTGCTGCACGATCGTGCGCCGCGCCCGGCAGGTTCTTTGGGCGTTGATGTGTTCGCCGGACATGCTCTGCCGGAGGCGATGGAACAGAGCCTCGCGCGGGCGCTTGGAAAATTCCCGGAGCCAGGGTCCGACAAAATCGATCTGGACCAATGGACCACGCGGGCGCTCGTCGGTCCGCTGTGGCAAAAGGAGGTCCCCGTCTTCTCGGTGCTGTGGCTGGCCGAACCGGATTATTCGCAGCACCAAACCGGCCCGGGATCGAAGGCCTCTCTGGCCGCGATTAAAAGCTCGGACCGTAATCTGGCCCGGGTTCTCAAAACGCTCCGGGAAAAAAATCTGCAAGATTCAACCGACGTTATCGTTGTTTCCGATCATGGTTTTTCGACCATATTGGAGAACATCGATGTCGCGGCCACTCTGAAGGAGCACGGCTTCCATGCCTGGCGCAAATTCCCCGAAACAGAAAGGAAGGACGGAGACATAATGGTGGTTGGCGATGGCGGGGCGGTTTTTTGTCACGTTGCCGGACATGATCACGCTCTGATCGCGCGACTGGTCCATTGCTTGCAGGCGCAACCTTACAGCGGAGTCATATTCAGCCAACCGGCGGTGGATGGCGCGTTTTCCCTGGCGGATGCGCAACTCGCTTCACCCGCCGGGCCGGACGTTGTCGTCACCATGCGCTGGACATCCGGGCGAAGCAAAAACGGCACGCCTGGTGGGATATATTGCGACGGTAAATCTTTCGGTCCAGGACAGGGAATGCACGGCGCCTTGAGCCCCTGGGACATGCACAACACCTGCGTCGCTTTCGGCCCTGATTTTGCCAGAGGCATGAAAGATTCCCTGCCGAGCGGCAACATAGACATTGCGCCCACGATACTCTGGATACTGGGAATCGAGCCGAAGAAAAAAATATCCGGTCGCGTCCTGGGCGAAGCATTGACCGTGGCGGGGCCGCAGATTCAATCATTCGCGCCCCGGCATCGCCAGACGGAATGGAAGGGCAACGGATTCGTATGGCGGCAATACCTGGACACATCCGAAGTCAACGGAGTGACATATCTTGACCAGGGCAACGGCGGCCAAATCAGCCCGTAGGTGAAACCGGGAGGAAAGTGCCCGATTGGGATACGAGCCGGGACAACGGCTGCGGTTGACGGGAAGGAGGATTTGATGACGCATCCCGACAAGATGGAGTTCGTGGGATTTCCGGCTCAAAACTTGGGCGCAATGAACGCGATTTGTGCATGAGCAAAAATGTTCGACAGGCCGGTTTATGATCGGTCAAGGGGGTGTTCAAATATTTCGGCCTGCCGAATGAGGCGGAGGGACCGACATACGGGAAAAAATGAAAACTGGTGGGAAGCGGTGGATTTAAACCCGAAAATGAGTTTTCGCTAATCTTCGCAACAACGTGTTTTAGCCCCGTCTTTATTGGCAATTCTTCGCTTCTGGCTATTTCGAGCCAAACCGCGTTTGCGAAGAAAACCGAAGGTTTGCCGTCCCCCAATTGTCCCTAAAACTGCTCTGGCCGGAATGGCCCAGGGGGCGGGGTTTTTGAAACAGTGCGGCGTTGAGATACAGACGCCGGCGCCGACCGAGTGCCGGCGATCTTGAACGGGTTGTGGCGTTCCTCGGATTTGACCCGGCTGGAGGCAAGCGGATGAGCATTTCCTGACCATACCCTTTTGGGGAGTTCGCTGTGCCCCAATGGTGCGTTTGCTCATTGTTGCGAAGCCTCATCCTAAAATCCAAGTTAATGCGTTACGTGTTTTATATCCAAAAAGGCTAATATTCCCACTTGCGGGCGCTTTTGTTTACGAACATTCTCCTGTGAATCAAGTACTGGAATGTGCGAATCGCCCGAGAATAGATCATCTATATATCCGACTACCCGATGGACAGAGATTATTGACGTAATCCAAAAGGGCGGTGATAACGAATCCCTTACCGCACTGGGGGAACTGTTCGAACAGTACAGGCCGGCCATCCATGCCTTTTTCGAGCGGTTCAACCGGACCCGCGCGGATGACTTGACCTCGGCCTTTTTTGAAAGCCGCGTGATTGTTCCGTGGAACCGGCGCCACGGATCTCTTTCGCCCTTGTACTCCATTGAGGATATTCGCCGCCTAAAAATTTTTGCGGAAGCTTTGAGGCAACGGAGGCGGCCCTTGACGGAATATCTGTGGGGAATTCTCAGCGATCCGACCCGCGAATTGCTGGGGGGCTATGCGGCCCACGAAGAGCAGGAGGATGATTTGCGAGCCAAGCTGGTTGTCGATTTTAACGCAATTCTTCAGGGCCCCTCCATTTACGAGGCGCGGCGTTTCGCTGATGTGGAACTTTCGGTGGAGAGCCGCAATCTTATACAGAGGGGACCGACAGGGAATTGGGTCGTTTGGTTAAATCGATCACTTCTGGCGGATGCCTTTCCGGGGCAATTGACCAAGGGCATTGGCTTTTTATACATGGTTGAGCGGCAGGAGCAGCGCAAGTTCCGTACCTTCCTCGCCCACGCGATGTGGTGGTTCCTTAAAGACACGACGAAGGCTGAACTGGCGCAGAATGCCGGCGGTGGACGAACTGGAACGTCACTGGAAGAACTGGGAGAAATCGGCATCGAGATCCCTGACGGGAGTGAAGAGATGTTTGGACGGCAGTTGGATGAGGAATTCGCGCGGCGCGTATTTGCGCTTGCCAGCAAGCGGTTCCAGCACTCCAAGCAGATGGAGGCTCACTTGTGGGGGAAAATTTCTCAGAGGCAAGCAGCCGAGGAGTTGGGGCTATCCGAAAACGCCTTCCGCCAGGGCTATCTCCGGTTCCGCCGCCGACTGGCGGAGGCTCTGCGCGAAGAAGTGACCAAACTGGTTGGTCCGGACGAGGCCGAAATACGGGCCGAGATGAATTACCTGATGAATCTCCTGGCAAATTAGTTCGTAACGTCACGCCACCGCCGGTCGAATTCGATAGTGGGTGAAGACAGCCCGACGCGGCGGTGGGTCATAATGAAGTTTTGTGATACATGCGGGGCGGACATCGACGACAAATACCCTTTTGTCGTTTGTCCAAACTGTTTGTTGGCTCCCTCCTTTTTTCCCAAAGAAGCACAGGCGGATGAACATTTTCGGCTGGGAGGCACCGTCCTGCTCGCGAGGGTATTTCCCCGACGCGATTTCTTCGAGAAATACGACATTGTGGAGCGCGTGGGGGAAGGCGGCCAAGGCGAGGTTTGGAAGACTTGGGACTACGAATTGCGTCGCCATGTGGCGATGAAGCGCCTAGCTAAAGCGGATTTGAACTCGGAGCCCGCTCTTTACCGATTTCTTGCCGAAGCCCAAATCACCAGCCAGCTTGAGCACCCGGGCATTCTTCCCATATTTGATGTGGGTTTGGATCCGGACGACAGGCCATATTATACGACAAGTCTTCTTACCGGCCTGACGCTGCAGCACATCTGGCAAAAGGCCAATGACCCGGCCCGGCACGAATGGCCGTTGCACCGAACAGTAGATTTGCTTGAACGTGTCTGCGATATTCTGGCATTCGCCCACAGCCGTGGCGTAATTCATCGCGACCTCAAGCCCCAGAACATCCTAGTCGGGTCCTTCGGGGACGTGCGAGTAGTGGACTGGGGGGCAGCGTACATTATGGCCCAGGACCGGCCGAAGTTTGAGGAGTCTTTAGGCCTATTGAAACGGGAAAACATCCAGACCGCCCGCATGCAAGAAATTTGGGCAAACCCCCTCTCTCCGCTGGCCACCCAGAGCGCTGGACAACCTCTCACGATAGTCTTTGCCCCGCCCGAAATACTCGCAGGCCATCGGGATGAATTGGGGCCAACAACAGATGTCTATGCCGTCGGCGTAATGCTGTATGAGCTACTGACAGGCGACCTGCCATATCTGGGGCCTGCTGGCAAACTGCCCAAGGCAGATGTCTTGCGGGAAATTATCAAACATGGCCCGCCCCTTCCTGTTCGTAGCGTGCGCCCTGGAGCATCACGCGATCTCGCGTCCGTTTGCGAGAAAGCAATGGCACATGCCAGAACGGCCCGTTACCAAACCATGTCCGAATTATCGGAAGAACTGCGCGCGTGGTTGGAAATGCGTCCAGTCAAGGCCCGAAAGCCGGGAGCATTGCTGAAACTGCAAAAATGGACGCTTCGCAATATCTCGTTTGTTCTAGCCCTCAGCGCGGCCGCCATTATCGCATCGGTCGCCTTTTTTCTATCGCGGGCGTTTAAAGCGGACCGGGACGCGGCTCTCCAAACAACCGCAGTCCGTAGCGCCGAGTTGGCGGCGCGCGGCGGCCGCTGGCGCCAGGCGCTTCAATTCTGGAACCGAGCACAAGAGGCCGGCTACAAGAACTCGGTTTACCTTGGATTGTCACGCGCGGAAGCGTGGGCAGTTTTGGATGAACCCAAACTCTCCCAGGCGGAGTTGGCAAAACTTATGCGCCGCTCCGATTTGGGTAGCGAGCGCGGTCGTGTCCTTCTTAGGATGGGAGAGCACGAAATGTTCGATCAGGCGACGTCCGATCTCGGTGTCCATCATGTGATTCAAGCGATTGCTGCGGGCTTGGCCGGAGACGATGAGGCATTTGCGAAAGGTTTGCTCGCACAATCTAGCGGCGATGCATTGAAACTTTTTCAACAAGCTTTGGTCTTGAATCCCTATCATCATGGAGCGCACGTTGCGGTCCTTGGTCTTGAGTTTCTCCTTGGCGAACACCAGCAACTACAGGCGGAGAGGCACATCTTTACTACTCTCTATCCGGAAGATCCATCGCCCGTCATTCTTGAAGCGATGGAACTTGCCTCGCAAAACCGTCTCAGGGATGCCCAGGCCCGCTTGGGAAGTGTCGCAGGAGACGCCAGCCAGGAAACGTTCAATCGCCTGGACTTGGTTTGCCGGAAATTGGCGGCAGCTGCGGCTTATTATGATGTCAACACTTTTTTAAATTCAGTCCAGACCAACTTACAGGTCTTCACGATGGAGACAACACCCTTCGAGTTACCCGGCGATTTTTTGGCCTCAGCCGACCCTGGCGTGCCGATTCGTATTGCTCAGTTGGCCTGCGTGAAAGAAGGAATGTTGGAAAGCTTGGCCGGGGTCCGGAATTTAATGAACCCCTTCATGACGGATCCGAAGGCAGCAGTCCAGAAAATCAAATTCGGCTGGCAACATCATCCTGAAGCGTTGATGCCGCTGCTAGCGGGGCTGTCGCTGGACCGCTACCGGGCTGCGGATAGAAGCCATTCAACGTCCTTGATTTCGCTGCAAGCTGATCTATTTCAAACGGCCGCCGATTCGCCCTCCATTCTTCCCAACCTACCCGGATTAGCCAGATATTTGGCCGCGAAGACGCAATTTGAATTAGCGCAAACCCAGCAAACCGGCTCCAAGGCCGCGGCTCAGGCATGTTTGCAAAATGCCGCCCGGGCTTGCGCCAGGGGCGAATGCACAACGCGCGAGTTGGCCGTCTACTACGATTTTGCTTTTGCGCTTAAGGATTATGAGCTTGCCAGGGAGCTAATCGCCAAATGGGAAGGGCGGGAACCGGACAACCCTTTTGTTCTCCAAAAGCGGATAGAATTGGAGCTCGCGGTCGGTGCGCTGGGTGAGGCTCGTGACCGCCTTGATCGAATGCTCGCTCGAAGTCCGGGCGATTCGTGGGCGCTAATCCAGAAAAAAATCTTGACGGGAAAAATACGGGCCATGGCCGAATCGGTGCAACATCCCTGACCATGTGATAAATACAGAAAGCTGGAAGAGCATTCCTGCCATGTCTTCCTGCCATTTTTCCTTGTTATTTTAATAAAAGCTGACATCATTGCCGAAATTGTGCTTTGGAGCGCTCAATTATCTTTAGTAATCGTATTCCAAAAGCTGGGATCTGAAACGGTCTTTAATTGAGGCGATGAATACAACCGCTTTCGAACTTTATCCAGGTCTTGTGGGTCTGACAGCCTGCCCTTCCACAAGCGCCGTTTCGTCAAAAGACGCCACTCCGAGGAAGTTAAAAGCCGAGGCCGGGTTCACGCTCATGGAATTGCTTGTCGTTATCGCGGTCATCGCAAGTGTCGCCAGCTTGATTTTGCCTGCCCTTGGCAACGCCAAACGCCAAGCCCGCACTGCTCAGTGCAAAAGCAATCTCCATCAATTGGGCATCGCACTGCACCTCTACGCCCAAAACAATAACTGTTACCCTCTGGCCACCTCGGATGGGGTTTTCGGCGCCTGGCAACAGGCGTTGCGCGACTTCGTGCCGGAGAGTGGATTTTACTGTCCGCTCCAACAAACACCGTCAACTCAGTTTATCAATATTTTCCGATTGACTGGAGCTTCTATTACACCCCATTACGGCTACAATGCTCTTGGCGCGGTCTGGAGGGGTTCTCCGCCATACAATCTTGGCCTTGGCGGCGACTTAAATCTTGCGGCCGGCTCGCGAGAGCCAACGTCTGCCAACAGAGTTGTAACGCCGGCGCAGATGATCACGATAGGCGATAGCGCGACGTTCATCGATGCCATCCTTGGCATTCAGCCTCAAACTAACATTCCCAATCAGATATACATTGTCTTCCCATACATCGTCGAACCTTTGGGCTATCTCGGGGTGGGAAACGGGCACGACGGGGGGGCCAACATGCTTTTTGGTGACGCGCATGTGCAGTTCAATCAACAATCCTTTTGGATTGCGGCGACTGATCAAAGTCGTCGTCTGTGGAACAGCGACAATCAGCCCCACCCGGAGTGGTGGTAAGCCCGAGCCCGCTGCCATCCTTTAGTTGTGGATCTCTTAAGCTTTCCCGTCGCTCGTGAGCTGTACAAACAGCTGTGTCTTCTTCCGTAACGTTCCAGCGGTTTCCTTCTAGTCATAGGTGGAAATGAAATCGCTCTGCGACAATTCGCATGTCTCGGAAAGGCCACAATGAAATTCCATCTGTATTTTTGCATAACTGTTCTGGCTGGCTTATGCGCCCAAGCTCTGCCCATTTTTACCACAAACAGTCTGCCAAGCCAGATAGGACAGTACAATTGCTCTTACTACAGCACGAATGTGGACGTCACGGCCATGCTGATGCTGGACACGAACCAGGGACCCCCTGCTCCAGGCGGGGGGACGACAATCGTATCGCAAAACTGGGATTTCTCCGAACCGCAACAACCCTATGAATCCGTCCTCCGCACCGATATCATTGCGCCGGAAGACGGGGCTAATAGTGGGCAGTTCCCTTATGCCACATACGCCGAGCAAGACACCTTGGAACCCACCAATCAAATAGGGTGGCGATATTGCGGATTTACAGATTCCGGCACCAGTTCGGGCCGGCTATGTTACGGCCTCGACGCGCCGGAGAATGAGCCTGTAACGGAGTGGGCAGTATTTGTCCCGCCTACGGTGGATATTCCTTCCACCGTCCAATTTGGCCAAACGTGGAGCAACGCCCTTTATTGGTTATCCACTTATTTCGAGATAATCCTTGTCAGCAACTATTATACTTATAGCTCCTCCGTGGACGCCTTCGGAACCCTGATCTTGCCTGAGATTGGCGCAGTTCCGGCGTTGCGGGTCCATGAAGTTGACAGCTACACAGTCACCGATGTGAGCGATCCTCCGCTGCTTCTGGATATAAACACGAATCAGTACTATTACTGGCTGGTTCCTGGAATTGGAGTGGCAGCACAGGTTCTGTTGCTGGGGAATAACGTCCTTGACCCGGTGGATTTGCCCTACACCAACACCGTACAGCGCTTTTTCTATGCCAGCTACTATACCAACAATACCAACAGCGCCCCGCCGCCGCCGCCTTCCACGGCCGACTTATACATCATCGACCAAGGTGGGTCGGTGGTTCTGAACTGGAGCACCCTTAGCAACGCTGTCAATTTTCGGATTGATTACACAGCCTCGCTGGCCACCAACTGGCAGACTTTGGGCTACACAACCAGCACCTCCTGGACTGAGACGATAACGGCAACGCAACGATTCTATCGCGTCGTCGGCATTCCGTGATAAAAAGATGAAAGCCGGCGTAACGTCGTCGGGTCATCTCTCTATTCAGATGATGACGGGAAACGATGAAAATGCGACGAAGTAAATTTTGGGCCTCGGCTCTTGTGGAGGCATCTTGAGAATCAATGGTTTAAGCCAAACGGGCAATACAAAACTTCCGGTCGTAGCATTTTGTTCCCTATGGCCAGCCGACAGCGATATCAACGGTAGTGCATGGCAAACTCGGCCAATCACCAGAAAACAGGCTTCGCTGCGGGAGCGGAGGGTGAAAGGGCGCTTCCGCAGCCCAATGTGGCGCGTCTTCCCATTTCCCCTCAACACCCTGTGAATGTGGAACTTACAATTCTGGGAAAAGCTATCCGTAGGGTTCGTGAGAGCCGGAGGTTGAGTCAGATGGCCTTGGGAGAAGAATCCGGCCTGCACCGCACGTACATCTGCGATGTTGAAAGGGGCACTCGGAACGTGACTTTTCTCAGTCTGTTGAAGCTAGCTCATGCCTTAGGAACAACTGTTTCGGAACTCACCCGAGATGCAGGTTCCGGTTTGCGCCCCCCATTAGAGGCTCAAAATGGTTGGAATCCCACCTTGGAGGCCGCGATCACCAAAAATACCGCTAAGGCTAACTGTGCGCCTGAACTTCCGCCTGGCTTGCGAGACTTTAGACGCCTTGAAGGCTGAATCCATCCGCCGCACTCTTGGCGTCGGCATCACTTTCCTTGTTGACACTTAAAAGTGACTTATAATCGAGCGATATGTAGCCTATAAGTGACAATTCCAGCCAAAAGATTTAGAAAGTTGTCAGCGCCGGTTCGAAAATGGGGTGAAAATGTCGGTTTGAAAATGTTGTTTTCTTAGGCTTCCGTGTTCTTCCCCTCGTTCCACGAAAATCTTTTCTTCTCTTCATTTTCCGTCTTCTTCGCCGATTGATTTTCTTCCGGCTTGCAGTCGTGCAGGCAGGTATTTAACGAGGTGGTTTTTCGACTCCATGAAGCCACACGCCATTTGCTGTAAATGTCTGCACTGCAAGAAGATCTTTGTTCCCGATTACCGGAATCAGGGCCGCCGAAAATATTGTTCCAACCCGGACTGCCAGGCCGCCAGCAAGCAGGCCCGTCAGCAGCGTTGGCTGAGCAAACCCGACAACTGCGATTTCCCAGTTTTGCGGCTTACGAAACGGCGGGGATAGACGTCTTCCCTGCCCCGGAAAAGAGATCTAAACAACTCTATCTTGGCAGCAGGTGAAGAACTGTTTGTAACCGTGGGGTTTCGTTGATCCGAAACGTCCGCTTTCTGCATCAAAGCCTGTGCCTCCTTGCGGCCGTTTTGGTCAATCGCTTCCACACGATGAATCTAATATAACGGCGATCACTCTGGCGAATTCCTTTTCGCGATTTTAATTATAAAATTGGCGGAAGGGGGCCTTTCTGCGCCCCCTTTGCCATCTTTTGATCAGGGCCATATGGCACGATTCGCCACCGTTTGACCGTCAGCAAACACCATTGTGCAAGTTGCTGTTGGAGAAGCGGTTGGCTGCACGTGTGAGGCAAAAAGAAATTGCGAAATAGTTTGGCATAAGCGCCAGAACGTTCAAAAACTGGGAACACAACCGTAACAAACCGGCCAAGTCTCTCTGGCTACAGATCCATCAATTCCTCGAAGGGCATGACAGGGTTCAGCCCGGATGATCGGGCTTGATCGAGCCGAGGCTTCTTAATGTGAGACGAGGATTCGATTCTCTTCAGACTGTGATTGAAAAGTAATTCCAAACTGATACACTCCGCGCAACTCATGCAAAAATTCATCATTTTTTTCAGTCTTTTTTTGTCGGTTGGAGTTGTTTGGCCAGCGGAAGTCAAACCGCCTGTCCGTATCGCCATGATCGGCCTGGTTCACGATCACGCCTACGGGTTTTTTCCCCTGACGCAAAGCCGCCCGGATGTTCAATTGGCCGGCATTGTGGAGCCGGATCCTGAATTGGCGGCGACTTACGCCAAGCGGTTCAATCTGCCCACCAACCTTTTTTACACCACATTGGAGGCTCTGCTCGCAAAAACAAACGTGGACGCCGTGGCGGCCTTCACCACCACGCTGGATCATCGACGCGTGGTGGAAATGTGCGCCCCGTTGCGTATCGATGTGATGATGGAGAAACCGCTGGCGGTGAATATGACTGAAGCGCGGGCGATCCAGGCCGCAGCCAGGAAAGGCGGGATTCAGGTCATTGTGAATTACGAAACAACCTGGTACCGGGCCACCCAAGCGGCTTATAAACTGGCGGACGAGGAGCATGCCATCGGCGATTTGCGCAAAATCGTGGTGCATGACGGGCATCGCGGGCCGAAGGAGATCGGATGTTCGGAAACATTCCTCAAATGGCTGACAGACCCGAAATTGAATGGCGGCGGCGCGTTGCCGGATTTTGGTTGTTACGGGGCCGGGCTCATCACCTGGTTGCTGGCAGGGCAACGGCCGACTTCGGTTTTTGCGGTGACCCAGCAGATCAAGCCCGAGATTTATCCCGAAGTCGAGGATGAGGCCACGGTGGTGCTTGTCTATCCGAAAGCACAAGGGATCATCCAGGCATCGTGGAACTGGGCAACAGACCGCAAGGACATGGAACTTTATGGCACGACCGGATATGTGCTCGCTCCACGAAAGGATTTGTTGCGCCTTGGGAAAATCGATGCGCAAGAGATTGAACTGGATTTGCCCGCGCCGCCCCAATCGAGTCCGTTCCGGGATCAACTCTCTTACCTGGCCGCACTGGTCCGCGGCGAAATTCAACCATCCGGCCCCTCCTCCCTTGAAATGAACCTCATTGTCACGGAGATACTGGACGCGGCCCGGGAATCGGCGCGGACGGGACGACGGATTGATCTGCCGCCGGTCCCGGCTCAATAAATTGCGCGGGTGTCGTCATTTCATGGGACTATCCAACCAGGAACCCGGAGAGTAAACTCCCGCCAGGCTGGATTGCCGGGGTTGCAATTTGGTGCGGTTCCCGGAACGGAAAGAGCGAAGGCATGATCACTGTATCTATTGTTGACGATGAAAGCCAGTTGCGCCAGTCCATCGTGACGTTTATCAACGGCTCGCCCGGCTTTCGCTGCCTGAGCGCGTACGGCAGCGCGGAAGCGGCCGTGCAAGGATTGGCGACCGAGCAACCGGACGTGGTATTGATGGACATCCACATGGCGGGCATGAATGGTATCGAATGCGTGGAGCGATTGAAAGAGCTGCGGCCGGATATTCAGATTGTGATGCTGACGGTTTATGAGGACACGGAGCAGATTTTCAGGGCGCTTGCGGCGGGCGCCAGCGGTTATCTGTTGAAACGGCTCAACCCCGACAAACTGCTGGAAGCGATTCGGGAAGTGCATGAGGGCGGCTCCCCGATGTCCCATTCGATTGCGCGCAAGGTGGTGGCCTCTTTTCAGAAGACTGGCCGGACGGGCGGGGAACAGCCGGCGTTGCTGTCGCCCCGCGAACAAACGGTGCTGGACTGCCTGGCAAAAGGACTCGCCTACAAGCAAATTGCCGATCAGTTGGGCATCAGCATCACCACCATCCGCTCTTATCTGCGGCGGATTTACGAGAAGCTGCACGTCCAGTCGCGCAGCGAGGCGGTGGCCCGGTATTTGCACCGCTGAGAGCGTGATTTCTCTTTTCGCCAGGTTCTGTTTCAAAGTCACAGCCCTTGACACCAACTATGTGCTTCCTTGGTACGGCGATCGAAAATTACCAATGCCGGCTTGTCTCGGAGGGGCGCCTTTCTTATAATCGAACCATGTCCAAAAATCAAGCCATCTGCCTTTTGTTAACTCTGTTGGCATGGGTGGGGGCGGCGACGAGCAGGGCAACCGTTCTCTGGAGCGACTTGAGCGCGACGCTGGTCTATCAGACAGGGGTCGGCAGTGACATCCTTGGGGGAGCGGTAAAGCGGGATGATTCGTCCACCGACGCGCTCTATTTCAAATTTCATGTGGACCCCCTTTCCGACACGAGCACGGAGGAGTATTTCGCCGCGTTCGAGCTGTACGACAGGGATGAGGAACGTTTGGGCGTGGGCAACGCCTTGAAGGCGTGGGCCTACAGCGCGTTCACGGCCGACGGCCCCGGCGATGTGAACATGAATTCCGGCTACATTGATCTTCATTCATCCAGACCCGAAGCTTCCGGACATGGAAGTTTCTACGATTACGAGAATCCCCATCGCGGACTTGAAAGCACGATCGTCTTCAAGGTGCAGTATGCCGCCGGCGGGAATGATCTGGTCACCGTGTGGCTCAATCCCGATCTGGGCCCCGGGGCGAGCGAGACTGCGCAATCGGAAAGCCTCATCACCCGGTTCAATGCCAATGCATCATTTGATGAAATCCACCTCCGGCATGGCGGAGGGGGTGGCGGATGGATTTTCAGCGATATGCAAATCGCCACTTCCTTCAGTGACTTTGTGACCTCGGACAGCAGCGAATCCAACGGGGTGATTTCCCGCCTGAGCCGCGGGGAGCAGCCGGTGACCTTTCATTCCTGGCAACGGGAGCAGGGGTTGCCGCAAAACTCGGTGCGCGCCATGGCCCAGACGAGCGACGGCTACCTGTGGTTGGGAAATGACGACGGGGTGGTCCGGTTTGATGGGGTGCGCTTTGTATCGTTCGGATTGCGGGAGGGATTGAACAGCGGCCCCGTGCAAACGTTGTTCGGAGACAGCGCCGGGGCGTTGTGGATTGGCACCTCCGGTGGCGGATTGTCCTGCTGGAAGGGAGGGAAGTTTACGACTTTTACCATGCGGGACGGACTTCCCTCCGACTCCATCACCGCGCTGGCCGAAGACAATGAAGGACGGTTGTGGGTTGGGACGGAAGCAGGATTGGTGGTTCGGAACGGATCGCCGTTGAGCGATGCCGGAGAGTTCAAAGGCAAAATGATCACCACGCTGTTTAAAGACAGCACGGGAACAATGTGGGTGGGCGCCGCGGGAGCGGGTATTTTCCATTTTCAGGGTGGCCATTTTCTTCCGCTGACGGCCCCGGCCATTGAAAGATCGCTTCAAGACCCGCACTGTTTGATGGTGGACCGGAAGGGCCGGATTTGGGTTGGGGCTGGGGATGACCTGGTCTTGTGCCGCGACGGCAGCCAGTGGCAGCCCTACCGGATTTCGTCACACCAAACCAAGCTCTACATCAGTACTTTGGCCGAAGGACCGGATGGCACCATCTGGGCAGGATCAGCCAGCGAAGGCCTGTTTCAGTTCAAAGACGGGAAGATTCAGGCGATCAACGCCAGCAGTGGATTATCTGATAATTTGACAGAGTCATTGCTGGTGGATCGGGAAGGAGGTTTATGGGTGGGCACGCATGGCGGGCTAAACCGGCTGCACCCCAGAAACTTGTTCGCCTTCGGGCAAAAGGAAGGGCTGGGCTATGGCGCCGTGCAAAGTCTGGCGGAGATTGCGCCCGGGACGATCTGGGCGGGCAAAACGAGTGGTGGTTTGTATGTTTGGGAGGGCGGAAACTTCCGGCACCTGGCGGCTGCGGGCTTGTCCCTTGGCGGCCCGCAAGTCAATTCATTGCTCATGGCCACTGACGGCAGTTGTTGGGTGGCGGGCGCAAAGGGACTACTGCACTTCAAAGACACAAAATCCGTCCTGGACCATGTCGAATTGTATGCGGGTCTTCATGGCACCGCGTTGGCTGAGGACCGGGAAGGCGGGATTTGGGTCGGGTCGCATGAAGGGGAAGTTTGGCGGTGTTGGAGGGGCACCTGGACGGCGGAAAGCAACCATTGGCACACGCATCCGATCACCGTGATTGGGCTGGACCGGGATGGCTGGATGTGGATTGGCTCGGAAGGGGGGGGATTGGATCGGTTCAAGGGAGAGCAGCATTCTCACTTTGACAAACAGGGGGGATTGTTGAGTGACTTGATCCGCACCCTTTATCTTGACGATCAAGGCGTGGTTTGGATTGGCACCGCGGGAGCCGGTTTAAGCCGGTGGCGGGACGGCCATATTGCCACGTTCACCACACGCGAAGGCTTGCCGGATAACACTGTTTCACAAATCCTGGAAGACCACGAGGGACGCTTATGGTTGGGGAGCGACCGCGGCATTGCCTGCGTGAGCAAGAACGAATTGGAGAAACTGGCCGCGGGAAAAATCCCGGCCATCTATCCGTTGGTTTATGGCCGGACGGAAGGAATGCTGTCCGAGGAATGCACCGGCGGGTTCTCTCCCGCAGGCTTGAAATCGAGGTCAGGCTTGCTTTGGTTTACAACCTTGAAGGGTATCGTAGTGGTCGATCCGCGCCCGCACATTGCCGACACCGCCGCGCCGACGGTGGTGCTTGAGGAAGTGCTGTTGGACGGGGTCCCTGATCCGGAGTTCCGTGTTCCGGAGCCGACCCCCGTCACGCGGATTAAAAATGACGGAAGCAAGGAACCGGCATCGGAGATGTTGCACATTTCCCCGGGCAAGCATCGCATCGAGTTCCGTTACACGGGCGTGAGTTTTGATTCCCCCGAACGCGTGCGGTTTCGCTATCGGCTCGACGGGCTGGACACCGATTGGTTGGAGGTGGGCACGCGTCGCTCGGCTCTCTATAATTATATTCCGCCCGGCCACTATGCCTTCCGGGTTGCGGCTTGCAACGCGGATGGGCCATGGGTGGAAACCGGCGTGGTTCTGGCATTGACAGTTTTACCGCATTTTTGGCAGGTCTGGTGGGTGGTCCTGCTGGCCGCATTCGGGACTTTGATCTCGGTGGCGGGCGCGGTGCGCGTGATGGAAAAGAGAAAGTCGCAACAACGGCTCAAACGCTTGGAACAGGAGAAGGCGCTGGAACGGGAAAGAACGCGCATCGCCCAGGATCTGCACGATGAAATGGGGGCCAAATTGTGCCGGATTTCCTTTTTGAGCGAAGATGCCCGGCGAAGTCCCAACCTGTCCGCCGAACTCAAACGCCAGATCGTTTCGATTTCCGACTCTTCCCGCGAAGTTCTCTCCTCGATGGACGAAATCGTCTGGGCCATCAATCCGCAGAATGACATGCTCGAACATGTGGTGTCCTACATCGGTCATTATGCCCGGGAGTATTTCCAGGAAACCGGCATTGAGTGCGAATTGGACATACCCGCGCAATCTCCGCCGTATCCCCTTTCCTCCCAACTCCGCCATCATTTGTTGCTGGCGGTGCATGAAGCCTTCACCAACATGCTCAAACACTCCGGGGCAACCCGGGGCAGAATCTCCGTTGTCTGTGACGATGGGAGGCTGGAAATCGTTGTTTCGGATAACGGCCATGGTTTTGCCCAGTCTGAAAACGGAGCAAAGGAGGTTGGAGCAACAGCCGTGCTGGGCAACGGTTTGCGCAATATGCGCCAGCGTTTGACGGATGTCGGCGGGGATTGTTTTGTAAAATCCGAGCCTGGAGCAGGAACCACCATCCGTTTTATTCTTCCCCTGGAACGGGCCGGCTTGGAAAAGGTGGGTTGATGATTACCGTTTCCATTGTTGATGACGAAGGCAGCCTGCGGCAATCCATCACCACGTTTGTGAATGGTTCGCCCGGGTTCCGCTGCATCAGCGCCTTTGCCAGCGGTGAAGAAGCTTTGGAACATCTGCCGGAAAAATGGCCGGATGTGATCCTGATGGACATCCATTTGACCGGGATGAGCGGGATTGAATGTGTGAGACAGTTAAAAGCCATGAGGCCGGAAGTGCAGATTGTGATCCTGACGGTGTATGAGGATCCGGATCAGATTTTCGCGGCACTGGCAGCGGGAGCCACCGGCTACATGTTAAAACGGCTGACGCCAGCGAGGCTGCTTGAGGCGATTCAGGAGGTCCAGGCGGGAGGCTCCCCGATGTCCCACTCGATCGCGCGCAAAGTCCTGGCTTCATTTCGAAAGCCCGGGCAGCCGGCGGAAAAGAGCCTGTTGTCCCCGCGGGAACAAATGGTCCTGGACTGCCTGGCCAAGGGGTTTACCTACCAAAAGACCGGAGACACGCTGAAAATCAGCCTTCACAGCGTCCGCACCTACGTGCGCCGTGTTTATGAGAAACTGCATGTTCATACTCGCACTGAAGCGGTGGCCAAATACTCGCGCCGGTAGGGCGGAAACCAGCCTTTGGCGGCCCTTTTTGACTGCGGTCACTTTATGCGACTTTCGCTTAACAGGCATCCCGGCTATAGTTTGATGATAGTTCGAGCCGTCGGTTTTTTAATTGCGACCTTCGACGGTTGGAAGCCGGTAAAATGGGTCGGAAGAATCTGAAAGATGAAAATGGAAACGAAAAATCAGAGGCTTGCATTTACGCTGATCGAGTTATTGGTGGTCATAGCCATCATTGCCATCCTGGCGTCGTTGCTGCTGCCGGCATTGGCCAGGGCCAAGCAATCCGCGCTCACGACCAGTTGCCTGAGCAATAAAAGGCAGATGCACGTGGCGTGGACCATGTACTCCGGCGACTTCTATGACAACTACCCGTTTAATTCTGACTGGTCCGAGGCTTACACCAACGGTTCTTCGGTGACGCAGTCCTGGTGCGAAGGCCTAATGAAGCCGCAATGGGACGACGATCAGCAAAACACCAACATTGCCTATTTGTGCGATCCCGCGAATGCATCTCTTTCGCCTTACACTGCTGGCAATTTTAAGATTTATAAGTGTCCTGCAGACAATTACCTGGCTCCAAATCAACGGGCGTTGGGATGGCAGCAACGCTGCCGGAGCATCGCCATGGACGCCGGCATAGGTGGCGGGACAAAGGACGAGTCGCTGGGCTGGCAGTTGTTTGTGGCAACCAAGTCCGCCAATCTGATCCGGCCTGGCCCGGTCCTGAGCTGGCTGTTTCTGGACGAACACCCGAACTCCATCGATGACGAGATTCTTTACATCAATCCGGCGGCCACCAACGGAAGCGGAGTCATGACTGAATTACCTTCGAGTCTGCATAATAACGCCGGGACGGTGAGCTTTTGCGACGGGCATGCCGAAATTCACAAGTGGGTCAACTCCAGAACAACGCCCCCGGTGATCCCCATGCAGGGCATTAGTCTGTCCGCGTATCAAAGAGTGCCCATGGCTAACAACTTGGATTACGCATGGATGGCGTTAAGAACCCCGACTTCGCAGTGACGGAATTCTTTACACTTCTCATGACAATTCGCGGAAGTGCCTGGCAGCCATGATTTTGAAGCGCCGGGTGCCGGCTAGGAAAAAAGAAATGAGGAATTAATTTAGTTAAACAACCTAAGTCTTCCCTCGCTGGCTTGATGTGTCCGCCCTCCAATAAACCTGAGGTCACTTCATGCGACTGGCGACGGAGCAGGAAAATGTCTATAGTCTGCATCTCATGAGAGCCCTAGAAAAAAACATGTCACCACGGAAAACCCAAGCATTATGAAACCCACCCATAGAATACTGTTCAGTATCATCGCAATCGGGACCCTCTCGGTTCTTGCCGCGCAGGCGGGGACCGCCGTTGTGCTCGAGGGATTTGAACACGGATATACCACCAACAGCCAGGGCATCACCAATCTCGCGCCCTTCACCCTTTACGGCACCCCCCGGGGCGCCCCCTGTTCAGTCAGCATCTACACCTCGGCCGGCCCCGGCGACCCGCGCGTGACAGAAGGGACACACTCCGCCAAAATTGTCTTCCCGACGGACGGTTTTGGCAACGACTTCGAAATCTCGCTTTCCGATGCGGCTTGCTTGATGATCGAAACCGCGGCTGCCGCCAAACAGCCGGGGCGCTACATTCTTCGCTACGATGTTATTTTAGAAAACACTAATCTGATTTCCTATTTCAATCAACACTGGTTTGTGGCCAACACTTGGAACTATGTCCGGAGCGGCGGCGGTGTGTCGACCAACTACGGGGGGGAGCAATTTGAAATAGACAGCTATTCCCTGGCAGTGGAGCTGCCCGAGGTCGCGATGCCGACCAACCTCCCCTCGGGGACCAATGCAGCGGATTTTGCCTCCGCCACCCTCACTGGTGTGACGGGGTTCTTGTCGGACCAATTCGCCGCGGCGACCCCGGCGATGGAACCCTTGAACAACTTCACCATTTATATTGATAATATACGCCTCATAGACACCTATGAGACGCCGACGACCACGCCCGTCGTGTACCCCTTGCAGTCCTTTGAAAACCCGGCCAGCCCAACGGGGGGGGCCACCAATCTTCAACCTTCGATCATAACCTTGTCGCCCTATACCACCAACGGTTTATACAATCTGGCTGCCGATGGCGGCATTTTTGATGTGTGCTCGATCGTGCCGGCCAATGCTTTTATTGACAACATCTCCTCGCCACCATCGATTTATACACCGGCCGAGGAGAGCGACTTCGCCGTGTCCGACGGCACGAATTGCCTGCAAGTCGCCACTTCCACATCAGGCTACACCCAGTTCGCTTTTAGTCTGCCGCTGGCCGGGACCCGGCTACAGCAAATCCTGAATCTGAATTTGACTCCGGCGCAACTGGCCCACTACACCATTCGTTGGGACCTGACCTCGCCTTATGTGCCGTTCTATAATGCCTCTAATGGAGCATATATTGGCGGAGGGGACGGGGATTACTTTCAATTGGACTATAATGCGACGACGGGAAGCATCCTGCCCATGTCCAACGGCCGGCGGCAGTCCGACAACCAATTTGGTCTGCAACGGCAGACCTATTCCGAAACCCTGGACCAGATTTTGTATTGGGGCACTTCGCCGGCACTTTGCGTTTCCACCAGCACGGAGAGTTATTGGGACAGCGACCCCTTCTACTTCGACAATTTCAGGCTGCTCGACACCGCGCCCAAGTATACGGTGATCACATCCGAAAGCTATAATTCGGGCACCAAACAGTTCACGCTGACCTGGCTTTCGGAGCCCAGCCAAACTTACACTGTTCAGTTCTCGTCGAGCCTGAACAATGGTTTTACCTCGAATTTGGCGACCGGGGTTCCGTCCGGAGGAGACTACACAACAACAACGGTTACAGTTCCGGGCGGCACGGCAGGTTACCTTCGGATATTGACGCAGTAAGAGGTGCTGGCAGTGGTTATCATCATCCGAGGCCTGCGGAGCGACATTCGCCGGCCTTTGATGGCTTAAGCATCCTGAGATCAGTCCCGAAGGGTATCGGCGGCGTCCTATTATGAAGTTGAGATTTGTTTCATTGGCGGGAGTGATTTTATCGCTCTTTTTGGGCGCGTCCGCAACCGTGCGTGGCGGGTCAAAGATGGTGATGGTTCACTATATGCCGTGGTTTGAATCCCAACCGTTCAGCGGTTACTGGGGATGGCATTGGACCATGAATTATTTCAATCCAAATGTCATCAATCCGACGAACGGAGAACAGGAAATTGCCTCCTGGTATTATCCGTTGATCGGCCCGTATGATTCAGCCGACCCTGCCGTGCTTGAATATCATGTCCTGCTCATGAAACTGGCCGGGATTGACGGCGCAATCGTTGATTGGTATGGCATGGACAACTTCGATGACTACGCCATAAACAACACGCGGACATTGGATTTATTCAATTATACGCGCAAGGCGGGCCTGGCATTCTCCCTCTGCTACGAGGATTCGACCATTCAGACGGAGATTAACGGCGGCTTCATCACCGCCAGCGGCGCGATTGCCCACGCGCAACAGACCATGCTGTATGCTCAGTTGAGTTTTTTCAACGACCCCAGTTTCCTCCGCTGGAAAACGTTGCCGGTGCTGCTCAATTTCGGTCCGCAGTACTTCCGCACCAGTGGCGCCTGGGTCTCCAATTTCTCCGTGCTGGCGGCAACCAACCAGCCGGCCTTTTTCACCGAAAGCAGCCGGCTGGCCCCGGTCGGCACGGGTGCTTTTGATTGGCCACCCATGTGGTTGAGCCAGACAAACCCCCAGTCACCCACTGAGCCGGTGTTGAGTAATGCGGTGATGATTAGTTATTTGGACGGCTTCGATCAGACGGCGGCGGCGTGGCCGGCTTTTATTAGCAGCGCATTTCCGCGCTTTCATGATATTTACGCGCAGGCAGGGGTCGAACCTTCCTTTGGCTATCTGGACGATCAAAATGGAGCCACGTTTCAAGAAACGCTCACCCAGGCGATGACCAACAATTCGACTTACATCCAGGTTGTCACATGGAATGATTTTGGTGAAGGGACCATCGTCGAACCTACGGTGCAATACGGCTACCGCGACTTGGGTGTCATCCAGGCCTTTCGCCGTCAATACCTGGACGCGGGGTTTCCCTTCCAAACGAATGATCTTTGTCTTCCCTTGCAGCTTTACAATTTGCGCAAACAATACGGGGCCACGAACCCCGTTCTATCCGCCGAAATGGACCGTGTCTTCACCAATATCGTTTCCAGCAACCTGACCACGGCGGGTCTGCAACTGAGCGGGTTGGAGTCCGGCTTCTTGGTCATCTACAATGCGTCCGCCACCGGCGGCCAACTGCAATTTTCCATAGGAGGTTTTCTTTCCGGCGCCAGCCTCCAGGTCCAGAGTTCGCCCACGCTGGCAGCGGGTGGCTGGACGACGGTCACGAACCTCCCGATTGGCACAAACCTGCCGGTTTTTAGCGCCTCCATCCCGCCAGATTGTCCCGCCATGTTTTTCCAAGTTCAAAGCGCCGGACCGTGATTCGCAATGGCTGATGTTATAATTGTGAGCAGTGCCCGGCAAAGTCCTTCCTCTTGGGTCAGAGCACCGTGGACACACCTCACGCCGTTGCTTTTAGCGGCGCTGGCGCTTTTCCAATGCGCGATTGCCGGCATCGCGCAGCCCGCAGCAGCGGCCAGGACCGCCGGATGGTTCTCGATTGGTCGGATGCCCGCGCCAACCTGGGATGGCCGGATGCTGCTCTTCCGCGGGGAGCAGGGAACATTGGCCATCACTCCGCTTTCGGACGACGTGGTGCGTTTCCGCTTCACCACTGCGCAATCTTTTGGACGGGACCATTCCTACGCCCTGGTCAACCGCAATCCCGGCCAGTGCGCCGCGCAGGTGGAAAATGGGGCTGATCTGTCCACGCTCACCACGGCATCGCTTAAACTGACTGTCAGGCATGATCCTTTGCGCATCGCCGTTGCGAACCTGGCCGGCGAAAGCCTGGATGCCGACGACGCGGAGCGGGGCATTGCGGTCGCGGGCGCGTCCTTTCGCGTGGCCAAGCGGCTGCGTGAAGATGAGCATGTCTATGGCTTCGGCGAGAAAAACGGACGACTCGACAAGCGGGGTTGGGCCTTGGGCGGCTACAATTATGTCATGTGGAATACCGACACCTATAAGTATGACTCGAGCACGGACCCGCTGTATGTTTCGGTGCCTTTTTTTATGGTGGTGCGTCGCGGACAAGCCCATGGAATATTTCTCGATAACACTTGGCGCAGCACATTCGATGTGGGCCGCGAGCGGCAGGATCTCCTGACCTTCGGGGCGGAGGGCGGCGATTTAAACTACTATTTCATCAACGGGCCGAAGCCCAAACAAGTGGTGGAACGTTATACCGAACTGACCGGGCGGATGCCGATGCCCCCGCTATGGTCGCTCGGTTACAACCAGTGTCGCTACAGTTACTATCCCGAATCACGCGTGCGGCGGCTGGCAGACACCTTTCGGGAAAAGAAAGTTCCCGCCGACGTCATCTGGCTCGACATTCATTACCAGGACAACTTCAAGCCGTTTAGCTGGGACCAGCAGCGCTTTCCCGATCCGAAGAAGATGGTGGCCGACTTGCGCGCCCAGGGTTTTCACACTGTCTGCATCGTGGACGCGCATCCCAAGAAAGAACCGGGCTGTCTGCCGTACGAGAGCGGACTGGCCGGAGATCACTTTGTTAAACGACCGGACGGCTCAGTTTTTGAAGGACCGGTCTGGCCATCAAAAGCAGAGAAAAGCCCCGGTCCCAGCGTCTTCCCGGACTTCAGCCGGCCAGCGACGCGTGAATGGTGGGGCTCATTGTTCCAGCCGTTGTTGGATGTTGGCGTCGGAGGAATCTGGAACGATATGAATGAGCCGTCGGTTTTCGCCCCACCCTCCTGGACCATGCCGCCCGATCTGGCTTTCGACAACGAAGGACAGCCTGCCTCCCAACGGGAAATCCACAACGTTTACGGCCAATTGATGAGTCGGGCCACTTTTGAGGGGTTGAGCCGACTGCAGCCCGCTGAGCGCCCGTTTGTGTTGACGCGGGCCAGTTTTGCGGGCGGACAGCGGTTCGCCGCCGTCTGGCCCGGAGACAATACGGCGGACTGGTCGTCCCTGCGCCAGTCGATTCCCACCTTGCTGGGCATGGGACTGTCCGGGTTCGCTTTTGTCGGCAGCGACATCGGCGGTTTTGTGCGTCCGACCACGCCGGAGCTTTACACTCGCTGGCTGCAGACCGGCGTTTTTTATCCTTTCATGCGGTCGCACAGCGATCTCGGGGCGCCCGACAAGGAGCCATGGTCATTCGGCGGCGAAACAGAAGCCATCAACAAACGCATGATCGAACTGCGCTACCAGTTGCTGCCGTACATCTATAACGTCATGCAACAAGCCAGCGAAACCGGCCTGCCGGCCATGAGGCCGCTTTTCCTGGAATTTCCCAACGATGAAGAAGCCGCTGTGATCGACGACGAATTCCTCTTTGGCGCTGATCTGCTGGTGGCTCCGGTGCTGTTGGAGGGAGCATCCGAACGCGAGATCTATCTGCCCAAAGGCGACTGGTACGACTACTGGACTGGCCGCCGCTACCCGCATGGGGGCGCGATCCGCATGCCGGTGACACTCAGCTCATTGCCGCTTTTCGTTCGCGGCGGAGCTTTTATCTTTCGGCAGCCCGTTGTGCAGCATACCGGCGAGATGCCTGGAAAATCCCTGCATATTCTTATTGCTCCAGCCCAACAATCGGAATCGGCGCTATACGAAGATGACGGCGAAAGCCTCAAATACCGCCAGGACGGCTTTCTCAAGCGCCGCTTCTGCCAAATCTGCGGGAAGTCCTCCACCATCATTGAAGTATCAGAGCCGGAAGGATCCTATCGTCCCGCGCCGCGCGATTTGATTCTTGAGGCATGGACCGATCGGGAACCTCAAACCGTATCAGTGGGCTGCGGCGAAAACCCCGAAAAGCTAACTGCGTTGCCTTATATGGACATGGCCGCCCTTGCCACCTCCCAGTCTGGCTGGGCCTATGGAGACGGCACCGTGATCGTGAAGGACAACGACCGCTTTATTCCAGAGCGATTCATCATCCAGCGTTGACAGCCCAAGTGTGGCAACCCGGCCGCACACCCTTCCTGCGCAACAACCATATAAATAAAGAAGCCGCCCACAGGGGCGGCTTGATCAGCTTAACAACCAAATCAAAACTTTTCGGTTATTTATTACGGCGGCAGAAGGCCAGGAGACCGGCGACACCCGAGCCAACCAACGCCAGCGTTGACGGTTCAGGGACTGACGACGACAGCACCAGACTGTCAAACGTCACATTATAAGGCGAGGCCCCGAAAGCCGGATAGAACTCGAGGTTGAAGCCGGTTATTGCATCCGTTCCAGTCTGGACAGCGGCCAGTTGCGCCGGATCCAAAGGGCACGTCACCGTGACCGTGTTGCCATTATACGTGGCAGTTCCCGAACCCGAGTTAGGGAAAAAACCAAACTCCCCCACATATCCGCCGTAAGAGGTGCCTGTTTCGGCGCTATCAGTCAGCAGAACAGGTGCTCCTATCCAGGCGGTGGAAGTCCAGGTAGCCGGGGTACTAACAGTCATGGTCAACGAGACTTGATTGTCGGCCGGATTGATGATTTGCTGCAGTGTCGGGGGTATGTAAAAATATCCACTGCCGCCGGCGAACGCGAATACATTCAATCCGTTTGGCGTGGACGTAATCGTCGCCAGAGGGGAGTTCCACCCATCGTAAACTGCTGCGGGAAGAATGTTGTCCAAATTGGCGTCGCCCGTAACAGGTTGCGCTTGTGCCGAACTGACAACTGCCAGTCCGCCAGCCACTGCGAGCGCAGTTGCAATCCATTTTGTGTGAAGTTTCATAAGTTTGTTTTTCTTATTGGTGTTATGGTTGTATTTTTAATACGTTTCTAATCCGGCTCTTATTTGTTGCCTGATTTCCTGCACTTTAGCAAGAATGGCCTTTTCGCGATAGTCGCATAAAGTGACTACAAAATCAGGCGGGATCATATATTCCGTAAATGCGAGTTTTTAGACGCGTAAGGCGTTGAAAATAAGTGGTTTACAACACTGCGGCAGGGTCGTGTAGTCTTCACAAATATCTTGCCCGGCAGTCCCCGGGTCAACCGCTTCATCTCCAGCCCCAACAGGGTGACGGATACCGCGGGCGGCGCCAGGCCGCTGCGCCGGATGTGTCCCCGATCAATGCCGCATTCGTCGGCGGACTTCTTGGCATCCGAGTAAGTGCGGAAGTTCTTCATGTGGCGCTGGCCCCCGGCGCGCCAAGCGACGCGATAGGAAGCGTAATGCCTGGCCTTGCCGTAGATTTTGCACTCAGCCTTGCGGTGGCGGATGGTCTTTGGGAATCTCACTGCTTTGCTTGTTCCCCGGATTCAGCCGGAGTTTGTGCGCTGTTTGTGTGCTGACCGCCGATTTCCTCACTTTCCCTGGTAAAAATGGCGGAAGGGGTGGGATTCGAACCCACGTTAGGCTTTCGCCTAAGCCTGATTTCGAGTCAGGTACATTCAACCACTCTGCCACCCTTCCACACGTTTATTACCAACAACTTACAACTGAACCGCAATTCGCAGTTTGACTTTCTGATACTGCAATCTGATACTGTTTGCATGAATACGACTTCGAGCGAAACAGAAAAAGATTCAGACTGGCAGAAAACGCCATACGCAAATCTGGTTCGTTATAAATCATCAGGCATCTATTTCGCACGGATGCGGGTTCGCGGCAAGCTCATTCGGCGGTCACTCAAGACAACGCAAGTCTCGGTCGCCAAGCTGCGTCTGGCCGATTTGGAACGGCAGGAGCGGCAAAGGGCGGAAAATCAGGCGGCGGTTGCCGATGGAACGATGACCTTTGAGGCTGCGCTGGCGATCTACAAACAGCGTCTAGCCGGGGATGCCTCGCTAAAGCAACGGAGCAAGGATTATCGGGAAGAGCGCATTGCCGCGCTGCTCAAGTCGTGGCCGAATCTTGCGGGCACGGATACGCGCAAGATTTCCAAAAACGATTGCCTGACCTGGGCGGGCACGTATTCAAGAGATGTAGCGCCATCGAATTTCAACAACACCGTCGGCACGCTGCGTCTTATTCTTGACATTGCTGTCGAGGCCGGAGCGCGATACGACAACCCGGCGCGGTTTATCAAACGAATGCGGGTGATGCCCAAAAAACTGCGCCTGCCTTCGCACAACGAATTTCTGGCACTGGTCGCGGCCATCGAAACAAATGACGGCGGCTATAATCACCGTTGCTCAAGTTTAGTGCGGTTTCTGGCCTTCGGCGGGTTCCGCAAGAGCGAAGCGGCCCGCGTCACCTGGGCGGACTGCGATTTCAACAAAGGCGAAATCATCGTGCGCGGCGACCCGGAGACCGGCACGAAAAACTGGACCGTGCGCCATGTGCCGATGATTCCTGAGATGCGGCAACTGCTGATCGCCTTGCGGCAGAAGCGGGTGGAAGAGCCTGCAACGGCGTGCGTCATGCAGGTGGGCGCGTGCCAGGGCGCAATCACGTCGGCTTGCAAGAAACTCGCCATAGTGCGGTTCACTCACCATGACTTGCGGCACTTGTTCGCAACCCGGTGCATTGAATCCGGGGTGGATATTCCTACAGTCTCGCGCTGGCTTGGCCACAAGGACGGCGGGGCGCTTGCGATGAAGGTTTACGGTCATCTGCGCGACCAGCATTCGGCAACGATGGCGCAACGGGTTTCGTTCGGCTCCCTTTCGTAGTCAAATGCCTTGACAGGCCCTGCGGAGCGGGAATTCTTATCGTCATGGATCATTTTTATCTATGCGCCGAGTTTGATAAGAAAAAGTTCATGGCCAACCGATATCCTGATTCTTCGCTGGATACCCGTCGCGCTGACACCCATGAATGGGTACAGCACGATTTGGACCTTACGAAGGTTCTCAGCGAAAACATGCTGGTCAATGAAATGGTCAATCGCAAGATTGACAAGGGGGGTGGGCAAGTCGAGCGCGTTTGCATCTATTTATGCTACAACTGGAAGCTTAAGACCGAGTTCGTTCTCGTCAGAATCACCTTGGCTACGACGCGTTCTGAGTACACACCACAGTACGGCAGAGACAACAATTATAGCGATTTTACGCGGTGCGACACGCAATTTCTGGGCTTCAGCGTAGAAGCGTTCAAGCGGGAGAGACCCGACCTCGCCATGTGCTTGGACGCAGTATAGACCAAGCGGCGTCGGTTAAAGCGCGTCCATGAATTCTTCCGCGCTGACTCCGGCCTGTTCCAGGATTCCTTTGAGGGTGCCGCGACTTATCTCCCGGTGCATTGGCACGACACAGCCGCGATTGCCGCGACGCAAGACCGCATGGCTGCCGCTTTGGCGTTTGAAAATGAATCCCAGCCGCTCCAATGCGCGCCGGGCCTCCTTTCCTGAAACATCCGGGAGTTTAGGCATGGGCCAGCGACGACACTTCAAATGTGGTAAGAATCGCCCTGCCCTTGGTGGCCAGCGGGAATTCGGACAGGTAAAGCTCCGTCGCCTCTTTCAAATTGGCCAATGCCTCCTCAAAGGTCTTGCCCTGGGTGGTCGTGCCCGTCTCTGGATTATGGGCCACAAGCCAATCGCTATCCGCGTCGGGATATATGACCGCCGTGAAATTCTGAGTTTTCTTCCCCGTCTTCATTATTCGAAAACATACAGGATACCCTTGCGCGGGTCAATGCTTCCTGATCGCCCCCCGTCCGCATCAAGCGTTCTTCCCAAGCAATTCCTTAGCGGCCCCGCCCGGAGCCATACCATCGCGGCCCCTGGAATTGCTTGAATCCATTCTGAAATAATCACCGTACGGGGTGAGAGTCACGACGCGGTAATTATTGGCTTTCGATTCTGTTTGCATGGGCAACATGCAATCAGAATTACAACAGAAACCTGCAACGCCAAAACTGGCATTGACCCGGCTTGAAGCGGCTGCGGCGCTCGGTGTCAGTGCTCCAACGATTGACCGTTTGGCACAGCGTGGCCTTCTTCGTCCTTCGCGGGCAACACGGCGGCCACTGTATGCCGTCAAAGAAATCGAGCGTTTCCTCAAAGCGACTACACCGGCGGCGGAGTGGATAATATGAACGGCTTCACCCGCACGGCAAGCCACTCGCCCGACTCATGCCCCGCCAGCACGGTCGCGGCATCGGCTGACCACGCGCCGGCCCGGCGGAGCGGCCTTCACGGTCGCCCGCCGGGCGGCGCGGGCTTGTCTAAAGCGCATATTCCTTCGCGGCCATCAACCGGAACATTGACCTGCTATCGCGGCGCAAGCCTGTTGGAAGTGCGGCTCCGCACAACTGGAATCAAAGGCAAGGCGTCACGCAAGCCGCGCGGCGAGATTACAGAATTCACCGATGCCTCACGGCGGCGGATGTTGTATTTGATGGCAAAGATTGAGACGGGCGCAATTCCATTCTTTGTCACGCTGACGTATCCCGACAAATTTCCTCTTTACAATGACGCGTACAAGCGCCATTTGGAGGTCTTTTGCGGACGGTTGTTGCGGCGTTGGCCGAAAGCGGCGGTGATCTGGAAACTGGAATTCAAAGAGCGAAAGTCGGGCGCGAACAGCGGAAAGGTCGCCCCGCATTATCACCTTTTCGTTTACAACGTGCCCTGGCGATTCCCATTCCGATGCGAGCGGGCGGACCACTACACCTTGGAAGAAAGCTCAATTCCCGGATATGGCCAACAGGTGTGGACGGAAAAGGCGCGAGCGGGAGAGGCCGAGGCATTCGGCGGCGCTTGGATGGTCAACCAGGCCACGCCAGAGGGCGAAGAGACATCGCGCGGGGAAGTAGTCGGCGCGGACTGCTTCAAACGTTGGGTTTCCCGAAATTGGTTTGATGTAGTCGCCTCGGATGACCTGCGGCATTACCTGGCCGGAACCAAAGTCGAGAAACTTCGCAGCGTCAAGGGCGCGTTCGCGTATGCGGCCAAGCGGTACGTGTCGAAAAAAGACGACATGCCGGAACTGGAACACAAGCCGGGCCGCTTTTGGGGCGTCATTGGGCGGAAAAATCTCAGGCTCGGCAAACGGGAGGAAACCGCGTTGACATCGAAGCAGGCGGACCAGGTCCGGCGTTGGATTCGGCGTTACCGATGGGCAAACACCCCGCCTGAAAAGCGGCGGTTTTTGCGCAAAAGTCAACTATGGTCGCAAGAGTTCACGGCAAAGGTATTCTGCAACGTGGAATTCTGGTTGGAATGCTTGCGGCGGGGATAGCGAAGCCGTTTGGCGCGTCTTGGGTTCAGTGCATCCGGTCTGCCCCTTAACCTTGTTTAATAGTCTAATAACTGTCCTGATTGAAATGCCGTGGTGACCGAAGGTTGCTGAATTGTTCAAAACAGATTGGCCAAGGCCGATACGTTCTCGACAATTATTGGAGTCGGATGCACATCTATCAAAATGAAAAGCGAAAATCATGCCGATGGTCAACCCGCACGGTTGGCCGGAGAATTTCTAGCCGATATGGCAGCAGAACTGAAAGCTTGGTTGGGCAAGAACGCGGCTGAGGGTCGGGATGCAGGGAATCAGTGGGAGCTAACCGCAGTTTTGGCCGACGGAACGCGAATATGTGTGAGCAGATTAAGTGCCCACGGTTGTTCCTGTATTGCAATAGAGGGCGAATTGGCGGGCGGAGGTCTTGGAATGCTCATCTCGCACTTTCATTCTGTTCAATTCTTGGCGTCCTACAGTCCAGATTCTGCGAAAGCAAAACAAAAACGTGAGATTGGATTCCATACGGGGATGGGGAAGGAAATCAAAATCTCGCAGCAAGAAAATAGGAAATCATGATGAAATCAAAGCCCATCATAACCGTTCTCGGTTGCGTCACACTTTTGTTGGCAGGCTGTGCAACCTCGGATTTTCGTCCTTACAGCGGCGCACAGCAAGTTTGGCCGACATCACCAGGCGCATTTATTGAAACCAAGTATGCAGTTCCGGCATACTTCGGGCTGCCACCAATGCCTTATGAGGTGCTTGGTTATCTGAACGCGACGACAGGAATATCGCCACTTCTAACCCGAGGTGGGATTAAGTATGCAGCCAGCCGTGCCAAACAGATCGGAGGAGATGCGATTATTGTTTTGGGTGAAGGGGCGCAATATCTTGGCACGGTCAGCGGTGGTTCGGGTTACACTTCTTATGGAGGTGGGAGCGCGACTTCGTCGTATGGAGGGGCTTCTGTCCCTTTGTATCAAGACAGAGCATCGGTTATTATTATTAAGTTCAAGAAAACGGATTATGCAGATGTCAATCTTAACAGCGGCAATGCGAAGTACTCCAAAGGCGACTTGGACGGCGCTATCGCGGACTACACCAAAGCTATCGAACTGAAACCGGATGTGGCGGGTGCTTACGGCAATCGCGGCGCCGCGAAGCAAATCAAGGGCGACTTGGACGGCGCAATTGCGGACTACACCAAAGCCATCGAACTCAAACCTGATCATGAAGATTTAGCGGCTGCATACACCGCTCGTGGCCTTACGAAGCGAATCAAGGGTGACTTTGAGGGCGCAATCGCGGACTGCACCAAAGCCATCGAACTCAAACCTGATAATGTGCATTTAGTGGCTGCCTACGCCGCTCGCGGCATTGCGAAGCAAGGCAAAGGCGACTTGGACGACGCAATTGCGGACGACACCAAAGCCATCGAACTGAAACCGGATAATGTGAATTTAGCGGCTGCCTACTTCGCGCGCGGGATTGCGAAGGCAGCCAAAGGCGACTTGAACGACGCGATCTCGGACTGCACCAAAGCCATCGAACTCAAACCAGATTTCGCGGATGCCTACTTTAATCGCGGATATATTCGTTATGACTCGCACGATTTCACGGATGCTTTGTTTGATTTTCGCAAGGCGGCTGAGTTGGATTCCTCCAATGATTATGCCCGTTTCTGGGTCTGGTTGATCCGCGCGCGGCTGGGCGAAAGAGAGTCAGCCACAACGGAGTTGCAAACTTACCTGGCTGGTCGTGCTAACGGCAAGCTGGACGACTGGGCTTCCAAAATCGGCCATTTCCTCGCCGGTCAACTGGCTGAACCGGAGTTGCTTGCCGCCGCCAAGAATGCAGACCAGAAGAAGGAGGCTGGGCAGTTATGCGAGGCGTATTTTTATGCCGGTTCAAAACATCTCTTCGCCGGAGACAAGTCCGTTGCCGAGGATTATTTTGAAAAATCCATCGCCACAGATTACAAAGCTTACTTGGAATACGCCAGCGCGGTGGCAGAGTTGAAATCTTTGGAAAAGCAGAAGTAGCCAAGCGTGGACGGGGTGGCGGAATCTCCGGTGGTGGCGGCATTGGCACCAGCGTTGGGAGCGCAGCCGGGCGCAAGCCTGGGGACAATGACGACACGGGAATGCGCAGGGGTGAAAGGCTCATGTCTGGTAGTCCGGTTGGAAGTTTTTGTTATTTAGCGCCAGTGTCACCCGCCAGAAACTTCTGCGCTTCGGCGAAATTTTCAGCCACTGTGCGAAATATTATGGGCACAGAAAATTGAATTCTTGTTATCGAAGAATGCTCGGAAGCAGCCGAACCCCTACCCCCTGCATTGATGGCGACAACTTGGATGCCGGCACCGGCTTCTTTTGAGTTCTTCTGGCTTACAGTGACAGCAACATCGAAGTTTACCAAAAAGCCGACTTCACCATCCTTGAATTTACAACTGGCGTCTTGTTTCCCTAATGCTTCAACACACCCGCCAATGTTGCGGTTTATCTTTCTCGCTTCTGCAACGCCGTTCATAATTTCCAGAAGAGAATCGCGTAAAAAATCTTGCAGCTTCATGCACTCAATTAAAAGCTGCGGATGTTGGAAAAGCAAGCACGGGCACTGACGGGTAGTGTCTAATTTGGAAATCCGGGTGGCATGGGTTGCCGATACTTGAGCGAAGCGGCTCGCTGGCATGTCGCCTGTGTTGCGAGGGGTGTTTGGGCGCGACACTGGCGACTTGCCCATAATGGAGTGAAGCGGAATGATTCCAAAGGCGCAAGCCCTCCCTGGTGGTGGCGGCATTGGCCCCAATGTTGCGAGGGCGGACGGGGCGCAATCTTGGGGACAATGACGACACGACCAGGCACTTATCGGGGCGGAGCGTTCGCGTGTTGGCATTTGGCTTGGCCTTCGTGATTTCAGCAAGCCGGATGACGACACGGGAACGCGGAGCGGGGAAAGCTTCATGGTTTTGGCAAATCTGATACTGCAATCTGATACTGTTTGCCAATTTTCGGGCAGATTCGGGATGATTCAGGCAGACGGAAAACGCTGTAAAGCCTTGATAATCAAGGCCGGGATGACGTGTGAGGACTGCTGATAAGTAGTATTGTCAATTTCGAGTCAGGTACATTCAACCACTCTGCCACCCTTCCACTCGTTTATAATTGCGAGGGTGCGAGTGGGAGGCAAGCTGATTCAACGGACCCTTGAAACAGTTCAAACAACTGTTTGTGCCACTGCGGAGTGTTCCGCTGGGTGTTCGGCGGGATGTTCGGCGGGGTGGAGCGGAAGTTCGAGGATGAAGGTGGCGCCTTTGCCCAGGCCTTTGCTCTGGGCGCGAAGTGAGCCACCCATTTCCCTGGCGGCCAACGCGCCGCTATGAAGGCCGAAGCCATGACCGTCTTTGCGGGTGGTGAAGCCGTGTGCGAAAATGTGCGTCAGGTTCCCCGGATCGATTCCCATGCCGGAGTCGGAGACTGAGACGCGCACGAAACCATCGCCGTTGCGGTGGATGCCGAGGGTGAGGAGACGCTCCTGAACGGACGGGGCGTAAAGGGCGTGCCTGGCATTGGTGATGAGGTTGACGAGGATTTGGAGGACCTTGTGCTTGTCAAGAGGGATATCAGGCAACTTGTCGTACTCGCGGACGATGCGGACGTGGTGGCGTTCGAAGCTGGCGGCGTGCATGCGGACGGCGTCTTCAAGGAGGGCGGGAAGGGACTGGGGTTCGACGGCGCCGGCGACTGTGGCGTAGCTTTGCTGCATGGCGACGATTTGATTGATGTGTTCAATGTTCTGGCGGAGGTCGCGCAGTTCGGTCATGACGGTGGCCTGCTGGGCGGCGAGGTGTTTGTCGAGACTCTTGAGGTAGTTGATGACGCTGGCGGCGCGGTTGTCCCGGCTGAGGTACTCGCCCAGGGCGTCGCCCTGTTCCTCGAGAAGGGTCACGACTTTGCCAATGCCATCACCGGGAATGCCGCGCATGAGGCCGGTGACGACGTCGGCGGAGATGTTGACGCTGTTGAGGACGTTGCCGACGTTGTGGAGGACGCTGGTGGCGACTTCGGCCTGGCCGGCGCGGCGGGAGGCATCGAGGAGTTCCCGGTGGACATTTTCGATTTCGGCCTGGACGCGTTTGCGTTGTTCGATTTCCATGCGGAGTTCGAGGGTGCGTTCCGAGACTTTGACTTCGAGGAGGTCGCGCGCCTTTTGCAATTGTTGCTGTTTGCGGGTGAGGTGCTTGAGCCGCCAGGTATAGATGGCGGAGAGGAGGGCGATGAAGGCGGCGACGACAAGGAAAATGAACCATCCAGTTTGGTAAAAGTGGGGGAGCAGTTCGACCTCAACGGAAGCGGCGGCGGCGCTCCAGACGCCGTCTTCGTTGCAGGCCCGGACGAGAAAACGATAGTGTCCGGGTTTGAGGTTTGTGTAGAAAGCGGAGCGGCGCACGCCGGCGTCAACCCATTCTTTATTGTAACCCTCGAGCCTGTAGGAGTAGTGGATTCGCTGGGGCGCGACGTAGCTTAGGCCGGCGTACTGGAATTCCAAGTCACCCTTGCCGGGGCGCGCGGTTTTCTCGCCGGGTTTGAGTTCCTTTCCATCGGCGCGGGTGCTCTGGATGTAAATGCGCGGAGGAACGGACTGGGTCTTGATTCGGTCGGGATTAATCGCGACAACGCCCTGCGCCGAGGGGAACCAGATGCGGCCGTCGAGTGTCCTGCAGCCGGATTCTTTTTGCTGGAATCGCTCCGAACTCTTGACGCCGTCAAGTCCGGCGAAATCGGCGCAGGTGATATGATCGATTTCTCTGCTGGCGAATTTATCGAAATCTTTGGTGGCGAAGCTGAAGAAGCCGCGGCTGGAATCGACCCAGACATGGCCGTGATTGTCCGGCAGCATCGCGTAGGTGATGTTGTCGAACAAGCCCTGGTTGCGATTAACGGAGACCAGCTTTCCATCTTTGAGTCGTGCGATGCCTTTGTTCAGGCCGGCCCAGACAACGCCCTGGTTGTCTTCGCAGACCCAGACGACGTGGCTGTCGGGAAGGCCATCACTGGCGGACCATAGCTTGAACACGCCATCCTTGACGCGGCAAAGGCCGGCGTCGGTGGCCAGCCAGAGGCAGCCGTCGCGGCCAGGGGCAATGTTGAAAATCCAGCCGAGTTCCGGGTTCCGACCGCCGGCGAATTGGCAGGGCGAAAAGTAATTTGGGCCAACGCGGAAAAGGTTTTTCCCGACGCTGACGACCACGCCGGTGTCATCTTCGCCAAAAGCGGTGGGCCAGTCGGTGTTGGTGTAGCGCGCGAGCAGGCGGGCGCCGCGGAAAATCTCGATGTCCTTGTAACCGTTGATGACATGGATGTCCCCGTTCTTTGCCTCGAAGACTCTGTTGACGTATTCGTTGGTCAGGCCCAGGAGCGTTGTGGCACTGCTGCTTTTTCCGTCGAAGTAGCTAAAGCCGCGGCTGGTTGCCAGCCAAAGACCGCCGCGGCGGGACGCCGAGACGTCCACGATGGCCTCGGCAGGAACTCCCTCGGTTTTGGCAAAGGTGGGGATTTTAACATCGGTAAACTGGCTCAGGCCGTCCTGAGTGCCAACCCAGAGGTTGCCCTCCTGGTCTTCGGCCAGCGCGATGACGTTGTCGTCGGCCAGGCCGTCCTGTTTGCGAAACGAAGTGGTTGCGCCGTTCCGGTATTTGATCAGCCCCGCGCCGGTGGTTCCCATCCATAGTGTGCCCTCGTGATCAACGAGGAGCGCGCGGGTGGGATACCACGGAAAGGGGAAGTCTTTTCTGAGGAAGTTTGAATCGAAGCAGAGCGGTCCCCAATCGGTGCCGATCCAGATCTGTCCGCTTTTGTCCTCGGCCAGGGCGTGGATTTCCTGGGCATCGGCGGCATGATTGGGGAACTGGGTGAGCACTCCATTTTCCCACCAGAAAAGGCCGCGATGGGCGGTTCCGATCCAGATTCGGCCCTTGGAATCCTGCATGATCACAGTCGTGTCGGTGCTGCTGATGGTTTGAAAGAGACGTTCCTTGGAAAGTCTGAAGAGTTGAGTCTCCGCCGCCAGCCACACCGCGTGGTCGGGGGTTTCCAAGATGGAATGAACGTTGAGGTTGACGCCGCCCCAAGCCTCACTGCCCTGGTATGTGATGTTTTGTCCGTCCCAGTAAGCGAAGGAACCATGCTCCATGCCGATCCAAAGGCCGCCGGCACTGGAGCTGGAGAGGCTGGTGACGATCTGGCTTTGGAGGTTGCGCAGGCCGCGCGATTTGAATTCGATGCCGTCGAACGAGACAATGCCCCCGGCGGTTCCAAGCCACAGGTAGCCGTCGGCGGTTTGAGTGATGGCGTTGACGCCGCCGGCCGGGAGGCCGTTCTGGCCGGTCCAGGTCCTGCAATTGTATTGGAAGATGGTCTTTTCGGGGTCAAGCGCCAGGCAGCGGGACGCGGCGAGGCACAAGACGACAGCGCCCCAAAGGAATGGGGATCCGGACCGAGACAAACGCGTATTTTCGCTCACACCGTTCCTGAGACAAGTTCTTATAGTTATCGGCGGAAATGACTTGCGGCTTAAGGGTACTGTCGCTCAACTTGCAGGATTGCGCAAGTGCCCGATGGGAAGTGCGTCAACTGCAACGGCCGGGCGGCTCCCTTCTTCAAAATGCGGCAAAAAGCGGCGGCCAGGCGGCCCAAAAACCGGGATGCGCCCGGCGCTCTCCCCCATTAACGATCTGTCTTGCCCGTCACATGGTGATGCGGTAATTTGCGGCTGTTATGGATGATCAACCGCCACCGCAGCAGCCGCCAGCCGCTCCGCCTCCTCCGTTGGCGCCGCCGCCGATCATTTCCGCCCCGCCCGCCAGGCGGCCGGGCTGCAGCTCCGTCTGGAGAATTCTTGCCATCGTCTTCTTGGCGCTGCTTTGCCTGAGCCTTTTCAGCCGGGTGCTGATCTTTTCCCATGCCGTCGCGCCCCGCGGCCGCGCGTTGACCGATCGGAGCCGCGCTTTGGAAGAAGTCGTGGTTGAGCAGACCAATGGCGACAACAAAATAGCGGTCATCAGCGTGGATGGCATTATCACGGGCCGGGACGTGGATCATTCGAGCATGAACCTGGTGGATTTTATTTCCGAACAGTTGAAGACGGCCGGGCGCGACAAGGATGTCAAAGCTGTCATCCTCAAGGTCGATTCCCCCGGGGGCGAAGTTCTGGCCTCGGACGAGATCAATACAGCGATCAAGAAGTTCCAGGAGAACACTCACAAGCCGGTGGTGGCCTCGATGGGCGCCCTGGCCGCATCGGGAGGCTATTATATTTCCGCGCCCTGCCGCTGGATCGTCGCCAATGAACTGACCATCACGGGCAGCATCGGCGTGATCATCGACACTTGGAATTACCGCGGATTAATGAACAAGGTCGGCATCCGTCCGCACGTCTTCAAGAGCGGCCGATTCAAGGACATGTTGAGCGGCGAACGGGAGCCTGACACCGACAAGCTTTCGCCCGAGGAACAAAAAACCCGCCAGGAAGAGGACCAGATGGTGCAGTCGCTCATTGACGAAACCTACAGCAAATTCAAGACTGTGGTGAAAACGGGACGAACACGTGCGGCGGATGAGAACGATGGCAAGGGCAAGGCCCTGGTGGAGAATTGGCAGGATTACGCCGATGGCCGCGTGCTTTCCGGCCAGCGCGCCCTGGAATTGGGTTTCGTCGATGAATTGGGCGATTTTGACATCGCCGTCAAGCGCGCCGAAAAACTGGCCAACATCCCCAGCGCTTCGCTGGTCGAGTACCGCGTCCTGTTCGATTTTCAATCCGTTCTGTCGCATCTTTTTGGCAAGTCCGATGTCCCCGCGCTCAAGGTCGATTTGGGCATTGGCCCGCCGCAGTTGGAAGCCGGCCGGCCTTATTACATCCTGCCCACGGCTGTTTTGCATTGAAAAGGCCGGCCGCGGGATGGGGCGCGGCGGAATGATGTTGCGTCCCCGCGCTGAAGTTGTTTTGATCTCATCCAAGCAAAAATGTCATACGCCAAACCAGAAATACCCTCCGCCAAACTGACGCCTGCCGCGCCGTTTCATAAACCATGAGCAAATCTGAAAATATATTGATCGTCGCGGACAGCGAGCACGATGCGAACATGCTCTACGCCGTCGGCATGTTTGTGCCGGATCCTTTCATCTATTTTCGTTGTGACGGCCAGTGCCACATCGTGTTGAGCGATCTGGAAATTGACCGGGCGCGAAAAAATGCCCGGCATTGCCGCATCCTCTCCTACAACCAATGCGTCGAAAAATTGCGCCGCCGGGTCAAGCGCCCCAGCCTGGCCGCCGTCATCAATTTGCTGATGCGCGAAAGGCGGCTGCGCAAAATCTTTGTTCCGGCCAATTTTCCCCACGGCCTGGCCCGCGAATTGCGCAATTACAAAATCAAACTCCGGGTCAAAAAAGGGGGCGTCTTCCCGCAACGGGAATTCAAGCGGGCCGACGAAATCAAAAAAATCAGCGCCGCCCTTATGATGGCAGAGGTCGGACTGGCCGAGGGCCTCTTCGCCTTGAAAACGGCCAAGGTGGGACGCGACCGGAAGTTGACTTATCACGGCGCGCCGCTGACCTCTGAAAAACTGCGCGCCATCATTGACATCGCGATCCTCCAGGCCGGCGGCCTGGCCAGCCACACCATTGTCGCGGGCGGCCGCCAGGCGTGCGATCCGCATGAGCCGGGACACGGCGCCTTGCGCGCCCATGAACCCATCATCCTCGATGTTTTTCCGCGCTCGCAAAAGACCGGTTACTTTGGCGACATTACCCGAACGGTCGTCAGGGGCCGGGCCAGCGAAGCCGTCCGCCGCTTGTATGACACGGTGGCGCGCGGCCAGGAAATGGCCTTTGAGAAAATACGTTGCGAGGCGCGCGCGTCCGAGATTCACCGGGCCATTCAGTCGTTTTTTGAGAGCGAAGGCTATAAGACCGGCCGGAAAAATGGCCGCATGCAAGGCTTCTTTCATGGCACCGGGCACGGCTTGGGCATGGAAATCCATGAAGCGCCCCGCATCAGCCTCACCTCCAACGATGTCCTCAAGACCGGCCACGTGGTAACAGTGGAACCCGGACTTTATTATCCGCAAATTGGCGGAGTCCGCCTGGAAGACGTTGTCACCGTCTCCCCCAATGGCGCGCGGAACCTGACCAAGTTCGAGAAGGTGTTGGAGGTTTGACCCTTAATTCTCTTTGGAGTATCAACCCGGAAGCACAGCCCACCGCCCGCCACCCCCTGATTTGCCGCGAAGAATGGCAAAAAGCGCCAGATTGATACATAGGTCCAAAAAATCGGTAACACGGTAACAAATGTTGATAGTCAACGACTTAGCCGGTAACACGAGGAGCTACAAACCCGTAACATGTTACTGGTTTCTATAGCCTGATGAAGAGATTGGCTAAATTTGACCACGGATTTCAGGGATTGCACGGATGGCATGAAAGATTACTGAGAACCGGGTCAACTGCGAACTATTTAACCACAGAGAGCACAAAGAGCACAAAAACTGACAGATCATGGGAAACTGAGTCAACCGCGAAATACGGGAAATACGCGAACGCCGAAAACTTTCGGGGAAGAGGGCGGCATAATGGCGGCGAAAGAACGCACAGAGCACAAAGACGAAGGCGTTTTTGTCCGCAGAACAGATGGACGCAGATGAAGTGTTCTTTTTCCGTGTCGGCGTTAATCTGCGTGATCGGCGGGCAAGTCTGGATTCGGTTGCCCCGATTTGGTGGACAGAGCGGGCGGGGTGCGGCAGACAAAATGTTGACATGCCCGGCGACCCCTTTCCCGGCCCCCTGATGAAAGCGGGCTGGTGAGGACGACGGAGCAAAGACCGGAAGCGGGGCAAAAGCACCTGAAACACTAAAAACCCAAAAAATGGAACGACCACTTTCCACAAATTGCCCACAGCGACGGCGGACCGTCAGGAAAACGAAAGGATGCCAACCTCGACGTGTCGGAGTTCGCGCGAGCCTGGGCCGACGCGACTAGGTGTTTTGAGAATTTTCCATCTATCCGCTTTCGCCTCGACCATCAACCGTTTTTGGAACTACTCTCCCACCATGGCAAACGATGATTCATTCACGGAAGATGAGGGCGCCGACGATGAGATGCCTTGGGAATCGGCGGCGCGGGGCCGCGTGGAGTGGGTTCTGGAAGACATCCGTTTCGATGAGGTCCGCGGGGTTGTTTACGTCATGTCTGGAGAAGACCACCGGATGAATACGGTGGAAGAAGAGTTCGACAATTATGAGGACATGCTTCGCCGTCTCTCAGAAATTTACGACGAGGAGTGGTATGGAAACGTTCCATTCGACGGAGGGGAGGCGGTATTCAGATCGGATTCTTACGGCGAAGTCGGCGACTTGCTCGCGGACAAAAAGGTTGAAGATTTCTTCGAGCGGATGCGCACGCCCGAGGAAGGTGAAGAACTCGCTAATGCCAAAAAACTGATTATCCCGGCAGGGGGATTGATCGTCGAAGGAGACCTAGCCGAAATTAATGACGAACTAGTCAATTATCTGGCCAAACATCCTGAATTGATGCACAAAATGGATCCTCACAAATTTGAGGAGCTTGTTGCTACCCTTCTTAAAGCAAAAGGTTATGACGTGGAGGTCACAAAACGCACCCGCGACGGCGGTTTGGATATTCGGGCCTGCAAAAAATCCGATGTCGGAACGTTGCTGACAATGACGCAGTGCAAACGTTATGCGCCCCACAGAAAGGTCACTGTCGAGGCTGTTCGCCAATTGTATGGGGTTGTTGAGTCCGACAAGGCTACCAATGGCTTAATCATTACGACCTCCACTTTTACTAGCCCAGCGAAAGTGTTCCAGGAACAGAACAAATACCGTATGAGTCTTGCCGATATGGAGGACCTGAAAAACTGGCTAAGGGACCTCCGAATTGGGCGGTCAAGTTAAAAGACGACCCGTTGTCGAGGGAGTGCGGCTAGAGTTTCATCGCTTTCGGCTGGTTGCCGATCCACTCGAATGCACGGGCGGCGATCAGGCCGAGAACCAGGAGGTTGCCTCTGTAATCACCTAGGCTCAGAAATCATGAATGGCAAAATCATAGACGGCATATATAAGCTTGGTTTTTACGATAAACGCGACCATTCCGTCGTGAAAGCCGCAATGGATGTCGAGGACGGCGTGGCCTATTTGGTACTGGAATACCACCCGACGCATGATGGCGAAGTTCCGATTCGGACTACTCAGCTTGATATTGCAAAACTTCAGCGCGTGGATTGGGTTGGTTACGAGTTTTTTTACAACGGAGAACTGAATGTGGAATATCCGAAATAGTCGAAATTTGATATGTGAACTTTCAAATAAAGACACTACCGGGGCGGCGGGGCCGGCGACATAGATGGCGCTCATAAGCTATATCGAGGTTCAGGATTCGATGATAATTTTGACGACTTGGTCGCGGTAGGCGGCGTTCAGCACAAATGCCTCGTCGGCGCGGCGCAAGGGAAAGCGATGGCTGACCAGGCCGCGGAAATCCACGCGGCCCCGCTCCACCAGCCGGATGGCGCGCGGGTAGGTGTGTTTCATCCGCCGGCATAATTTGATGGTCAGCCCTTTGCGGCGGGCGGTGGAATGTTTCATCGCCAGGCGGTCGTCGGAGGGGATGCCCACAAGCACGACACGTCCGCCGGGGCGCGTCATGTCGGCGGCTTGCTGGACGGAGTGATCGGCCCAGGCCGCTTCGATGGCCGCGTCCACGCCGCGCCCGGCGGTTTCTTTGTGAATGCGCGCGACGGGGTCTTCCTGGTCGCAGTTGATGGGGAGGGCGCCGAATCGTTGGGCCAGTTTGAGGCGCCAGGGGAATTTATCGGTGAGGAAAATCGGGTCGGCGCCGGCCAGTTTGGCGACTTGCAGGATGAACAGCCCGATGGCACCGGCGCCCAGGATGGCCACGCTGTGGGCCGGGCGCAACTTGGCCAGATCAACGGCATGAAGGGCGACGCCCAAGGGTTCCAGCAAAGCTGCCTGGATGTCGCTGATGGCTTTCGGGACCGGGAAGCAGCAGCGCGCGGGTATGAGCATCCATTCGCTCAAGCTGCCGTCGTAGGGGTGGTTGCTGCAAAAGCGAAGATTCCGGCAGAGGTTGGGATGACCTTGCTGGCAGAGATCACAATGGAAGCAGGGCTGGGCGGGGTCCACTGCCACGCGCGTTCCCGGCTCCAGCCGCTGACCGTTGCCATCCAGCGCGTCCGGGCCGGCGGCGTTGACCACGCCGGAGAATTCATGCCCGAGAATGAGGGGTGAAGTCACGGGCGTATCGCCAATGCGGGCATCCTGGTAGGTATGAAGATCGCTGCCGCATATACCTGTGATCTTGACGCGCAAAAGCGCCTGGGTTTTTCCCGGCGGGCCGGGACGCGGCACCCTTTCGATGCGCAAGTCCGCCGGGCCGTGCAACCGCGCGGCCAGCATCGAGGGCTGTTTGGTCTCCCCGCGATTCACAGGGCCTTGGCTCATTTTGCGTGTCTGATCCCGACACTCTGGCAATCTCCCAGCCAGTGTGCCAGGGCGGTTAAGAGTGCAAAACCGTCCAAAATTGTTGAACTTCGATGTTCCGAATCCGGACGATGACAGATTCAAGGATGCCCGGCAAGCTGGTTTTGCTTCAGTTTCCTTTTCGTCGTGCGGAAAGGGGCGGAGGGTAAAGGTCAGCGCGAGCGGACCCGGATTCCAAAGGGCTTGCCCTTTGGCGTGGGCCTGGGCTGGCGTAACGCCCAGCGAAACAGAAAGCCCCGCTTTTGGGGCGCCGCGGGCGGGCAGGGTGGGGAAGTCTTAAACCGAGGCCGTCGCGCTTTGCTTGACGGAGGATTCCTCATGCTCGATGCCAAGAACGAAATCCGCCGCTTTCTGCGCCTGTGCCGATGCCTGGACAATCAGTTTTTTGTCGTTCTGTAGCGCTTCAAGCCAGTTCTGAATGTAGGACACGGAGTTTTCGAGGGTGCGCTCGGCAAACCAAAAAGACGAAAAAGGGTGCTCAGCAGCCTGACTGATTACGCAGAGCGCGGGCGGCGGTTAAACCAAACAACTGCGTTCTAAATTAAAGTTTAAATTCATTAGAACCGATTAATTGGCAACGAACTGGTGCCCAGAGGGCTTGCCCTTTAGGCCAGCCAGCCGGAAAAAAGCAATGAAATTTTATAAGATGCTTATAATCAGTATATTACGAATATAAAAACAGGCGCAAGTTTGAAGAATACTCATTGACAATTGGAGTTCTGCTGTGTATATTTCTGCATGTGAAAATGAGCAGCAATTTTCTTGTTGCGTTAAGCACGAGAAGACACTATACCAACCGCTGTTTAATATGCAGAACTCGATAATATGAACAATCTACTTTAGCCATTATGTCCAAAACCTCGTCCCGTTTACCATCGAATGAAGCTCAACCGGAATCGCGGCGCGTTATTGCCCGCATCGATTCTAACCATCCAGCGCGAGTCAAAAAGGAATATTTGACACACGATAGTATTTTGGCGGCCGCACAAGCTCGAAAGCTGGAATATGTTTCTCCGCTGCGTGCGGCAAAAATAACTTTGAATGCAATTTAGCGGCAGTGTGAGTTCCTAGTTTTCTTCAGCCCTTGCGGCGACCATATCCATATAAAATGCACATTGGAGTTTATTGGGAAGACATCGATGAAGACGTTCGGGCGATTCATGACATTACAAGGGTATGCTTGGAGGACTGGAATGTCCGGTTCACCGGACAAGAATCAGTGCTTCTTTTTTGTAATCCTGAATCGCCGAAGATTGCGTGTGTTGTAGCCAGCAGCGTGTTGGCATGTTTTGCCCCTGACGGACCAGATGCCTATAAGCGAGTGGCTGCGTTGCTGGTCACGATGAGTATGTGTCCATTTGTGGTCGGGAGGCACGAGTGCGATCAACAAAACCCTGAAAGCAAATACAGGTTGGTGGAAGCATTGCAAGGTGAGAGGTTGCGTGATTTTGGCATAACTTTTTTGGTGGATTCATTGAGCGCGTATTTTGATCCTTTCGAGCAGCAAAGGAGCGATGGTCAGTGGATTCGCATGAACCAATTTCCGGGGTTTACTGCCGAGCTGCGTAACGAGTTGATACGTTTGTTGTACTCATACAGCGAATCATTTAGAATGGGGCTGACAGGAGGAATTGATATTCCCGCATTAGCTCAGGCCACTTTGAGTATTTCGCTAATACTCAAATCAGTATATCCAATTGAAGACACCTGATAGAGGCGGGTGATTTTTGGGGACGATTTTCAGTCCTCTTCCGGCAGCATGATCGTGGCGGGTTGCGAGCCGTCAATGTCGAGGGGGGCCTCAAGCGGCGGTCAACCGGACCAGCCGGGGGCAGCGGTTGTCGTGTCGAACATAAGGGGCAACCTGCAAGCGGTCGCAACGAGGGCGGCTGCGGAGAATGGCGAAGCGAAGCATCGTCAGTATATCACAAAGCCTCCCGGCTTCATCGTGGCTGGTCGCTTGGTAACGGTGGAAACGGGGTTTTATTATCGCCAATGGCCAATGGACAAGAGGCAATGGCAGCACGCTGTCGCCGTCAACCCCCAAGGGGCGCGGAACTGACCAAGTTCGAGAAGGTGTTGGAAGTCTGATCGGTCAATGTTTTTTGGCCGGGGATTTCATGAAATCCTGGCTGTTCAACCAGGCGATGAGTTCGCCGGCCATCGCGCGATGGTCCGACACCCGGGGATGAAGCCCGGTCCAGTGTGTGAAGATGAAATGGCTGATGTTCTTATCTTCGGCTTCGAGCCGCGCCACGGCGGCCTCCCACGGAATGCGCAGGCGGACACTTCGCGCGCCGCCAAACATGCCGCCGCGCAATATGACAATGCGGGCGTTGGGATAGGCCCGGCGGATATCCTTGATCAAAGCCACGTAACCGTCGGCGAACGTCGCCGGGAAAGGGCGTCGCCGGGAGGTGGTGAACGAGTCGTCATTATCGCCGTAATTGACGAACACCACGTCAGGCTGCCACGCTTTGAGATCGGCGAGGGGAGATTTGGCTTTCGGACCTGTGCGATTCCACACTTGGGCGGCCCGGACTTTGACGTAGCCCGTGACGATGCCCATGCCGCTGACGGCGATGTTGCGGTAATCGGCTGAGAAGGCGGAGGCGGTCAAGGTGGCGTAACTCGAGGCACAGTTATGGGTGAGGCGGTTGGTCCATTGGTCACTGGCCCCGTCCTCGTTGCAGGCCCCGACGGTGATGGAGTCGCCGAAGAATTCCATGGCCAGGGGATAAGCGACCGGCGCGGGTGACCAGGCTTTTGTGCCGGCAGCCAATTCGATGCCTTTGAAACGGACGGTTCCGGCGGACGCCTCAGTGCGCTTGAAGATTGTGAGATGGTGCCGTCCGGGCGGCAATGGATGCTCAAATGTGAGGCGCTGGCGGCGGCCATGCTGCATTGCCAGGATCCAGACCGCATCATCCACCTGCACATCAAAAAAGCTCTGCCCGTCCAGGCGATCAAAGCGCAAACCAAGCCTGTCTCCTTCAAAATCAATGCGGATGCGGCCGGCCTGCCAGGCCATCACCGGCCCCGCCGGATCGGCAAAGTCAAAACGCCCTTCATAGCTGAACCGCGGGTCGGAAGCCGGAATGAATTGCAACGCCGCATCCATTGTTCCGCCCATGCGCCGAAAATCCCGGGCGTTGTAATTTGTGGCGCTGGCGGTGAGGAAGACCGGCGGGGCGGATGCCCTCCCCATAGTGTCCTGGCCGGCGCAGAATGGGGCCGCGCACAAGCCCAGGGACAGGGGGAAGCAGAGCAAGAGGCGTTGGATGGGCTTCGTCATGAAGGGACAGTTTTTATCATCGGCCTAACTGGCTGTCGATTCCAAACCAATGCCGGTTTTGTAGGAGGGCGCAGTTGCTTTTTGGCAAGAACTTGACACATTTATCCGGGATGAACGGGCGGAGGGAATTTGAGTCAAATCTGCGATAGAGAAAGGACACGATTATGAAATTTCTGCAAGTTGCCAAACGGATCACACTTTTCATAGTGGTCAACCTGCTGGTCATGTTGACCATCGGGATTATCGCCAGCCTGTTTTTTCATCGCCAGGCCGCACAGTTCGGCTACGACACCCTTTTCCTGTATTGCCTGGTTATCGGCATGGGCGGCGCGTTCATTTCGCTGGCGATTTCGCGCTGGATGGCTAAACGGATGATGGGCGTTCAAGTCATTGATCCCAATACGGCCAGCCCCGAGGAGCAGCGCCTCGTCGAAACCGTCCATCATCTGGCCCGCGCCGCCGGCCTTCCCGCCATGCCGGAAGTCGGGATTTACGATTCGCCGGAAATCAACGCGTTTGCCACCGGGCCGAGCCAGTCGCGCGCCCTGGTGGCGGTGTCCTCGGGATTATTGACCCACATGCGGCAATCGGACATCGAAGGCGTGCTGGGGCACGAGATTACTCATGTTGCCAACGGCGATATGGTGACCATGACTTTGATCCAAGGCGTGATCAATGCCTTCGCCATGTTCCTGGCTGAAGTGGCGGCCATTGCTGTTTCCCAAGGTTCCTCCCGCGACAACAATCGGGGCGGCAATTATTTCATGAGATGGATGGTTTACAATCTATTCTACTCCGTGTTCGCGCTCCTGGGTTCCATCGTTGTTTGCTGGTTCTCGCGCTGGCGTGAGTTTCGGGCCGATGCAGGCGGGGCGCGTCTGGCCGGAAGGGACCACATGATTTCAGCGCTCAGGGCGCTCAAGGCCATCCATGAAGCCGGGGCCGACCAGGCCGGACCGCAACAACCGGCCTTTCAAGCACTGAAGATTTCCGGCAAGACCGCCGGCATTCTGGGCCTTCTCTTCGCCGACCATCCCCCCTTGGACGAGCGCATCGCCCGGCTGGAGAATCCCACCAGGGGCCAATGAGGAGTCATTCGTAATCTTAATCATAATATTAATTTAAGAAGATTAGGATTAGGATTAGGATTAAGATTAGGAACTGCGGCAAGGCGTTACGCGAAGGGGTCGCTGTTCCTGGCGCTGACACGCAAACCGAACGGCTCGGGCGCCCGGGCAAAGGACACCAGCCCTTTTTCAGCCGTCGCTCCCAGGTAAGGATCGTTGCTGACCAGCAGATTGCCGTCGATATCGAGATGATCGGCCAGTTCGGCCAGATGGGCGGCGGCGCTGATCAGGACGCTGGTTTCGATCATGCAGCCGATCATCGTTTTCAGGCCGGCTTTGCGGGCTGCCTGCAGCGCATCGAAAGCCGCGCTGATGCCGCCGGTTTTCATGAGCTTGACGTTGACTCCATGGTAACACTCCGCGCACCGGGCCGCATCGCCGGCGTGGTGATACGATTCATCGCCAAAGAGCGGCAGCGGCGAACGGTTTTTCAGCCACGCCAAATCCGCGTCCGGTGTGGCGGCCGGCATGGGCTGCTCGATAAATTCGATATGCGGATCCTTCGCCAGCCACTCGATATTCCGCAGGGCTTCCTCCTTTGTCGCCCACCCTTCGTTGGCATCCACCCGCACCGTTTTATCCGGCGCAGCCTGGCGCAATGCGGCCAGGTTTTCCCGGTCTCCCGGCGCGCCCACCTTGAGTTTGAGCACGGGGCAAGGCGCGGCTTCGATCGTTTTCCGGCGGATCCCCTCCGGGCGGTCGAGGCCAATGGTGAACGAGGTCAGATGCTTCTTCTCCGAAAAACCGAGACCCAGCCAATCATAAATGGGCTTGCCCGCCTTTCGCGCCGCGCCGTCGAGCAATGCGACGTTGATGGCGCATTTCGGGGAATAATTCATCGGCGCCAATTTCTCCAACCAGGCCATGCTGCCCGGAATGTCGTCGAAGGAGAGTTTCGCCGGATCGACCCGCCGCAGGAAGTTTTGCATCGAAGCCACGGTTTCGGAGTAGCGCGGCGAGCAGGGAGCTTCGCCCAGCCCAACGAGGTCCTTGTCCGCCAGGCGCGCCAACACGACTTGCTCGACATCGGCGCCGCCGCCGGTTTTTACGCTGCTGGCGATGGTCCAAGTATGGGTGAGATGCAGGTCAAACGGTCTGAAATCCAATTTCACAAGCGGGCAGGGGCTCGGGATCGTGGAAGGGTTTGGTCACGTATCCTGGCATGATAAAATATCCTCCTTGTAGAGCAGGTTCGTTTTCAATTCCTCCCGATCCATGAAGGGCGACATGTCTTCCAGCTTGGCGGAGACCATGCGGCCGTCGGCCAGCCTGCGCGAGCTCAGCTTCGGTTCGAACAACTGGTCTCTGTCAAGTATAACATTTGCCAGCCCCGGGCCGGGCGCGGCCAGAAATTTCTTGAGCGCGGGCTTGAAAACCGGGTTTTCCAACCGGATCGAGGGCAGGTTGAAGGCCCGGCCGATTTTCACCATGTCCGGAAAACTGATACCGGACTGAGGCCCCTCGCCAATGAGCAACCCGTTAAAAAAGCTGGTCTGGGTGGAGCGCTGCGAAAGGTAACCGTCGTTGTTCAGGACGATGATTTTCACCGGCAGTTTGTGATGGGCCACGGTCTGAAGTTCCTGGAGATTGAGCATCAAGCTGCCTTCGCCACCCAGGCAGATGATCCGGCTGCCGGGCCGGGCGAAGGCGGCCCCGACCGCGGCGGGCAAATCATAACCCATGGAGGCGGAACCGGCGTTGGCATACACACGCTGGCCGTGCTTGATCCGGGCCGCCTGAAAGGTCACGACCGAGGCGGTGGCGTTGCCGCAGACCACCACGTCATCGGCGCGGAGGAGTTGGAAAAGTTCCTCGATAAAATGGTAGGGATTGATCGGCCTGGACGGGTCGCGGTGCCGGGGCAGAACGATGGGATATTTGGCCACGCGCTCTTTGCACCATTGGAGCCATTGGCCGCGGGCGGGCGCGGCCGTTTCCGGCAATGCCGCCAGCAAGGCCCGCAGAAAATCCTTCAGGTCCGCGTGAATGCCCAGATCGGGGCGGATCAATGCCGGCTTCTCCAGCTCGGCCCGGTCAACATCCACCTGCACCTTGAAAGCATGGCGGGCAAAAGACTGCCAATTGTAGCTGACTTGCCGAATGGCCAGCCGGCAACCCAGCACGATCACCAAATCGGAATTCTGCACGGAGAAGTTTCCCCCTCTGTCTCCTATCGTGCCTGCGCGGCCGCAATAGAGAGGGTCAGCGGCGTCCAGGGCGTCTATCGCCGTCCATGCTGAGACGACCGGAATCTGCAATCGGCGGATGACCGCCTCGAATTCCTTGTAAGCTTCGCTTATATGCAAGCCCGAACCGACGAGAATGACCGGCCTTTCCGCCTTGACGAGGCGTTGCGCGACTTCCGCACACTGGCGGCGCAGGAGGGCGGAGTCTACCGGCACCGGGTCTTCCGCCGGGTCGTAGCCCGGCTGGGCGGCGGGGTCAATCATGGTTGATTGCACATCCACCGGGATTTCCAACCAGCACGGGCCGGGCCGGCCGCTGACGGCCAGATGCCAGGCGCGCTCCAGATGGTAGCGAATGGTCAGCGGATCGCGCACCGATACGGCATATTTCGTGATGCCTTTGACCATGGGGGCGATGTCCAGTTCCTGGTCGCCAAGCTGCCGCAGGTGCGGCGCGTTGTAAGTGGAGACGAGCGTCTCGCGCTTGCCCTGGCCGGAGATAATGATCATCGGGATCGAATCGGTATAGGCGCCGAAGACGCCGTTCAAAGTGTTGATGGCGCCGGGGCCGGCGGTGACGCTGACGATCGCGGGCTTGTGCGCCAGACGGGCGTAAGACTCCGCCGCCATGGCACAGGCCTGCTCGTGATGGCAGCAGACATATTGGAGGCGCGAACAGCGCGCAAGGGCATCGTTCAGAAACATCGCGTGCCCGCCAGTCATTAAGAAGACGTGCCTGGCGCCGGTGTCCGCCAGATAATCAAATATGTAATCGGCTACTCGTTTCATCAGTGTTTTCGTCAAGGCCAGCCTGGATAGACCGGCCTGTGTCGGATTTCAAATGTTATTTTGGTTCTGGCGCCACTGCGCGGTACGACGGATGCCCTCGTCCAGGGGAACCCATTCGCGCAAGCCCAGTTCCTGCTGCGCGCGCGCCGTTTCGGGAACGAGCCGCGCCGCAGGCCGGCCGGGCACGGGCTTTTGCGCAATCTCCACCGGGACGCGGCCGGGAAGGGCGCGGCTGACGGCCTCGGCCGCCTGCGCTATGGTCAACGCGTTGCGCGATCCCACGTTGTAGGGACGGTTGCCGGCGCCTCGAATCAGAATGGTCCACAGCCAAATGACCATGTCGGCCGCGTAGAGGTAGGAGCGATACGGGGTGCCATCGCCGTTGATCTTGATGGGACCGCCGGCCAGCGCGTCGCGTATGAAATTTCCCATGGCGAAGTGAATGTCCAACGGCAGATAGGGGCCGACCAGGGCGTAAATTCGCGCCACCTTCGCCTCAAATCCGTGCTGGCGCGCATAAATGGCGCAGAGCAGCTCGCTCATTCTTTTCCCTTCGGAGTAGGCCGAGTGGGGGTCGGAGACATCCGGCCCTCCGGTGTAGTCCTCGGCCATGTGCGGAATCGTGGCGGGTTGCCGGCCATAGACGGCGCCGGAGCTTGTCAATAGGAATTGTTTCGCGCCGCATTGGACCGAAAAATCCAAGGCCCGCCGCGTCCCCGTCACGATGGTGTCCAGCATGACATCTGGATGCTCGTCGTTGAGTCTGGCGCTGGCTTCGGTGGCGGCGTGAATGACGTGCGAAAAGCGGCCGGCGGGAAAGGCGAAGTCGCGCACGTCGCCGGCCTGGAAACGAATCTCCGGGCGGCGGGCCAGGTGGGGCGCTTTGCGGGCAAAGGCCTCAAGGTTCCTTGTCAACACCAATGCCTCCGCGCCGAGGCCCAGCCGGTCGTTGGCCCAGGCCAAACTTTCCAGCAGCCAGCAGCCGATGAACCCGGTGCCGCCGGTGATGAACAGCCGCGCCCCCTGCAAATTCTCCCGCATTGGACGCATGTGCCCGACGACATGATCGAGATCGGCGGCGAGGGTTTGTGTCATACCGGCTTGGTTGTCGAAATCACTTCCAATACAAGTCGTCGCCAATATAACCGGCCGCCTTGAGGTTGTTCAACATTTTCAAACGGATGAGGCGGGATTCACGGAAATTGGAATCGGCGAAACCAATGGCCTCGAGGCCGGATTTGAGTTCCTGGACGGTGGCGGCCAAATCGTGGGTGGGTTGGTGTTGGGGCGCCAGTTTGCGGAAGAGGGAAAAATCGACCCTGTAGGAGCGTTTGTCAGGGGCGCCGTCTTTATTGATGGAAACTTCGACGCCGGGCATGGCGCGCTGGACGGCGAGGGCAAGGTCTTTGACCTGGTAATTCCATGAGTCGGTCCCGACGTTGACGATGAGGTATTGACCGCCGCTGGCGGTGTCGCGGCCAATGGCCCAGTCCATGGCGCGAGCCATGTCTTTGGTGTCGATGAGGGGACGCCACGGGGTGCCGTCGCTGAGAATGTTGATTTTTTTAAGGGCCAGGGCGCTGGCGACAAAATCGTTGAGGACCAGATCGAGGCGCAAACGCGGGCTCATGCCGCAAGCCGTGGAAAAGCGCAGGCAGGAAATTTTGTAATTTTTATCGGCGAGGTTCTTGAGGTCGTTTTCAGTCGCCACTTTGGAACGGGCGTAGGCGGTCAGCGGGTTGAGGCTGGAGGATTCGGTGCGGGCGTCGTCTTCGGCAAAACCATAGACGCTGCAACTGGAGGCGAAGACAAAAGCTTTGGCGCCGGCCTTTTTGGCTTTTTGGGCGACGGCCACGCTGGCGAGATGGTTGACCTGCATGGTGACCTCCTCAAAGGCCCTGCCCATTGGGTCGTTGGAGATGGCGGCGAGGTGGATGACAGCGTCCACGCCGGCGAAAAGAGATTGTGGAATGGCGCGGACGTCGCCGAAATACTGGGCGTCGAGCTCGCGCTCCGGCAACGGGTCAACGGAGGTCACGGCGTTGGCGAAAAAGGCGGTGTCGTAGCCGATCAATTCAGCCTCGGGACGGGTCTGGCGCAATTGGCGGATGACGTTTGGCCCGATATAGCCCAGGTTGCCTGTAATCAAGATTTTCATTTTATGCATTCAGCAAGAGCTTTGCATTGTGCTGTGCGTGGCGCGGGTTGCGCAAGAAGGAAGTCGTTGCGGAGAAAGACTGAATTATGAAGGAAGAATGCAGAAGTGGGAAAAGGCGAAGGCATAAAACCGTCAGAACAGCCGGATCGCACTGGGCCAATTCCGAAGCGGATTGGTTAATTTTGACCATGTTAACTAAGTTTATCATAGTTTGACCGACCCAGAGCTGTTTATTTTGCAAGTCATTGATTTTCATGGATTTATATGGATTCAGACCACTGGCTTGACCTTCCATATCGGTTTGACCTGCTTTGACTGGCTTTGACCCAGGGGCCAGCGGCTCAACCCGGAAGACGTTTAGCCACAGATCAACCCAGATGAACACAGATTCATCAAATGACTGTCCACCTGAACTTAACCTGGGCTTATCTGTGCTCATCTGCGTTAATGTTGAGGTCGCCCCAGGTTCAGGATTTATTTTTTTGATCGGAATAGGTCGGAACAGACCGGAACGAGTCCAACCTACTGAGGCGCACAGTGCCGCCCTGCGCGATGGGTGTCGGGCGAAGATGTGTTTGGCGAGACGCCAACCACCGCGCGCGAGACGCACGCGCTCCCCTTCTCTTTTCCAACATGGCCTTAATGGGTCATTCATTAGACGAACTTTACAGTTAACATATTATTTCGTCAACTGATTTTTGAAAGAATGTTTAAAAAAGTTGTGATTTTGGTGAAAACAGCTTTAAGGCCTTGCGCGGCAAGGACTTAAGAATAAGGCAAACAAGATTTGGCAGAATGCGGAAAATAGTTTGCAGAGCTCTGCCAATCAGTGATGATTTTACTTGCTTCCGGGCGCTCTTCGCTGGTTTTTTGTGTTTCACCAAACGAGGCGGCAGTCGCATAATTAAAGTTCCCAGCGAATATGCGTTTCGCCATTATATCGTGCGTTCACGGAAATTTGCCCGCCTTCCAGGCGGTGCTCTTGGGCGGTTGCGTTGCGATTTGATGGTTTGTTTGGGGGACATTGTTGGCTATTTCGAGCATCCGAAGGAGTGTCTGGATCTGGTCCGATCACAATGCAAGGTTTCCGTGAAAGGCAACCACGACGAGTACTGTGCAGCTTCATATCCGTTGGAGCACTTCAATGCGCGTGCTGCGGAGATGGTCGAATGGACGCGAGGGGAATTGTCGGCTGCAGATCGGGTGTGGCTAAGAGAACTGCCGTACCGTTTAGACATCGACGACTTCACAATAGTCCATGCAAGCCTGGACGCGCCCGAACGCTGGGAGTACGTGTTCGATAAGGCGGCTGCCGCCAGACACTTCACTCATCAGACGACGCCACTTTGCTTCAGCGGTCACACTCATGTTCCAATTGCCTTCCAACTCAAGAAGGGCGATGTGAGAGGCGGCACATACACCAAGTTCACAATCAAGCCCGACATAAAGTATCTGGTGAATGTCGGAAGTGTCGGACAGCCTCGCGACGGTCACGCTGGCGCCGCCTATGTTGTTTATGACACGAGCAACCGAACAGTTGAATTGCGCCGGGTTGATTACCCCCGGCCTCCTGCGGGCGGCCATGGCGTGGGCAAGCCGGCGCCAGGAGGCGGTGGACCACCCAAGACACTCCTGGCTCATAGTGACAATCCTGACGATGACGAGGCAAACGCGCCTGGCTGAGGTGGTTGCTCCGGCAGCCATGAAAAAGGAAAGGGCAAGTCTTGGAAACTGGCATGCGTTCATTTTGGTTGTCAATTTCCGAGGACTCCTGTCCGGGTTTTAGTTTCAGCTTGACGGACTGGTAAAGTCTGATAATCTGATTTTAATGAAAAAGACGGTCATCAGCGTCACGGAAGCGGCGCGCAACTTCGCCGATTGCGTCAACCGCGCCCATTATCAGAACGTGACTTTTGTGCTGGTCAAGAACGGGACTCCCTTTGCCCGCTTGACGCCGGACGAGGAGAAAGTATGCACGGGCCGCGATCTGGCTGAGGCCCTGGAGAAGGCTCATTTGACGAATAGCGAAGCCAAAGCATGGCACCGTGATTTGCAGACAGCACGCAGAAAGCTCAAAACTCCGGTTGATAAATGGCGATGATTTTCACCAAATTTTCCAGGGGGCTTTGCCTTCGGACCAGAGACGGTTGAGGAGGTTGAATTCGGAGAAGGTGTCCATCGGCTGCCAGAATCCGTCGTGCAGAAAGGCCATCAGTTGGCCGTCGGCAGCCATGGTCCGGATGGGTTTTTGCTCGAACATCACCTGATCGCATGAGGCGTCCAGATAATCGAAAATGCCGCGGGAGGCGACGAAGAATCCGCCGTTGATGCGGCCTTCGGCGGCTTGCGGTTTTTCATTGAATTGCGTGACGCGGCCTTCGGGGGAAATGCCCATTTCACCAAACCGGCCCGGGGGACGCACGGCGGTAACAGTGAGTTTCTTGCCGTGCTTGCGATGAAAAGCGCATGAGGCGGTGATGTCAACGTTGCCCACGCCGTCTCCGTAGGTGATGAAAAAATCAGGGTCCTCGCCGATGAAGGGTTTGATTTTTTGGATGCGTCCGGCGGTGAGGGTGTCCTCGCCGGTGTCGGCCAGGGTGACGGACCAGTCTTCCTCGTCGTGGTGATTGTGGAATGTGACGCCGGCTTTGCGTCCGAGGCGGAGGGTGACGTCGCTGGTCATCCAGAGGTAATTGCGGAAGAAGTCCTTGATGATGTCGCCTTTGTAGCCGAGGCAAAGGATGAAATCCTTGTGGCCGTGGGCGGCGTAGGTTTTCATGATGTGCCAAAGGATGGGACGGTCGCCGATGGGGACCATGGGTTTGGGGCGGTATTCGGTCTCCTCGCGCAAACGAGTGCCTTTGCCACCGCAGAGAATGACGACTTTCATGGCGGAATGGGCTTGTTCAAGTGTGAACGGGCAATTTATTCGTCAGAACCATGGGCCATGGATACGCCAACAACGGCCACAGGGGCAACTGAAATCTGGAAGGAAAAGCTCAAATTCTCCCTCCCGGATTGACACGGGCACGATTTGCCCGCATAACCCACCCGTGAAATTATCGCGCGGCGGCATCCCTTCATCCGCCACCGGCTTTGTCTCAAGCTGATGGTGGATGCGTTCGAAAAGAACCCCACTGTCGGCGTGGTATTATATCACGCGCCGATGCCTGAATAACAAAGTGGTCCAGGAAATGTTCCGGGATGAATGGGACAAACTGGTGCGGGACAGCCTGTTTTTCTGCTTATGCCGGGCCGTTATGTTGAATGGACTGGCCGCGGCGCGCGCGCGCAGCCCGAAGTTGCTGAGGAAAACCATCCAGACCGTCCGCAGAGGGTCCGCATTGGATCAACCTGCTGCGCATGCCATTTTTTGCCATCCGGGAGATTGTCGCATCCTTTTTCCCGCCCAAGCTGCCGGCAGCAAGGGAATGAAAGGCTGAAGCCTATTGTGAAGAGACGCCGGGGCCGGGGTCAAAATCTTCGGCGACAAGCCGCGCGATTTCACCGCCGATGGCCAGGGAAGCGGTCGCGCCGGGACTGGGGGCGTTGAGAACATGCAGGGCGCGCGGGCGGCGCACCAGGCAGAAATCCTGCAACAACTCCCCTTCCGGCGACATGGCCTGGGCGCGGACGCCGGCGCCGCCGTGGGCAAGGTCTTCGACGCGAATTTCCGGGACGAGCCGTTGCAGCGCCTGGCAGAATAAACGCCGGCTGAAGGAACGCTTGATTTCGTCCCAGCTCATTTGCTTGTGCCTGCCCATGAAACGCCAGAGCCCGGAAAAACTCAAGGCGTCCCAGAGATCGCGAATGTCAATATCGGTCTTTTTGTATCCTTCCCGCGCGCAGGCCAGGACCGCATTTGGCCCGGCTTCAACGCCGCCTTCAATCAAGCGTGTAAAGTGGACGCCCAAAAACGGGAAGTGCGGGTCCGGCACGGGATAGATCAGGTGACGCACCAAGTGCTGGCTTTCGGGCCTTATTTTAAAATACTCGCCGCGGAAGGGGATGATCCGGACTTCGCGCTTTTCCCCGGCCATTTGCGCAACACGATCACAATGCAGGCCGGCGCAATTTACAAGGTAGTCGGCTTCCCAATCGCCCGCGGTGGTGTGCAGGACCCAACCGGAGGCTTGGGGAATCATGCTGGCGACCCTGGCGCGGCACACGACTTTTCCGCCGGATTTTTCGATTTTTGCGCTCATGGCGTGACAGACTTGAGTGTAATCCACGATGCCTTCCTGGGGGACGTGAACGGCGGCGATGCCCGCCACATGCGGTTCGATTTCGAGCATTTGCGGGCGGTCCAGCAGGCGGAGGCCTTGCAGGCCGTTTTTCTGGCCGCGATCGAAGAGGTTGTGCAGGCGGTCCAATTCGGTTTCGTCCACCGCCACCACGAGCTTGCCGCAGATTTCATGGTTGACGCCGTTCTCTTTGCAGAAGGCCACCATTTCCCGAATGCCGGAAACCGCCAGGCGGGCTTTGAGCGAACCGGGCTTGTAGTACAATCCGGCGTGAAGAACGCCGCTGTTGTTGCCGGATTGGTGGCGGGCAACGGCGTCTTCCTTTTCCAGGACAACGACTTGCGCGGAAGGGAAGCGGCCGGACAATTTCAAGGCGGTGGCCAGGCCGACTATTCCGCCGCCAACAATGATGATTCGCCTTTCTCTCACCCTGTAAAAATCTCTCCGGAAAGACCGCGAGTCAATTTTAATTGGGGGAAGGTCATGGCGCCTTGAGGTTGTGGCGTCAGGCGAAATTCTTGATGAACATCTCCACGTAACCCTCGGGCGTGAACGCGCGCGCGACCGGGCTGCGCAGATACGCCGCGGCGGCTTCGAGGTAGCCGTTGTACTCGCGCTCCGACATTTGCGAGATATGGCGATACAACTCCTCGTAACTGAATTTGCCCCTGTCAATGAAAGTGTTGGCCGGAATGTAGTCCGTGACGTTGGGCGCCCCGAGATAAATCGGCACGCAACCGGCATAAAAGCAGTCCGAGAGCTTGTCCGCGATGAAATCCTTCTCCACCGCGCACTCATAGGAGATGCAGAAGCGGTAATCCAGCAGCGTCCGGTGCTTGCCTTTGACGTTGGGGCCGATGTAGGAGGGGAAACGGCGGAACTTGATCCTGGTTAACGGCCACACTTTCCGGTAGGCGGCGCGCAGGGCGAAATTCAAGAATTGAAACCGGCCCGGCAACAGAATCCGGTCCCAGTCCGTTCCCATCAAATCGAAATCCCGCGGCGCGTTGGCCTCGAACCATCGGACAGTCCGCACGCGCTCGGAGAACAACGCGGCGGGTTTGCTCGACACCATATAGCTTTGGATCATGCAGCACAATTTCCGCCGGGCAAAGGGAGGCGGCTCCATCGCCGGCTCCGGCACGCAGGGCAGATAATAATGCACGTATTTGGACGGGTCCGCCGCGCACAAATCCTTCTTGTACGTCAGCACCCGACGAAACAGCTTATGCACTTTGGGGTTGTAGCCGTCGGGCCGCACCGTGAACGGCTCGCAGATAATGAGGTTGACGTCCGGGTGCCCGGTCCGCAGCAAGGCGCGAAAGTAGCGGTTGAGGCGCGTGGGGTAATCAATAAAAAACACCTTGTCGAACCATTGCAAAGGCTGCATGTCCAGCGTGGCCACCTGGTGTCCCATGGACTGCAGGGTCTGGCCCAAAAGCCGCGAGGGGGCGGAATAATCGTGCCCCTGCGTTTGGACGGTTTGGGTAAACATCCGGTTCTTGTTGAAGGCCGGATAGAAATTCCAGAAGCCGAAGTTCATGACGGGAGACGCCACGCCACGCAGCCGAGGCAAAAGTTCCGGCGCGCGACCGGACTGGTATTTGGCGTCATGATCATCTTTTTTCGGAGCGAAAAATCGCCCAGCCCGGCGGATTTGTCCATTTCTATTTATGTCAAGGCAGGGTCATTGGAAAATTTACCAGTTGGCTTCACCGGCTTTTTGCGTATGCTCTCGCCAATGGCTATGAGTGGAGATCAGTCCGCTGCAAAACAAAACAAGCAGAAGGGCAGCTTGCTGGCGCTGCTGATTGCGCTGGGCGGCGCATTGGCGGTGCTGTGTCATCAAGGATTTTTGCCGCACCAGGTTTTTTGGGCCAACGACGTGCCGCTGGGCGCGATGCTGGATGCATCCGATAGCGTGCCCGGAACATTTACCGGCCATTGGGGAACCTTGTACTGGATTGGCGGTTCCGCCGCCAGCGCCTCGCCGTCGTTTTCGACGCTCCTGCAAACGATTTTCCCGCCGGGAATTTATCTCAAGATTTACGCGCCGCTGACCATGCTGTTTCTGGGCGTTGGGGCGTGGCTGTTTTTCAGGCAGTTGGGGTTTGCGCCTCCGGTGTGTGTCGTCGGCGGCCTGGGCGCGGGTTTGAACATGCACTTCTTTTCCAACGCCTGCTGGGGCCTGGGGCAATGGAACATCTCTGCCGCCATGGTTTTTGTCACCCTGGCTGTTGTGGTCTCACCTTCCATTCGACCGCTTTGGGTCAAAGGGGCGATAGCCGGGCTGTCGGTGGGCATGGTGGTCATGGAAGGGTTCGATTTGGGGGCCATTTTGAGCATCTACGTGGGATTCTTTATATTTTTTTATTTCCTGACAGCGGAGACCAACCCCGCCAGGAGATTTCTCGGGGTCTTCCGCATGGAGGCTTTGGTGGTGGTGTTTGCGCTCCTAATTTCCAGCAGCACTCTTTACACGCTTACCACGCTGGTGGGGACGCAAATCAAGGGAACGACCGGCGCGGGGCAAAGCGCGGCGGAAAAAAAGGCCCACTGGAACTTCACCACCCAATGGAGCTTGCCGAAGCTGGAAACGTTGCGCCTGATTATTCCGGGCGTGTTTGGGTATCGCTTGCAGGATTATATAACGGACACGAACAGAGCCAGCGCCTACTGGGGCAAGATTGCCGAAGACCCTCATGTGGATGAATTGGAAAGCGGCAACCCGGAGACCCGCGCCCATGCCGCCGCCTCTCTCGGATTGCAGCCCGATATTCAGAACGTCATGGCAAGCGACAACATGCCCGCCCGCGAACAGATCATGGATCAGATCAAGGCAAGCCTGCAACGGAGGCATACCGGCTCGGGCGATTACACCGGGGTGCTGGTTTGTCTGCTGGCCCTTTTCGGCCTGTTCAATTCCTGGCGGAAACTTAATTCCCCCTACTCGAAAAATGAGCGGCGGGCGGTCTGGTTTTGGGGCATCGCGGCGCTGTTTTCACTGCTGGCGGCGTGGGGCCGGTATGGCTGGTTGTATCAATTCATCTACCACTTGCCCTACCTCAGCAGCATCCGCAACCCGATTAAATACCTGCACCCCTTGAACATCTGCCTGATTATTTTATCGGGCTACGGTTTGGAGGCGCTCCATCGCGGCTATATGCGCGTCGCGGCCAATCGCACCGGGAGCACGCCTCAATCTGCCATGCGCTGGTGGCCAAAAGCGGCCGGGTTTGACAAAAAATGGACCATCGGAACTCTGCTGGTTCTGGGGGCTTCGGTCCTGGGTCTGTTGATCTTGAGTTCCTCCAAGAGCGACCTGGCTCACTATTTGGAACACAACGGATTTTCCGCCGAAATGGCGCCGCAAATGGCGGCCTTCTGCATTAAGGAAATCTTTTTCTTCATTGTCTTTTTTGCCGCCTCGGTGGGAGTTGTCATTGGCATCCTCAGTGGCGCATGGAGCGGAAGCCGCGCGACCTGGGCCTGGGTTTTCCTCGGCGTCATTATGATTTTTGATCTCGGTCGTTCCGACGCGCCGTGGGTCCGATATTTCGACTACCAGGACAAGTACAGCATGAACCCGGTCGTTGAGTTGCTGAGGCACGAACCTTGGGAACACCGTGTCATGTCACGGTTCTCGCCGACGGGAGCCTACATTCCCGGGGAGGGCAGTCTTGCCGCGCTCTGCCATTGGTGGCTGGAGAATGATTATCTGGCCAACAACATCGAATCGCTGGAACTGGACCAGGCGCCGCGCCTGCCGGAACTGGATGGGAACTATATCGGCACGTTTTCCGGCTGGTCCCAACAAGATTTGTCGGCCCCGGTGCGCATGTGGCGCCTGACCAATACGCGATATATTCTGGCCGACGCGCGCGTCACGCCCGCACTCAACCAATTGGCCGAACCAAAAAACAGCTTCCGCAATGTGATGCTCATGGATATCGTCGCCAAACACGAGGGGAAGCCCATCGAAGACGCCGGTGATTTGACGGTCCTGACCAATGACAACGGCCACGTCGCGCTGATCGAACTCACCCAAGCCCTGCCGCGCGCCAGGCTCTATTCCAATTGGCAAATGACCGATGACAAAACGGCGCTGGCGCAATTGAATTCGTCGAAATTTGATCCGACGAAAACAGTGCTCATTGCCAATGACACCCCGGTTCCGCAGAAACCGGCCCAGCCCGAAGCGGATCCGGGCACGGTCACCATTGCCAGTTACCAACCCAAGGATGTCACACTGCAGGCCGACGCGAAAACGCCGTCCGTCTTGTTGCTCAATGATCGGACCGGAGACTATTGGAAGGTCTCGGTGGATCAGAAGCCGGCCAGCGTCCTGCGTTGCAACTATATCATGCGCGGGGTGTTTGTGCCGCCGGGCCGGCACACCATTGAATTTCGCTTTCGGGCGCCTTTGCAATGGCTTTATGTCAGCGGCTCCGCCTTTGCCTTTGGAGTCTTGTTGGTCGGTTATGTGCTGGTCACCCGCTTCCGGCGCGCGCCGGGAACTCCCGCCGCACCTGAAAAAGCCCGCACGGAACAGAATCGCAAAACCGCCTGACCCCCTCCGCAACCGTTTTGCCGCGACTATTTTCCTTGAGTCAGCCGCGAAATTTCCCGAACATCGCCAAAAATGAACGACCTGCAAAACTATTTTGAAAACAACAAGAAGCGGCTAATTACCAAATGGATGCATTACTTTGAAATATATGACCGCTATTTTTCAAAGTACCGTGGAACCGATGTTCATTTTTTGGAAATAGGCGTTTATCACGGCGGTTCACTGCAAATGTGGAAGGACTACTTTGGGCCCAAAGCCAAAATATTCGCCGTTGACGTCAACCCCAAGTGCAAACAATTCGAAGATGACCAGGTCGCCATCTTTATCGGCGATCAAGCCGACAAACAATTCCTGTCGCGCCTGACGCGGGAGCTGCCGCGCCTTGACATTGTCATTGACGATGGCGGGCATGGCATGGAGCAGCAAATCAACTCCTTTGAGGTGCTTTACCCGCATATCTCTCCCAACGGCATTTATCTGTGCGAAGACATGCATACCTCCTATTGGAAACGATTTGGAGGCGGTTACCGCAACCCGGGCAGTTTTGTCGAGTACAGCAAAAACTTCGTGGACGCCCTGAACGCCTGGCATTTTGAGGACAAGGGCAAAGGCGAGGTTTCTGAGTTCACCAAAACCACTTACGGACTTCATTTCTACGATAGCGTCCTGGTCATTGAAAAGCGCCCGATGTCCCCTCCCGAGTCCCGGAAAACCGGCCATCGCACTCTTTCCGTCGATTTCGAAAAGTTGAAGGGGCTTCTGGGGTAGGCAGGCGCGTTTCCCTCTTTCTTTCCGGCGCGGTTTTGCTAGATTAGGCTGCGCGCCATGCCGCAATTATGAATGTTTACGATAAAATAAAATTTAATTCCGATGGACTGGTCCCCGCGATCATTCAGGACAAGGCCTCGGGCCGCGTCTTGATGATGGCCTGGATGAACCGCGCCTCGCTCGAGGCCACCATTGCCACGGGCAAAACCCATTTCTGGAGCCGTTCGCGCCAAAAATTCTGGATGAAGGGCGAGTCCAGCGGGCACATCCAGACGGTCAAGGACATCGCTTTCGATTGCGATGGCGATACGCTCTTGATCCAGGTCGAACAAATCGGGGCCGCCTGTCACGAAGGCTATCGCTCCTGTTTCTTCAGGTCTGTCGCGGAGGGCGGGGCGGGCGACGTCATCACCGAACCCCAACTGCAAACACCCGCGGAAATTTACGGCAAGAAATGACCGGCGCCTTCCTTCCATTCGCCAGCCGGAGCTATTGCGCGATGCTGGCGCTGCTGCTCTTTGCGCGGGGCATGGATTTTCTGAGCACCTGGCTGGCCACGCCCAACCTCGTGCTCGAAGGCAATCCGCTGGCCAAAAAATTGGGCTGGAAACTCGGCGGGCTGGCCAACGCCGTCTTGTGCTTCGTCTTCGCGTTTTGGCCGCTGACCGCCATTATTATCATTACCGCCGGTTTGCTGGTGGCGGCCCATAATTTCCATTCGGCCTGGCTGATGCGTTCCATGGGCGAGGAGGCTTACCGGCTGTGGTTCCTGGAACAGATTTCGCGCGCAGGGCTTCCCTTTTATTTTCTTTGTCTGCTGGGCGAAACCGCCCTCACCGGCCTGGTCGGCGCGGCCTTGCTGTGCTTCAGCGAAACGGGGTCCGTGCCCTTTGCCATCGGCTGGGGCATCCTGGCTTATGCCGTCATTGTCCTGGTTTACACCGCGCTGTCATTATGGCGCTTGCGTCATCGCATGGGGTGAACCTTAATGCAGTGGAAGCCATGTACTATCCGACGCAAACCGAATTTCTGAAACTGGCCGCGCAGGGCAATCTCATCCCGGTCACGCGCCGGATTCTGGCCGATTTGGAAACGCCCCTCTCCGCCTATCGCAAGATTCGCGGGCAGGGCGAATCCTTCCTGTTCGAATCCGTCGAAGGCGGCGAACACATTGGCCGTTATTCCTTCGTGGGCTGCAATCCCCGCGCCGTCATCCGCCAGCAGGACCGGCGCGTCGATGTCATCGAGAACGGCAAAATCACCGCACATTTCACCGTCCAGGTCGGCCCCGGCGTCCCTGGCGCCAATACCGTCCGCGACGGGCTGGAGGCGGTGGAACAAGTCATGCGGCGTTTCAAGGCCGTCGCGCTCCCCGGTTTGCCGCGCTTTACCGGCGGGGCCGTCGGTTTCATCGGCTACGAGTTTATACATGACATCGAACCGGTCGTGCCCCGTCCGGCGCGGGACGACCTGAAGACGCCGGCGATCTATTTCCTGATCGCGGACGAGCTTTTGATTTTCGACCGCGTGGCCCAAACCATCACCATCCTGGTCAGTGCGGTCCTGGACGGAAGCCCCAACCCGCAGGAGGCCTATGAGGAGGCGGTGGGCGAGATCGACCGTTTGGTGTCCCTGCTCGAACAACCGTCCAAACATCTGCCGGTGGACATGGTGAATGACGTGCCGGACGTCCCCTTTTCCTCCAACGTGCCCAAGGAGGTGTTTCTGGACAACGTGGTCCGCGCCAAAAAATACATCACGGCGGGCGACATCATCCAGGTCGTCGGCTCGCAGCGATTTTCGACGGAGGTCAAGGCTGCGCCGCTGGACATTTATCGGGCGGCCCGGTCCATCAATCCTTCGCCTTACATGTTTTTGCTGGAGTTGGAGGGATTCGCGCTGGTCGGCGCTTCACCGGAAATTCACGTCCGTTGCGAAGACCGCCGCGTGGAAATCCGGCCCATCGCCGGCACGCGGCGGCGCGGCAAAACGCCGGAAGAGGACGACGCGCTGGAAAAGGAATTATTGGCCGACCCGAAAGAGCGGGCCGAGCACGTCATGCTGGTCGATCTGGCCCGCAACGACCTGGGCCGGGTCTGCGATTTCGGCAGCGTGCAGGTGAAGGATTTGATGACCGTTGAGCGTTACAGCCACGTCATGCACATCGTCACCCAGGTGGAAGGGAAGCTGTCGGCGGATCGGACCCCGTATGACCTGATCCGGGCGACTTTCCCCGCCGGCACATTGAGCGGCGCGCCGAAGATTCGCGCCATGCAGATCATTGCCGAATTGGAGCAAACGGCGCGCGGCCCTTATGGCGGGTGCGTGGGTTATTTCTCATTCAACGGCAACCTGGACTGCTGCATCACCATCCGCACGGCGCTGATCAAGGATGGCAAGGCTTACGTGCAGGCGGGTGGCGGCTGGGTCAACGACTCCGCGCCCGAGGCGGAATTTCAGGAAACCGTCAACAAAGCCAAAGCGATGCTCAAAGCCGTGGCCATGGCCGAAAACTTTTTGAAGACAGGCTGATTTCCAACTACTTCGTGTAGATTTCACCGCCCGTTTCGACGAACTGTTTGGCCTTCTCTGCCAGGCCCAGGCGGATGGCCTCCTCTTCCGCGACTCCCTGCTCTGCCGCATATTTGCGCACGTCTTCGGTGATCTTCATGCTGCAAAAGTGCGGGCCGCACATGGAGCAGAAATGCGCCGTCTTGGCCCCTTCCTGCGGCAATGTCTCGTCGTGGAATTCGCGCGCCGTCGGCGGATCGAGCGACAGGTTGAATTGATCCTCCCAGCGAAATTCAAACCGCGCCTTGCTCAAGGCGTTGTCGCGATATTGCGCGCCGGGATGGCCCTTGGCCAGATCGGCGGCGTGGGCCGCGATTTTGTAGGCGATCACGCCGTCCTTGACGTCTTTCTTGTTCGGCAAGCCCAGGTGTTCCTTGGGCGTGACGTAACAGAGCATCGCGCAGCCGTGCCATCCAATCATCGCCGCCCCAATCGCGCTGGTGATGTGATCGTAACCGGGGGCAATGTCCGTGGTCAGCGGGCCCAGCGTGTAAAATGGCGCCTCGTGGCACCATTCCAGTTGTTTGGTCATGTTCTCCTGGATCATGTGCATCGGGATATGGCCCGGCCCCTCGTTCATCACCTGGACGCCGAAGGCCCAGGCGCGCCTGGTCAGGTCGCCTTGCGCCTTGAGTTCGGCGAATTGCGCCTCGTCATTGGCGTCGGCAATGGAGCCGGGGCGCAGGCCGTCGCCAATCGAAAAACTCACGTCGTAGGCCGCCATGATTTCGCAGATATCGTCCCAGTGCGTGTAGGTGAAGTTCTCGCGGTGATGGGCCAGGCACCACTTGGCCAGGATCGATCCGCCGCGGCTGACAATCCCGGTGGCGCGACGGGCCGTCAGCGGGATGAAGCGCAGCAAGACGCCGGCATGAATGGTGAAATAATCCACGCCCTGTTCGCATTGTTCGATCAAGGTGTCGCGATAAATCTCCCAAGTCAGCTCCTCCGCTTTTCCACCGACCTTTTCCAAGGCCTGATAAATCGGCACGGTGCCGATCGGCACGGGCGAATTGCGCAGAATCCATTCGCGCGTCGCGTGAATATTTTTGCCGGTGGACAAATCCATCACCGTGTCGGCCCCCCACTTGATCGCCCACCGCATTTTTTCGACCTCCTCCTCGATGCTCGAGGCCACGGCGGAATTGCCGATGTTGGCATTGATCTTCACCAGGAAATTCCGCCCGATGATCATTGGCTCCAGTTCGGGATGGTTGATGTTGCAGGGAATGATGGCCCGGCCGCGCGCCACTTCATCGCGCACGAACTCCGGCGTGATGCGGGCGGGAATCGCCGCGCCGAACGATTGGCCCGGATGCTGCCGCCACAGTTCGCCGCCGCCCGGCAGTTCCTCCCTTCCCATGTTCTCGCGAATGGCGATAAACTCCATTTCCGGCGTGATGATTCCCTGGCGGGCATAATACAATTGCGTGACCACTTTCCCGGCCCTGGCCCGCAACGGCCGCGGCCGCGGCCGGTTGAACATGGCCTGGCCGTCGTCCGGCGCGTCGGCGCGTCGTGCTTCGCCGGCCTCGACATCCCCCCGGCGCGCGATCCAATCCCGGCGCAAGCCAGGCAGGCCCTCCCGCACCGTTCCGGCAAACGCCTCGTCCCCCCACGGACCGCTGCAATCATAGAGCCGGACGGGCTCGTTGACCCCGCTCCGGCCATCGCGCGTTTGGGTCGGGCTGAGCGCGATTTCGCGGAAAGGAACGCGAATATCCGGATGCCGTTTGCCGGGCAGAAAAACCTTTTTGGAATTGGGCAGCGCCTCGCTGCTGTGAGGTTCGAAGGAATCTTTCGTCGCGATCATAATCAATATTTGACACAAAATTTGGGCGGAGAGAAACGCATGGCAGGCTGCTTCCCTTCGCCAGCATTACCTGGATCAGGTTCAACGGGTCTTTTGCATCCGCAAAACTCTCAGCCTTTCAGCTCCCCGCACAAGGGAAAAACTACGCCCAAGCCCGCACAGCGTCAACTCCGGTTTTGTGCCGCCTTCATTTTTTGAGCCAAAATCCTTCCCAAACAATTACCTTTCACTTTGCAACCCCGAAAATAATTCGGGGCAGGTGTTTTGATTTTGATTTTCTCAAGAAAATCTGCCGCGCAAAAAAACCGTGAAAATTTCCGGGTTTTTCAAGTAAAAACGAAAGTTGTCAAGGGGAACATTGCGCAAAAAAAACAGTGAAAATTTCGGCATTTTGTCCATTGAACAGTCGCAACCATTTGTCAGCAAGGTATTTACGAGCGCAGACGATCTTTTTAAAAATGGATGATTAATGCATTAGAATTTATTTGAATACCCTTTGACAACATCGGCAACCGCACCAGCGCCGCTTCGGGGAGCGCCGGGAAGGTGCGCACGACCAGTTATACGGCCAATAATTTGAACGAATACACGAACATCGGCACGCCTTGTTACAACGACATTATCGGACTGGCGATTGCGACCAACGTGGTGACGGTGAACGGGTTGATGGCGGACCGAAAGGGGGAATATTTCCATCGGGAGGTTTCGACCACCAACGGGGGCGGGCCGGTCTGGCAGGAGGTGACCAACAGCGCCGGGGCCTCGACCGTCACCGGCGGGGTGGTCTTTCCCGCCCTCTCCCAGGCTCTTGTCTACGACGCGGACGGCAACTTGACATTCGATGGTATTTGGTCCTATCAATGGGACGCGGAGAATCGCTTGATTTCGATGAGCATGAACAACATTTATGGGATCGCCAATTCCAACGTGCTTGAGCTTACGTTCGCCTTTTACTGGCGCGCGCAAACTGAAACAAATGAAATCGGTGCTGGAACGAATCAGCGAGAAAGAACAGTGAAGAATGCAAAATACTTGATTCCGAGGACTGACCCTGCTATGGGGAGAATTGTCAAGCGCGTCCGAAAATCCTGTCTTTTTATTAAAGGTTTCTTCTCTTCGTTTTCTTCTTTCTCTTTGTCTTTCTGCCGTTTT